>ERZ836877.223-NODE-223-length-101280-cov-14.211163_pt1 | contig 101280 bp, 95 predicted proteins | sample MGYA00519469_ERZ836877 | MGnify/ENA primary metagenome ERZ836877 (study PRJEB31850, sample SAMEA3708809) | human gut metagenome | biome: human gut; feature: human-associated habitat; material: faeces | place: China | collected 2014 ...
CTGGACAGGCAGAACCAAAAACTGCAGTGCTACCATTACACCATAAGACAATCCTACCGCCCAAGCCGTCAGGCCTAAAGCGACTGCAAATTTACGCAATTCTTTTAACCCCTGCAACTTTTCGCCCCTAATTTTCATCGCCACCATCATCGATCATCTGACTACCAGACTATTGCTCCGAAACACATACTTCGTTACAGCGTAAAAAAATTCCTGCGGCCGTAAAGGGTCGCAGGAATTTTTCATTCAAGATCGCACTTTATTTGATGAGGACTTTCTCGCCTCCTATAATGTAGAAGCCGGCGGGGAGAGTGGCTTTGGCTTCTGCAGCGGTGATGCCGGAGCGGAGGAGGATTCCCTGGAAGTTGTAGACGTCGACGAGTCTGGAGTCGGCGCCGTCAGAGGTAATGGTGTCGATGGCCGAGGTGAGGGTGTTGTTGACGGAAACACCGATATAAGAGGCGGGAGCGCCTTCGGCGGAGAGCTCGATGTAGATGCTGTGCTCGCGGGCGTCAGTGGAGTTGAAGCGCACGGTGATGGCGCCGCCTTCGGCAGGCAGAGTTGCCGGCTCAACGGTGAAGGCGCCTTTGTCGGCACCGATTGTCGAGATGCTGATGGGGCCGGTGAGGTTGAGACCTTCGATGGTGACAGGCTCGCTGACCTTGTCAGTGCCGGGCACACATTCCAGCTCTACCAGAGGGGTACCTACGCGGATGAAGCTGATGTCGTCGCGGCCCCATGAGAAGTCGTCGATGAAGTACATGGTAGTAGTCTCGCGGCCGCGCTCGGTGGTGTAGCCGAAGGCTATGAAGAACTTGTCGGCGAGGTCAAGGCCTTTGAGGTCGATGACATAGTCGCGCCATTCGCCGTTGTAGTCGGGAGCTGCGGGGATGTCGAGGCCGCCGATCTCCTCAACATACACATTGTCGAGGGGCGAGGCCTGAAGGTCGATGGTCTCGTCGGTGGTCGGGTCAATGTAGAGCACCTGGAGATTATCGGTCTGTGTGGCGAGCATGTTTTTACCCATCACGCGGAAGGTGAGGAGCTGCTGCTTGGCATTTACATAGTCGAGGCAGGGTGAGAGGAGGAGCATCTGAGCGAGGTCAGAGCCGGAGGTTTTGGAATCGTAGCCGGTGACCTTGGCCATGCGCTGCTCGGAATCGTTGATATCGGTGTAGGCCCACCATGCGCGGGTGCCGGTGAGGGCTGCGTTGGTCCAGCCGTCGATGTGAAGGGGCTTGTTGCTTTCGCCGCAGTTCTGGAAGCCTTCGATCACGAGAGCCTGCGGATTGGCGGTACTGAACGAATCCATGGTGAAATCGTCGCCCTGCTTCTCTTCGGGGGGAGCCTGACCCGAGCAAACGCCGCTGACATGCACGGTGACCGGTTCGGCCTTGTCGGCTTCAAACAGGATGTCGGCGCTGAAAGAGCCCTCTCTGGTGGGAGCGAAGGTGATGGTCAGAGGCATATCCTTGCTGTCCTTGAGCATGGAGGTTGAGCTGATACGGAACGCGCCGTCGCCGCCCTGCACTTTCACCGTGCCGTAGTCAAGAAGGCCTGCTGTGGTGTAGGTGATGGTCTGGGTAACGGGAGTGCCGGGCTGAGTGGTGAACTCCTTGAGGCCTTCGGCGCTGACGGTGACCGAGGGGAGATTGTCGGGGTCGTAGGCGCGGGCGTTGAACGAGTAGCTCTGGAATAATTCGTAGGGAGTGGCGTCAAACACTACGGCGCCCGTGTGCTGGCCTACGGTTGTCGGGGTGTAGGTGATGGTGATCTCGGTGGTGCTTGTGCCGGCGGGAATCTCGTCCTTGTCAATACTGAACATGGCGCCGTTGCGGCCGGAAACATAGACCGGGGCGGCAACCGGGAGGTTCTCGGCCTTGACGGTCAGGCGGGCGAAGGGAGTGGCTACGTTGACGGGCATATATTCGTTTCCGCTTACAAGCATTGCGGTCTCGACGGTGAGGGCGGGATCGCCTGCGGGGGTGTCCTCAGCCTCGATGTCGGCGAGTGAGCGCACGGTGAGGATGGCGGCGGAAGCCGAGGTGGAGATGCCTGTCACGGATGTGGCCTTGGCGGGAACAGAGGTGCCGATCACATCGGTTCCGGCGAAGGGGCGCACACGGCCCGAGGCTTCGCCCGAGGTCACGGCCACGCCCGAGGCGGTAAACTCGGAGCCGGCGGCCGAGCCGAAGTCAATATCGTTTACCGTCACCAGGCGGTTGAGGTAAGTCTCGGGATCGCGGGCCAATTCGGCAAGGGTCAGTTCGGCGGGAGTAACGGTGTAATCCGAGCCTATGAGGTTATAGCCGAGCTCGAGGAGGTAGACGGTGGGGACGCCCATCGAGGTCTCGCCTATCATCAGGTAGCAGTTGTTGAAACGGTCGCCTGCCTTGAGTTCAGGAGCTTCGTTGCAGTATTCATAGCTGATGGCCGCACCGCCGCCGTAGAGGTCCTGGCAGTAGATTTTCTTGTTGGGACTATCGATGTAGGTCACAGTGGCGCGGCCCTGGAAGTAGACCACATCGTAGGGGTTGAAGCGCACTAATTGCTGGAAGTTGGCGAAGGCGGTGGCGGGCGATGCGTTGGCGGTGAGAGCCACGGTCACATCCTCGGCGCCGGCGGTGCTCAGCGTCATGGTCTCATTAAGCGGCGCATCGCCTGCGGTGTAGGTGAGCGTGAGGGTGTAGCCATCGGCGCTCATGGCCTCGTCCATCGGTATGGAGGTGGCGGAGGCGGTCACGGCCGAGCCTGAGATAGCCACGGAGATATTTTCGGTAAGGCCTTCAGCCTTGATGTTGAGCGAGGCAGTGCCCTTCATATACTGATAGAACGAGCCGAAGTTGACGGTAGATTCCGACACGGTTACAGTTGCGTCGCCCACAGGATCGGGGCCGGGACCGGGCTCCTCGGAGCCGCCCCAGAGGTCTGCCCATGTGTCGGCCACGCGGATGGCGTCGACAATCACATCGGGACCTTGCTTGGAGGAGGATGTGGAACCCTGACGGAGTGTCACGGCCTGCAGGCCCATTGTGGCGGAAACATCGGCTTTAGTGGCGTCGGCAATAATGTCGGCGGTAGCAGGTTCAGCGCCTGATGCTGGATTGATGTAAGCTGTCAGCCGGTCGTTATTCGTACCGTCGACAAACTCATATCTGACAACTAAAAGATAAGTTGTGTTTAAGTCAAGCTCCTCGCTCTGAGCCTGGGGTGACGCGCCGTTTTTCGACAGGCCGAGCTTGAACTTACCTTCCGAACCGGCTCCGGCAAACACTCTGACATACTCGGAGCCTGATTTACCGTCGATAATTCCGTTATCGGCTTTCGCACCGCGCTGGCACATAGTGAGGAAGTAGACATTGCCCACGTCGGCCTTGCTCACGTTGATGAGGGCCGACATATAGAGATTGCCTGACATCACGCCTTCGGCGCTGAACTGCTTCTGAAGGCGCTCATGAGCGGTCACTTCCGAGGCGTCGTTGCCCACGATACGGGCGGCGAGGCCTGCGGCGGCGTCCTGATAGCCCTCGTAGGTGAGCGGTTGCGATACTAACTGGATGGGGAGATTCGCGTTTTTCGAATGACGGACCCATCCGCCCTGGTCATACAGCCCACCGGCCGTATAATCAAAGTTTTCCGACATCAGAACCTCGGCGGCCGCCTGCTGCGGAGCGGCAAGCAGCGCAAGGCCCAAAGCTGTCGCGGCTAATGCTTGTTTGATCTTTGACATGATTGGGATCTATTGGTTTGTAATTAAGATTATACCTATATAATAAAGAAGAAATAAAGCGGCGATTTTCACCGCTATTGTTCTTTTTTACCTTTGTTTAATACGCCTCGGAGCGGCAAACAGCCGTGTAACAATGCAAATTGTCAGCAAAACCGCCTCAAAAGCAGCAAAAAGAAAACGCAGCAAAGCTATAGCAGCAGTTAAATATTGTTAATCGGTTTGTTAAGGCGCCATTTTGTCACTTTACCCCTAATTTTGCGTCATATCTTCGCTGATTGAAAGATAATGTTTAACTTTGCACTCATATAACCGAATTTCATAACTTAACAATCATATCGAATGGATTTTATTGAAGAACTGACCTGGCGCGGCATGATTCACCAGATGATGCCCGGCACCGACGAGCAGTTGAAAAAGGAAATGACCACGGCTTACCTCGGCATCGACCCTACCGCCGACAGCCTTCACATAGGGCACCTCGTAGGTGTGATGATTCTCAAGCACTTCCAGCGCTCGGGCCACAAGCCCATAGCCCTCGTGGGCGGCGCCACCGGCATGATCGGCGACCCCTCCATGAAATCGCAGGAACGCAAGCTGCTCGACGAAGAGACCCTCCGCCACAATCAGGAGGCTATCAAAAAACAGCTCGCCAAGTTCCTTGACTTCGAGAGCGACGCACCCAACGCCGCCGAGATGGTCAACAACTATGACTGGATGAAGAATTTCTCATTTCTCGACTTCATCCGCGACGTGGGCAAGCACATCACCGTCAACTATATGATGGCCAAGGACTCAGTGAAGAAGCGCCTCTCGGGCGAATCTCAGCAGGGCATGTCGTTCACCGAATTCTCCTACCAGCTCGTGCAGGGCTACGACTTCCTCAACCTCTACCGCGAGAAGAACTGCAAGCTCCAGCTCGGCGGCTCCGACCAGTGGGGCAACATCACCACCGGCACCGAACTCATCCGCCGTACCTGCGGCGGCGAAACCTTCGCCCTCACCTGCCCGCTGATCACCAAGGCCGACGGCGGCAAGTTCGGCAAGACCGAGAGCGGCAACGTGTGGCTCGATCCCCGCTACACCTCGCCCTACAAATTCTACCAGTTCTGGCTCAACGTCAGCGACGCCGACGCCGAGAAATACATCAAGATCTTCACCGAGCTGACCCGCGAGGAAGTAGAGGAGCTCGTCAAACTCCAGGCCGCCGATCCCGGCCAGCGCCCCCTGCAGAAGCGCCTTGCCAAGGAGATCACCACCATGGTGCACTCCGCAGCCGATTACGAGGCAGCAGTAGAGGCATCGCAGATTCTCTTCTCCAACAAGGCCGGCGACATCCTTCACCGCATCGACGAGGACACTCTGCTTGCCGTGATGGAAGGTGTGCCCCGCTTTGAGGTCAGCCGCGCCGACATCGACGCCGGCATAAAGCTCGTCGACCTCCTCACCGACGCCGCTCCCGTGTTCCCCTCCAAGGGCGAGATGCGCAAGATGACCCAGGGCGGCGGCGTCAGCCTCAACAAAGAGAAAGTCGCCGACCCCTACATGGAAGTGACCGCCGACATGCTCCTCAACGGCAAATACCTCCTGGCCCAGCGCGGCAAAAAGAACTACTTCCTGCTGATAGCAAAATAACCTCTCCCCACGCCACAAAACATCAGGTTCCTGCCCCCACACGGCAGGAACTTTTTTATTAGTCAATTAAATTTGGGTTAGTGGCGGGGATTTTCTAACTTTGTAGGATATTTGTCATATCATAGACTTATCTCCATTCACTTCATGGGCGCAAGCCGCCTGTCATTCAGTATATAATCAATTACTATTCACCACGTTATGAAGCTAATTCACCGTATAGCGCTCGCCGCGATCTCATTAGGCTGCTCTCTGGCAGCCAACGCTCAGATTGACTTCAGCAAATATGCGTCAGCCCGTGGCACCGACAGCATCAACTGGGAGATTCTCGAACAACCGCTCACCATTTCGGCCGACTCGCTGCTGATTGACCGCGAGGATTTCGACTCGATAATCTCTGTGCCCCAGCGCCAGTACGCTCCGTTTATGAAGAGCTATCTGCGCCCGGTGGTGTTCGACACCTACGAATTCCTCGATCCGCTCCCTCTCGATCCGTCGCGCGGCCGCGAGTTCCCCGAAGTGTTTCAGTACTTCGACGATATGGCCGACAACGACCGGCTTTACCGCATAATCCGCCAGAACTATATGATGGCCAACCCGAAGAGCGTGACACTCAACCAGCAGTGGATGCCCGACGTGCCCAAATCCTTCAAGGCTTACATCGACCCCGTGAGCAGCAAGATAAAATTCCGCGAGATGAAGGTCAACCGCAAGGAGCTCGTCGACGAGCTTCAGGCCGACATAGACCGCAAGCACTGGATACACTCCTTCGACGCCTCGCTGCAGTTCTCGCAGGCATATATCTCGCCCAACTGGTATCAGGGCGGCAACAACAACCTCAACATGATCGCTCTGATCAACTATCATGTGAAGCTCAACCAGAAGTTCTACCCCAATTATCTGTTCGAGGCCTCGGTGCAATATAAGCTCGGCTTCAACAACGCCCCCGACGACAGTATCCACTCCATCAACATCACCGAGGATATATTCCAGTTCAACCTCACAGCCGGTCTGAAAGCCGCCAAACGATGGTTCTACTCGGCCAACATCATGTTCAAGACCCAGCTGCTCAACAGCTACACGCCCAACTCACGCGACCTCAATGCCGCCCTCCTCTCGCCCGGCGAGCTCAACGTGGGTCTCGGTATGACCTATAATTACTCCAACCAGCGCAAGACCTTCACCCTCGGCGCCTCCATATCGCCGCTGTCATGGAACATGAAAACATGCACCAACAGCCACATGGATGTGACCGCGTTCGGCATCTCACCCGGCCGGAAGCTCAAGAACAAGATAGGTTCGAGCGGCGAACTTACCATGGACTGGAAGATTGCCTATAACATCATCTACCACTCACGGCTCTTCGCCTTCACCGACTACGACTATATGTACGGCGACTGGGAGCACACCTTCGACTTCAATATCAACCGTTTCCTCACCACCCGCCTCTACTTCCACATGCGCTACGACACCAAGACGCCCCGCGTAGAGGACAGCCGATGGCACAAATTCCAGTTCAAGGAGATATTCAGCTTTGGTTTCGCCTACCATTTCGGCACTGTATAATCCCGCCTTATGAGGTTAATGTTCACAATAATCTGCCTTACGGCTCTGAGGCTTTCAGCCTCGGCCGGCGGATTTGTGGACCTCCTTCCCCGCACGTCGCCCGTCGACACCGCCTTTACCCGCAACTCCTTCACCGCCCGGCTCGACAACAGCGGGATGCACCGCATCGAGGGCCTCTGGGACTTTGACGGCGGCGCGCTGATAGCCATCGAGCGGGCCGAAAACGCCCCGGGGCGCCCATTCGGCTACCGGATGGTGATAGTAAACTCGCCCGACCGCCTCATACGCCGGGGCACAGTGATGGGCTATGCCGAGCCTACCCCGCAGCCCGAGACCTTCAACGCCCGCATCTACACCGATTCCGACGGCCCGCGGCTCACGATGCCCAAGGCCTTCACACTCACTCTGAGCGCCGACGGAGCAGGCCTGACCTTCGAACAGCACAAAAACCCGGTCACCGTCAACCTCTGGCGCCTGCTCCCCTATCTGTGGCGCCACACCGTCTACCCCACACCCGGCCTCAAGGGACCGGTGAGAGGCTGCGTCAGAGTATACCCCGCACCCAGTCAGCAACGCGAACCCGTCTATCTGTGATGAAATCCATCTCCCGCATAACACTCCCGGCATGCGCCGCCCTCCTTCTCGCGGCAGCCCTCTACGCCCCGGACCTCGACGCCCGCCGCACCCGCGCCACGCGCACCCGCCTGCGCCCGGCTCAGCACGAAGTCCCCGAAGCGCCGAAAGCCGACACCCTCGTCACCCTCACCCCCGCCGAAGGCGACATCACCCTCAGCGGCTACGACAAGCCCCTGCGCTCATCCGTGGAGTCAATGTTTGTCACCAACAACACCGCCGACACCGTCACCGCCCTGCGCCTGAGCTGCACCTACACTGACCTCCACGGCCGACAGCTGCACTCCCGCACCGTCGACACCGATGTCGAGCTCCTCCCCGGCTCCACCCGCCAGATCACCTTCCCCTCGTGGGACCGCCAGCACTCCTTCTATTACCGCCGATCGCAGAAACCCCGCCGCTCCGAAGCCACGCCTTACGACTTCCGGTGCCGCGTAACCGCCATAACTCTCCGCTAATGTCACACCCCATCGACCATATCAAACGCCACCTCGAACTGTCACCCGAACAAGAGATCTCGATGCGGTCACTCATGCGCGAGCGCCATTTCAAGCGCGGCGACACCATCACCGCCGTCAGCGACATGCGCGCCAACTCCATCTACATCCGCCACGGCTCCGCCCGCGTGTTTTACCTCCGGGGCGGCAAGGAGCAGACATTCTCATTCTCCTTCTCCGACGAGTTCGTGATGCCATCCTATCACCTTCTCGAGCATCCCGAAAGCCAGCTCACCATCGAATTTCTCGAGCCCACCACGGCCTACTTCATCCCCATGGCCGACATGCGCATGCTCATGGACGAAATCTCGCGCAACCACACCGCCGAAGCCGCCTCGATAGCCATCACCGCACTCTTCGAGCTGACCCGCAAACACGAAGAGCGCATCCTAATACTCCAGAGCGCCAGCGCCCGCGAACGCTACAACTGGCTCATTACGCGCTACCCCATAATCCTCAAGCGCGCCACCATCACCCAGATAGCCTCATATCTCGGCATTACCAAAGAAACCCTCTACCGCATCCGTGCGGGCAAATACAGCTCGAAATGAACCCATCATCATCACAGGACAACAAGCTCCGGGCTCTCGCCACAGGCCGCTTAGGCCGCCTGCTCTGGGACTACAGCGCGCCCGCCGTTGTGGGCATGCTGGTGATGTCGCTCTACAACGTCATTGACCGCATATTCATAGGACAGGGCGTGGGCACAGCCGCCATAGCCGGCCTCGCCATCACGTTCCCGGTGATGAACGTGTCAGCCGCCCTGGGTGTGCTCATAGGAGCCGGCTCCAGCGCCCGCGTATCCATAATGCTCGGTGCCGGCAACACCCGCGGCGCCGAGATGACCCTTGGCAACTCCCTGACGCTCATCATCATCAACGCATGCGTCTACCTCACCGTATTCCGCATATTCCTCGACGACATCCTCATGGCCTTCGGCGCAAGCCCCGCCTCCCTGCCCTACGCCCACGACTTCATGGCCTATATCCTCCCCGGCATGCTGATAATGAACATAGGCTTCTCGCTCAACAACGTCATGCGCTCGTCAGGCTACCCGATCAAAGCCATGGTCACCATGTTTGTGGGCGCAGGCCTCAACCTGCTGCTCTGCCCGCTGTTCATCTTCGTGCTCGGCTGGGGTATAAAAGGCGCGGCCATAGCCACCGACATCGCCATGGGAGTGTTCACCCTCATAACCCTGCTCCACTTCTCCAACCGCCGCCACACCCTCCACTTCACCCGCGGATGCTTCCGCCTGAGCCGGCCCATAATCATAGGCATCATAGGCATCGGCGCCGCTCCCGCCCTGGTCAACCTGGCCAGCTGCTTCATCAACGTCATCATCAACAAAAACCTGCTGCTCTACGGCGGCGACAACGCCGTGGCCGTGGCCGGCATCTTCGTCACATACACCTCGCTGCTCTGCATGGTGGTGGTGGGCCTCTGCCAGGGCATGCAGCCCATCATAGGCTACAATTACGGCGCCGGCAACCTCACCCGCCTCAAGGGCACCTACTATCTCGCCGTCAAGTGGGCCACCGCCGTGACAGCCACCGGATGCGCCGCAGGACTGCTCGTGCCCGGCGCCATAGCCAACGCCTTCGCCTCCGACGCCATGCTCATAGCCACCGCCAGCCACGCCTTCCGCATAGCCCTCGTAAGCTTCTGGATGGTCGGCTTCCAGATAGTCACCACCACCTTCTTCCAGTCAATAGGCAAAGTGGGCAAATCGATATTTCTCAGCCTCGCCCGCCAGGTCATCTTCCTCATCCCCCTGCTGCTTGTGCTGACTGACAGCTTCGGACTCGACGGCGTGTGGCTCTCCTTCCCCATTTCCGACGTACTCGCCACCCTGGTAAGCCTCGCCCTGATCATCCTGCAGCTCCGCGCAATTGACCGCTCCATAGGCCTGAAACACGAAAAAACGCCCTGAAAACAGCCTGAAAAGAACCTCTTTTTTCACCTCAAATAATAAAAATTATAAAATAATTGTATATTTGTCAAACATATATTATATTCGCACTAATTATTTAATACCCTCTGAAATTTCCAACTAACATTTTCCACATGAGCTACCTGAAATTTGATAAAAACCTCATGATCAATCTGGAGCAGTCACTTATGAAAGAGATGCTCCGCACGAATCAGGCAGGTGCTTATCACTGCACTTCAGTCGTTGACTGCAACACCCGCAAACAGCATGGCCTGCTCGTAGTGCCGATGGCAGAGATGGACAATTCATGGCACGTGCTCCTCTCGTCGATGGACGTGTCAGTGATCCAGCACGGCGCACAGTTCAACCTCGGCCTTCACCGCTACCAGGGCGGTGTCTATAGCCCCAACGGCCACAAATACATCCGTGAATTTGATTGTGAGAGCGTTCCCCGCACCACATACCGCGTTGGCGGCGTGATCCTCACCAAAGAGAAAATTTTCATCTCCCACGAGAACCGTCTGCTGATCCGCTACACCCTCGTCGAAGCCCATTCGGCCACCACCTTGCGCTTCCGTCCCATGCTTGCGTTCCGCGAAGTCAACCAGCTCGTGATGGCCAACGGCAACCTCAACCCCGACTGCCCCGAAGTGGCCAACGGCATATCATGCTGCCTCTATCCCGGCTACCCCGACCTCTACATGCAGTTCAACCACAAACCCCAGTGGAACTACGATCCCCACTGGTACAACGGCTTTGAATACATCAAGGACATGGAGCGCGGAGTCCCCTACACCGAGGACCTCTGGGTGCCCGGCTATTTCGAGATCCCCATCAAAAAAGGCGAAAGCATCATCTTCTCCGCCGGCCTGTCGGAAGTCTCGCCCCGCTCGCTCACCAAGATGTATGAAGGCGAAATAGCCACCCGCACATGCCGCACCAGCTTCTTCAACTGTCTCAAGAACGCCGCCAAGCAGTTCTACCTCAAAGAGAAGGACGCCATGTACATGCTCTCGGGCTACCCCTGGGGCAAAATCCTCGCCCGCAACACCTTCATGTCACTCCCCGGCAACACCATATCGATTGACCACCGCGCCGACTACGAGGACATCATGGACACCGCCGCCAAGGCCCTGACCCGCTTCATGGAGACAGGCGAGCCTGACAGCCGCATCCAGGGCATCGACCTCCCCGACATCCCCCTCTGGTGCGTCTGGGCCCTCCAGCAGTATGCCAAAGCCTACGGCATGGAGGACTTCCGCAAGCGCTACATGAACCTCCTCGCCTCCATCATGGAATATGTGATGGACAACCGTCACCCCAACCTCCAGGTAGAGCCCAACGGCCTTATCCGCACCGCAGGCACCGACACCCCGGTATCGTGGATGAACGCCTCGCTCTACGGCAAGCCCGTAGTGCCCCGTACAGGCTACCTCGTGGAATTCAACGCACTGTGGTACAACGCACTGGTATTCGCCTCCAACCTCTGCGAAGGCCGGGAAGAATACTCAGCCCTGCGCCACCGCATGACCGACATGGCCGACATGCTCAAATATTCCTTCATCGACACCTTCCTCAACGACTACGGCTACCTCTACGACTACGTCAACGAACACTACGCCGACCCCTCGGTGCGTCCCAACATGGCCGTGGCCATCGGCCTCGACTACTCGCCGCTTGACCGCCGCCAGCGCAAAGGAGTGCTCGATGTGGTGACCCGCGAGCTCCTCACCCCCAAAGGCCTCCGCACACTCTCGCCCAAAAGCTACGGCTACCGCCCATCATATCTCGGCTCGCCCGAAGAACGCGAACTCGCCCTCCACAACGGCCCATCCCGCCCGTGGCTCTTCGGCTTCTACGCCGACGCCTACCTGCGAGTGTTCGGCCACAGCGGCGTAAGCTACATCGACCGCATGCTCATAGGCTACGAGGACGAAATGACCCAGGGCTGCATAGGCTCCCTGTCGCAGCTCTACGACGGCAATCCCCCCTTCTCGGGACGCGGCGCCATCAGCCACGCCACCAACGTTGCCGGCATCCTCCGCACCATCACCACCCTCAAGAAGTTTAACCTCTAATCACTCCGCACACTCATGAAAGCATTAATGTTCGGATGGGAATTTCCCCCCCATATCCTCGGCGGTCTCGGAACTGCCAGCTACGGCCTCACCGAAGGCATGTGGCAGTGCGGCGACATGGATATAACATTCGTAATCCCCAAGCCCTGGGGCGATGAAAACAAAAGCTTCGCCAACATCATAGGCGCCTCACAGGTGCCGATAGCCTGGCGCGACGTCAACCGCGAATACGTTGAGCAGCGCATAGGCCGGCTGATGGACCCCGACCTCTACTTCGACCTGCGGTCACACATCTACGCCGACTTCAACTACATGCGCACCAACGACCTCGGCTGCCTCGAATTCTCAGGACGTTACCCCGACAACCTTCTCGAAGAGATCAACAACTACTCGATCTGCGCCGGAGTCATCGCCCGCACACTCGACTTTGACATAATCCACTCCCACGACTGGCTCACATACCCCGCCGGCATCCACGCCAAACAGGTCACCGGCAAACCACTCGTGATCCACGTCCACGCCACTGACTTCGACCGCTCGCGCGGCAACGTCAACCCCACGGTGTTCGCCATCGAAAAGGACGGCATGAACAACGCCGACCACATCATCACCGTCAGCAACCTCACCCGCCGCACCGTCATTGAAAAATACGGCATCGACCCCGCGAAAGTCACCACCGTCCACAACGCCGTCACCCCCCTGAGCGACGAGCTCCTCAACGTACAGGTCACCAAGCCCAAGGAAAAAGTCGTGACCTTCCTCGGCCGAATCACCATGCAGAAAGGCCCCGAATACTTCGTGGAAGCCGCCGCCAAGGTGCTCAAAAACAACCATAACGTGCGCTTCGTGATGGCCGGTTCAGGCGACATGATGGACAAGATGATACTCCTCGCCGCCGAACGCGGCATCGCCGACCGGTTCCACTTCCCCGGATTCCAGAAAGGCAAACAGGTCTACGAAATGCTCAAGGCCAGCGACGTCTACATCATGCCCTCCGTATCCGAACCCTTCGGCATCTCACCGCTTGAAGCCATGCAGATGGGCGTACCCTCCATCATCTCCAAGCAGAGCGGCTGCGCCGAAATCCTCGACAACGTCATCAAGACCGACTACTGGGACATCGACGCCATGGCCGACGCCATCCACAGCATCATCACCTATCCCGCGATGTACGGACAGCTCCGCGAGGACGGCCTCGACGAAGTGAACCGCATCACATGGGATAAAGCCGGTGCCAAAGTCATTGACATCTACAAGCGCGTCCTCGGCTGGAACTAAAGCCGGCCTGACAAAAAATAATTCAGTAACAAACACCTCCAATCAGATACCACAGTCATGAAAGCAATCTGTTTTTATTTCCAAATCCATCAGCCGTTCCGTCTCAAAAGGTACCGCTTTTTCGATATAGGCAACGACCACTATTACTACGACGACTTCACCAACGACGATATAGTTACCCGCATAGCACAGCGCAGCTACCTCCCCGCCGCCGAAAGCCTGCTCCGCATGCTCGAGTCGCATCCCCGCTTCCGCTGCGCCCTCTCCATCACAGGCGTAGCCCTCGAACAGCTCGAACAATATGTGCCCGAGTTCATTGACATCCTCAAGAAACTCGCCGCCACAGGCCGCGTGGAATTCCTTGCCGAATCCTACGCCCACTCCCTCTCATCGCTCATTGACCCCGAAGAATTTGCCGCTCAGGTCAAGATGCACGACGAAAAGATTCAGGAACTCTTCGGCCAGAAGCCCAAAGTACTCCGCAACACCGAGCTCATCTATTGCGACGAACTCGCTCCCCAGATCGTCGCCATGGGCTACAAAGGCGTAATCACCGAAGGCGCCAAGCACATCCTCGGATGGAAATCGCCCAACTACATCTACTCGGCTGCCTCGGCTCCCAAACTCAGAGTACTGCTTCGCAACGCCAAACTCAGCGACGACATAGCCAAACGCTTCTCCAACACCGACTGGGACGCTTACCCCCTGACAGCCGACAAATACATCGACTGGATCGCATCAACTCCCGCCGACGAACAGATCGTAAACCTGTTCATGAACCTCGAGACATTCGGCGAATTCCAGACCCGCGAAACAGGCATCTTCCAGTTCCTCGAAGCACTCCCCCACTTCGCCGAAGAACGCGGCGTGGAATTCGTCACACCCACCGAAGCCGTATCGAAACTCAAGCCCGTGGGCGAGCTCTCCATCATGCACCCCATCTCATGGACCGACGAATCACGTGACACCACCGCATGGCTCGGCAACAAACTCCAGAACGAAGCCTTCTCGAAACTCTATTCAGTGGCCGAACGTGTGCGCCTCTGCGATGACCGCCGCCTCAAACAAGACTGGAACTACCTCCAGGCCGCCGACCACCTCTTCTATATGGCCACCAAGCACTTCGCCGACGGAGCCGCTCACTCCAACTTCAGCCCATACGAAACACCCTTCCAGGCCTTCACTAACTACATGAACGTGCTGGCTGACTTCATAGTGCGCGTTGAAGAGCAGTATCCCCTCTCAATCGAGAACGAAGAGCTCAACGCCCTCCTCACCACCATCCGCAACCAGGAGCAGGAGATCGAAACACTCAACAAAGAAGTAGGCTCGATGCGCAAAAACATCGAACACTTCAACGAAGAACACCTTCTCCGCGAAAAGAAAGAGGAACCCGCAGCCAAAGCCGAGCCGGCCAAACCCAAGAGAGCCTGCAAGCCCAGAGCCAAGAAAGCCGCTGACAAGAAAGCCGCTGAATAACCAAGAGCTAACACCCTATAACCAAAATGTGCAGTCCCCCCCACCGGGCTGCACATTTTTTTTAGCCAACATCAGTATAATTCCGAATTTTATCACTATATTTGCCAAATACAGGGTAATGCTTTGTAATCCAATCCATAAATCACATAAAATCACGAGGCCATGAAACTGAAATCGATCATCTGTCTTGGAGTATCACTGCTGATGGCTGCATGCTCTACTACCACCGATGACCCCCTTCCCGATCCCACCCCTGACACAGACCCCACGCCCGGCGTAGAAGAAGAAAAGCCCGACGTCCCTGACGAACCCGATCTGACCCCGATGACCGAAAAAGAGATCATCAACGGCAATAACGCGTTCGCTTTCAACCTTTTCAATGCCGTACTCGCCGAAACCGAACCCGGCGAAAACTTCTGCGTAGCCCCGTTTAACGTATCCACGGTCCTTGCCATGCTCGCCAACGGCGCCGACAATGAGACCCTCGACGAACTCTGCGAGGCTCTCGGAGTAGGCAAAGGCGACATCGAGACCCTCAACGCCCTATATAAAAGCCTGATAATAAAGCTGCCTTCTGTCGACGAGCGCACCACATTCCGCATCGCCAACTCCGTGTGGGCCTCTCCCATGATGCCCCTCTACAGCTCTTACATCGAATCCGTACGTGACGTGTTCAATGCCGATGTGTTTGAGAATATCAATCTCCGTAGCCCCGACGGGCTCACTCAAATCAACCAATGGATTAACTCTGCGACTGATGGCAAAATAACGAAATTATATGATGTGAGTTCCGATCCCGGCATGGATGCCGCTCTGATCAGTGCCAATCTATTCAAAGGCACATGGAGCAAACAATTTGACAGCGATGCTACCTACGATGACTATTTCAGATCTTGGGACGGAGAGGTGACAAAGGTTCCGACCATGCACCGCACCGGCGATTATAGCCTCTCATATACAGATAATTTCTACGCCGGAAGATTAAGTTACGGCAACGGCTCTTTCAGAATGACAATAATAAAAGTGCATCCTGAAGATCATTTTACCAAAAAAGATTGGGACGAGCTTGAGGAGAACGGTTATGTCGACAAAACCAAGACAGAATTTTCTCTTCCACTGTTTAAAAACAGCACTAAGAAGGACATAACACAGACGCTTAAAAACATGGGCATGGAGAGAGCTTTTGCAGAAAAAGGAAACATTCTGACTGATTATTCCCGACTTTCTCCGGAATCAGCATGGGTTGACCGCGTTTCACATAGCGTTGTCATAGAAGTGAATGAGAAAGGCACTGAGGCGGCAGCCGTCACCGGCAGCGACATTGTTTCATCAGGGCCCTCCGATGACTTCAAAGTTAATCGTCCGTTTATCTACATCATTGACGAGGCAAGCACCGGAACGATCCTCTTCATAGGCAAGATCAACAAAATTATATAAATTCATAATCACATCCTTGAGAGCGGGCTGCCGTGACGGCAGTCCGTTTTTGTCATATTTTCACCGGAAGTAATGGCCGCGGATGGCGAGGGAAGAGGCTTCCCGGTCGGTGGCATCTACCGTATGGTAGGGACTGCGGAAAGGTGAGCTGCCGAGGCCGCGGTAGGTGAAGTCGCAGCCTTCGGGGCGGTAAGCAGGTGCGCCCATGACATCGAGGATGGCCGGGAAAATGTCGGCCTGACAGAACTGCATGTCGAGTCTGGCACCATAGCCCGAATTGAGGATTATCAGCGGCACACGCGTATCATGCAGCAGCGGCGAAATGTACTTGCGGCGCGCCTCATGATCGCCCGTAAGGAGTATCACCGAATTGTCGTAGTCGCCCGATTCACGGAGCTTCGCGATAAACTCGCCCAACGCATAGTCGAAGTGCGCCAGGGCCGCAAGATAGTAGCGGTCACGCGTGTCGGCAATCCCCTCTATAGCCATCATGGCGCGTTCAGGAGCATAGCCCTTGATAGAATCATAAGGGTCGTGCATCGTCATGGTTGTGACGAAGAGAAAGAAAGGTCGCTTAAGTCCTGCGGTCTGCGCGGCGGCAAAGTCGAGCACCGTCTTGTCCTGGTCAGAGGAAATCATGGAGCAGACCCCGTCAATCAGACTGTCATATCCGTAACTGATGGTGGTGAGGCCGTGGTTCCAGAGGGTTCGCGACTCACAGATCACCTCCATGGCATAATGGCGCGGCAACGCCTTGGCCACTGCCGGATAGTCCGCGTGGGCATATTTGGCCACCAGCACCTCACTCTGCAGCGGCAGCATGCCTGTGTTGATGATGAACTGGCCGTCAGCCGAACGGCCGGGACCTGCCTGCACCTCCACATTGAGAGCGCTGACCGTCAATGAATCGGCAAGCATCTCCGTAAGGTTAGGAGCTATCTCTCCAATCTGCGGCAACGTCAGAGCCGAGCTATTGAATGACTCCACCACTATGACTATCAGATTTTTATCAGCATTACCGGCAAAAACAGCAGCCAGCGAGTCGGGCAGTTCGCCCGGAGTTCGGCCGAAGGTCTGCTCTATTATGGCCCGCTGCTCCGCATCAAGATCAATACCGTCATCGAAATAATCCTGCATAGCACGGACGGCATAGCCCGTAACACCGAAGTTCAGCAGCACCACGCTCCAGCTCGTATGATCCGACCACAGCTCGAAATAGTCGTGCACCTTGTCGCGGGTGTTGTCAAGGCCGCGAAGCACCCCCACGCGGCGGATTCCCAGCAGCATAGTGGCGACGATCATCAGCGCCAGCACACTGACATAGACCGTCCGGGCGCGGAAGCTGATGACAGCCGGTATGATGGCGCGGCGATGATGAACCAGCACCTCCATAAGGAAGAGCGGAATCAGCATCCAGAGCAGATCAGGCCATTCCAGGGAAGCCACGGCACCCTGCGTCACGAAATCGTTAGAGGCGAATTTGAGCGAGTACATCGTCCCGGGGATCAGGTCGTCGAAATTACGGAAATACATTACATTGGCCCACATCAGCAGCGGCAGCAGAAGCAGCGGAAGGATAATCATGTAGCGCCATCGTCCGCACAGCCATATCATGGGAAGAAACACCAGCATAGCGTCGGCAAGCGACGAGATGAGCGCAGTGCTCAGCGATATGGCACCTTTGACAAGGACAATGTCCTTGAACAGCAGTATCAGTGCGGTCATCATGACCACTACGGCCGCGATGTAACCTACTGCAGGCGATGAGAAAACTCTGCTGAAAAGGCGCGACATCCGCCCGGCGAATGAAGATATATGATGCTTGAGATCCATTGGAAATGCGGTTTGGGACCACAAAGTTATGCAAAAATAGCTCAAATTTTCTCGCCTGCCGACAAAACCTCGCAAAGTTTGTTATAACCTTAGAACAACCCCTTAACTCAATGAATTATGAAATACGCTATTATCGACATTGAGGGTATAGGCGAGGCCTATGCCGCCAAATTTCAGGAAGTAGGCATCAACACAGCCGAAGAGCTTCTGGCACGTGGCGCCACTGCCGCCGGACGCGCCCAGGTAGCCGAAATCACAGGAATATCACCCAAGCTGATCCTCAAGTGGGTCAACCATGCCGACCTGTTCCGCATCACCGGTGTAGGTCCGCAGTTCGCCGAACTGCTCGAGGCCGCCGGAGTCGACACCGTCAAGGAGCTGCGCCACCGCAACGCTGCAAACCTTGCCGAAAAACTCGCCGAAGTCAACTACGAAAAGCACCTCACCCGCCGCGTACCTGCCGAAAGCGAGCTCCAGCGCATGATTGACGAGGCCAAAGTCATCGACACCCTGATCACCTACTGATCTGATTGCCGAACAATCGCATAGCCATTTACGTTATAGGAGGAAAGTCATAACCATTACCCTTTACATCTATGAAAAAGAAATTCTTTTACCTGCTGCTTGCTGCCGTGACTACAATGGGATTCGCCTCTTCATGCAGTGACGACGATGACAACGACATTCCTTCCGACAATGTTCCCGAAGCCGTCACCAAAGCCTTCAGTCAACAGTATCCCGACGCAAAAAACGTAGAATGGTCACAGAACGGAAAATATTACGTAGCCGACTTTGACGAAGCAACCCGCTTCACCGATATTGATGCCTGGTATACCGCCGCCGGCGAATGGGCCATGTCAGAGAACGACTACGGCAAAGACCTTTTCCTCATTCCCGCAGCGGTCAACGCCGGCTTTAACAAGACCGACTACCGCACATGGACCGTCGACGACATCGACTATTACGAATTCCCCGCCGCGACACGTGACTTCTACGTGATAGAAGTCGAGACAGCAGGCCAGCCTGACACCGACCTCTATTTCCGCCCCGACGGCACACTGGTGAAAGCCGTGGCCAACGACACCTCGGTGATAACCCCCGACACCGTGATCTGACTTCTATAACTGCAAAATATCCCGGTCCTCTGCTGAAATCCGCTCCGCAGAGGACCTTTTATATCCCCACATCAAACAAAATCGGCGCGAGATTAACCATGTTTGCAGAAATTTTTGTAATTTTGACAACATGAGCGAAGAGAATTTCAACGACGATTTTGAAGATAACGGTGAGGCCACCGAGGGTGGATTCTCATCGATGCTGGTCGACCTCTCGGACGACGTGGTGCGCCAGCAGTTGCGAGGCATGTTTCAGAGCTGGTATCTCGACTATGCCTCATATTCGATACTTGACCGTGCGATACCTCACATCAACGACGGCCTCAAGCCCGTGCAGCGGCGCATACTCTATTCCATGAAAACCCTCGACGACGGCCGATTCAACAAAGTGGCCAACATCGTGGGCAACACCATGCAGTATCACCCCCACGGCGACGCCTCGATCTACGGTGCCCTCGTGCAGCTCGGCCAGAAGGATCTGCTCGTGGAGACTCAGGGTAACTGGGGCAACATCCTCACCGGAGCACCCGCGGCCGCCGGACGTTACATCGAGGCCCGGCTGTCGCAGCTCGCCCTCGACGCGCTCTATAACCCCAAGGTCACTGACTGGACCCTCAGCTACGACGGCCGCAAGAAGGAGCCCGTAACCCTCCCCGCCAAGTTTCCACTGCTGCTGGTGCAGGGCGTCAGCGGCATCGCCGCCGGCCTGTCGTCGCTCATCCTCCCCCACAACTTCAACGAGGTGCTTGACGCCTGCATAGCCTGTCTGCGCGGCGAGGAGTTCACCCTCTACCCAGACTTCCCCACCGGCGGTATGCTCGATGTGAGCCGCTACAACGACGGCGCCCGAGGCGGCAAGGTCCGCGTACGTGCCAAAATCGAGAAGATTGACAACAAGACGCTCGCCATCACCGAGATACCCTTCGGCACCACTACCGGCACCCTCATCGACTCCATCATCAAGGCCTTCGAAAAAGGCAAGATAAAGATACGCAAGGTCGACGACAACACCTCGGAAAAGGCCATGATAGTGGTCTATCTCCAGCCGGGCACATCGAGCGACAAGACCATCGACGCGCTCTACGCCTTCACTGACTGCGAACTTCCCCTATCGCCCAACTGCTGCGTGATCTATGATGACAAGCCACACTTTATAGGCGTCAGCGACGTGCTCCGCAGCAATGCGGAGTCAACCAAGCAGATCCTCAAGGCCGAACTAAAGATACAGCTCGACGAAGTCAACGAACAGCTCCACTTCGCCTCGCTCGAAAAAATATTCATCGAAGAGCGCATCTACAAGGACCGCGAGTTCGAGGAGAGCAAGAGCAAGAACGAGGCCATCATGCACATTGACCGCCGCCTCGAACCCTGGAAGCCGAAACTCATCCGCGATGTGACTTACGACGATATCGAACGCCTGTTTGAAATCAAGATGGGACGCATCCTCAAATTCAACTCCGAGCAGGCCGACGAAAACATAGCGGCCCTGAAGGAACGCGCTCTCGCCATACAGCATGACCTCGACAATCTCACCGACTTCGCCATCAACTGGTTCGAGACCCTCAAGAAAAAATACGGCGCCCGGTACCCGCGCCGCACAGTGCTCCGCAGCTTCGACAATATCGAGGCCGCCAACGTGGCCGAAGCCAACGAGAAACTCTACATCAACCGCGAGGAGGGCTTCGTGGGGACCGCGCTCAAAAAGGACGAATACCTGTGCACCTGCTCCGAACTCGACGATATCATCATATTCTACAAGGACGGCCGCTACAAGGTGAGCAAAGTCCAGGAGAAGATGTCGGTGGGCAAGAACGTGCTATATATCAATGTGTTCAAGCGCAACGACACCCGCACCACCTACAACGTCATCTATCAGGACGGCAAGGGAGGCACCTATTACATGAAGCGCTTCAACGTCACCGGCGTGACCCGCGACCGCGAGTATGACGTGACCCAGGGCAAGCCCGGATCGAAGATAGTGTGGTTCTCCGCCAATCCCAACGGCGAGGCCGAGGTGGTAAAGGTGACCCTCAAGCCCAAACCCCGTCTCAAGAGCCTGTTTATCGACGTTGACTTCAGCTCCCTCGCCATCAAGGGCAAAGGCGCCATGGGCAACATAGTGACGCGCAACGAGGTCCACCGCTTCTCGCTCAAGGAGAAAGGCAAGTCGACCCTCGGCGGACGCCAGGTGTGGTTCGACCCCGATGTGCTGCGCCTCAACTACGACGGCCGCGGCGACTACCTCGGCGAGTTCGGCCCGTCGGATCAGGTGCTGGTGGTTCTCAATAACGGCGAATACTACACCTCATCGTTCGACGCCGCCAACCACTACGAGGACAACATCCTGCGCATCGAGCGTCTGCGTCCCAAACACATCTGGACAGCAGTGCTTTACGATGCCTCGCAGCAGGGCTACCCCTACATGAAGCGTTTCGAGTTCGAGCCCTCGGCCAGGCGCCAGAGATTCATCGGCGAAAACGACAAGTCAAAGCTAATAGCCCTCAGCGATGCCCCCGGCGCCCGCTTCGAGGTGAAATTCGGCGGCGACGACGCTTTCCGCGGCTCCATGGAGATTGTGGCCAAGGACTTCATAGCCGTGAAGTCATTCCGAGCCAAAGGCAAGCGCATCACCAATTTCGCCGTGGAGTCAATCACCGAGCTTGAGCCCCTGGCAATGGACGACTTCGAGGAACTCGGCGAGGTGACCGACGCCGACCTCAGCGCCGAACGCGACCCCGACGAAGGCAAGTCGGAGGACGAGGTCCGCGACGAGCTCACCGGCCAGCAACGCATATTCTGATCCAACCTCTCATAATGGCATCACACACAATCCTATCGCTTATAGCTCTGGCCGCTACCGCAGTGGCTCCGTTACGGGGAGCGGCCGCCGAGCCGGCCGACTCGGTGCTAACGCAGCGCCCGGTCTACGCCTCCTACACCCTCACGGCAGGCTCATCACACATCGCCGACACCTACCTCAGCCCCGTCCGCTACTCGGGCTGGAGCCTCGGCTTTGACTACAATCGCCTGCAGGCCATGAAGTTCGACCCCGAACGCTGGGTACAGCAGCTCAACTTCGGCATCCATGCCGACCGTGTGCTCAACTCACGCGGCAACACCACGGTGTGGGACGCCGACCTCCATGTGTCGTGGGGCATGATGCGCCGCTGGAAACTGCCGCAGGGATTCTCGGCAGGCATCGGAGGTCAGGCCTCGGCCCACCTCGGCTGCATCTACCTGAGCCACAACGGCAATAACCCCGCCTCGGCCAAGGCAGCGCTGACCGTCGACGTCACCGGCTACGCCGCCTGGAACGGCACCGTATTGAATATGCCCGTCACTCTCCGCTATCAGGCCGCAGTGCCTCTGACCGGCGCCTTCTTCGCCCCTGACTACGGCGAGCTGTACTATGAGATTTACCTCGGCAACCGCTCGGGGCTGGCCCACGCCGCCTGGTGGGGCAATTACTTCCGCCTTACCCACCGCCTGACTGCCGACATCAATTTCGGCGCCACATCGCTAACCCTCGGCTATGAAGGCAATGTGCTGTCGACAAAAGCCGAAGGCATCGTCACCCGCATGATCCGCCATGCCGCCGTTATCGGCGTATCAGGCCAGTGGATATCAGTCGACACCCGCCGCCCGCTTTCGGCCCGAACCCGCACCATCACAGCCACTTACTAACACACTCCTATGCGACATATCCTCTATCTCACCATCATACTCGCAGCGCTCACCTCGTGCCACGACATACCGGACTATCCCGACAATCCCAAAGGCAATTTCGAGGCCCTGTGGACCACCATTGACCAACATTACTGCTTCTTCGACGAGAAAGGCGTGGACTGGCAGGAGGTACATGACCGCTACGCCCCGCTGGTCACCGACAGGATGAGCTCGCAGCAGCTCTTCCGCGTGTGCAGCGACATGATCAACGAGCTTCATGACGGCCACACCAACCTCTCGGCTCCATTCGCCACTTCATATTACCGCAAGTGGTGGAGCGACTATCCCCAGAACTTCAACGAGCGCATCATACAGCAGTATTACTTCAATTTCAACTACACCCAGCTCGGCGCCTTCACCTACGGCACCCTGCCAGAGAACATCGGCTATATCCGTTACAGCACATTCTCGTCGGGCATCGGCGCGGGCAACCTTGACTATCTGCTGCAGTATTTCAACAGCGCCCAGGCCCTCATAATCGACGTGCGCGACAACGGCGGCGGAAACCTCACCAACGTAGAGACTCTGGTGAGCCGCTTCATCACCGAGCGTAAGCTCGCCGGCTACATCATCCATAAGAACGGCCCGGGCCACGACGATTTCGACGAGCCTTACGCCTATTATATCGACCCCGCCTACGGCCATATAGCCTGGACCAAGCCTGTGGCTGTGCTCACCAACCGGAGCACCTTCAGCGCCGCCAACAATTTCGTGTCAATCATGAAATCAATCCCCGGCGTGGCCATCATCGGCGCTACCACCGGCGGCGGCAGCGGCATGCCTTTCAGCTCCGAACTGCCCAACGGATGGGGCATCCGTTTCTCGGCCTGCTCGATCCTCGACCCTGACGGCAAAACCACCGAATTCGGCGTGGAGCCTACCGAAGGCTGCGCCGTTGACATGGACCGTTTCGACGAGATCAACGGCCACGACACCATTCTCGATTTCGCCGTAGACTATCTCCGCAAAGAAATTCAAAAATAATAAGCGATCCATAAGCTATGACGTCAGCCATTATCACATTAGTGCTTCTGGTGGTGTCGAATGTGTTCATGACATTCGCATGGTACGGCCACCTCAAACTTCAGTCATCAGGAATCTCGACCAACTGGCCGCTCTTCGCCGTTATCCTCTTCTCATGGGGCATAGCCCTGCTTGAATACTGCTGTCAGGTGCCGGCCAACCGCATAGGTTTCGAGGGCAACGGCGGCCCGTTCTCGCTGCTTCAGCTCAAGGTTATCCAGGAGGTCATCACTCTGGTGGTGTTCGTGATCTTCAGTCTCTGGGCCTTCGAGGGCTTCCAGATACGCTGGAACCACATCCTTGCCTTCTTCATGCTCATCGGAGCCGTCTACCTCATATTCATGAAGTAAACTCTGCGAATATCAGCGCGGCAGGTGATTGTAGACGGCGCGAAGAATTTCGGTGCGCGGCATCAGCTCGTTGAAGGCTTTATTGTCGCGTGAAGGATAGACGCGGTTGCACAGAAACACATAGATGAGCCGGCTTTCGGGGTCGACCCAGAAGCAGGTGCCGGTGAAGCCGATGTGACCGTAGGTTGACAGCGGCAGGTTCAACTCATCCATGCTCTTTAGACGTGCGGCACGGTCAAAGCCCAGGCCTCGCTTCGATGTGGGGTTGTAAGCCTCGGTAAACAGCTTGACAGTCTGCGGCTTGAAAATGCGCTGATTGCCATAAGTGCCGCCGTTGAGCCATGTCTGGCAGAGCTTGGCTATGTCGAGAGCGTTGGCAAACAGGCCGGCATTACCCTGCACACCGCCCGACATTGCCGCAATCTCGTCGTGAACATAGCCCTGCAGCAGCTGGCGGCGCATGAAATCGTCCTTCTCGGTAGGAGCTATCTCGGCCACGTTATAATAGGTCGACGGCCGGTAGCCGGTGTGCCACGCGCCGATGGGACCGAACACTCGGCTCTTCACCCAATCATCATGGGTGCGCCCGGTGAGGTTCTCCTCCATCTGCATGAGCAGGCAGAAATTCAGATCACTGTAGTTATACTTTTTCTGCCCGGCCTTTTTCTCATAGATGGCGTCCATCAGCACCTTGCGCAGGCCATCGCCGGTGTAGATGCCTCGGGCCATCTCGTAAGGGAAGCGGGAGGAACGCGAAGAGGAGGTGACGTCGGTGCGCAGGCGGGCGTTGGCGTTGCCGTAGAAGTTACGGTCAAGTTTCACGGTGAGGGGCGCTCCGTATTTGTAGCCGTAGAGCTTGCCGGTGTAGGAGGCCGGATCGGCCATCAGCTTAAACTTGTCTATGACAGCCGGGAGGCCAGACTGGTGGAACAGCAGGTCACGCACGGTGATGGCGCTCTTGTCGGTGCCCCGCAGTTCGGTGATATAGCGCGAGGCGGGGGCGTCGATGCTGAACAGTCCGTCGTCGTAGGCCGCCATCAGGCCGCCCAGAGTCGCCGTAGCCTTTGTCATCGAGGCCACGTCGTAAAGGGTTCCGTCGGTAACCTTGGGCGAACTCGGGCTATAGGTGAGACGCCCGTAGCTCTTGTCGAGCACAACATTACCGTCCTTTACCACCACAACCTGACAGCCCGGGAACGATTTCCGGGCGATATTGATGCGCACAATCGAGTCAATCGAGGCCTCCATGCCGGGTGCAAAGCCCTCTGAGGCAGGCGAGGCGAAGCCAAGGCGGCTCTGCGTCAGGCGAAGTCCGTAATTGCTGTCGCACACGCCCCTGACGGGCACCGTCACACGGCCCGTGACCGCAACACCGCCAAACACTGCCTGCGCGGCAAGGCTCTGCAGCTGCGTCGATGAACCGGAAGCGACAACAATTGCCGACGCACGGCTCAAATCGCCGAAGGCGGCTATCTGATTCTGCGGCAACATGAGCACCACCACGGTTCTGCGGCCCGTAGCGAGCAGATTATCAAGATTTTTAACCGGCTCGGCCGACGAAGAATAGAGTGCGGCAATCACCGCGTCAGATTTCTGACAGTCTGCAATCTGCGACTGCGTGATGGCGCGAGTGCCTGTGCCTATAACCTTGATTTTACAGTATTTAGAGCATACGTCGGTGAACTCGGTCGATGCGTCGGTGCCGATGTTAACAACCGTCACGCGTGTCTGTGCCGACAGTACCAGCGGCAAAGTGTTGTCAACGTTACTTATAACGGCAACCTTGTCGGTAGCGTAGGATGACATGACCGTGAAGGACACGACCATGAGAGCCAGGACATTGCGAAGTATATCTTTCATAGCTGAGGGAGTGAACGATTATTTGCGTCCGGCTTTCTTAGCGGGGGTAGAAGCGGAAGCTTTCGCGGGAACCACGATTTCGGCCACCGGCTTGGCGGGCATGGGGCGGGTTTTCCTCAGCTGCACACCGGCGCCCGATTTGCCGGCTCCGATAATTGTCATGGGCAACTTACCCGGAGCGTCGGCTGCGCCGAACACCACCTGAGCGGCAATGCGGTGCATGTCGGTCACATCGTCATAGCCCAGCACAATGCCCGGCACAGAGTCGACCGAAGGTTTGAACTCGCCGATCTTGATGGGGTTGATGAAGAACACATCCACAAGCGGACGGCGCGCTTTGGCAACCTTGCCGTAGGTGTCGATAGCCCATTTGGCTCCGCTGTAGAGGGCCACAATGACGGTGTCGGCCTTGCCTATCTCGACGATTGCGGCGGCCGACAAGGGCTTGCCGCGCTCGGCACCGTAAGCTGTCACGCGGGCAAAACGCGAGCATGTCTCGGTGAAATCGTTGACTGCGGGTGCGCCGATGTTGACCACGGTCACCTTGCTCCCCTTGAGCGGGAGCACCGACTTATCGTTGCGCGGCACTGTCACCGAGCGTTCGGCCATCTCGCGGATTATGGCCATGGCCTCGGTCGAGGCAAGGCGCTGCTGAAGGCCGTCGAGCTGAACATGCGGTTTCTTGTCGAGCCCGAGACGGTATTTGTATTCGAGGATTTTCATGCAGCTGCTGTCAATATCGGCCTGTTTGATTTTGCCGGCCTTGACGGCGTCGACCACCGCCTGGATGTCGGCCGCGGGGGCTGCCGAGCCAAGAAGCACGTCGGCGCCGGCGCGCAGTGCGCTGACGCAGTTATTTTCCTTGGCATTGGTGGCGCCCTTCATGGCGAGAGCGTCGGTAAATACAAGCATATCAGTCATCTCGAGCGAATCGCGGAGCCAGTCGGTAGTTATGCGGTGAGAGAGCGAAGCCGGGGTGCCGGTGGAATCGAGGGCGTTGACCCTCAGATGGCCCACCATGATGCCTGACATGCCTGCGTTATAAGCTGATACGAAGGGCACGAAGTCAACCTCGCGAAGCTGTTTCACCGAGTGGTTGACCGAGGGCAGTGCGTGATGCGAGTCGATGTTGGTGTCGCCGTGGCCCGGAAAATGCTTGCCTACCGACATCACTCCCCCGCCCTCGAGACCTACGCAGTAAGCCGAGCCGAGGTCGGCGACAAGCTGGGGTGATTCGCCGAAGGAGCGGTAGCCGATTACGGGATTCGTAGGATCAAAGTTCACGTCGAGGACCGGCGCAAAGTTCACCTGGATGCCGAGTTCGCGACATTCACGGGCCACCTCGCGTCCGTAACGCTCCACAAGGTCAACGTCATTGATGGCTCCGAGGGCTATGTTTGACATGAACTTAGGGGCTTCGGGGATGCGCATTGAAGGGCCCCACTCGCCGTCGAGGGTTATCATCAGCGGGATGGCGGCCTGCGCCTGACCCTTGTTGATAAGATTGGCGTAAGCGCGGAGCGACCCCTTGCCGAGCAGGATGCCGCCCACCTTCTCGCCTGACACCATAGCCTGCAGCTTCTCATAGCCGCGGGCATTGTCGGAGATGTCGAGACGGGGAATGAAGAGCTGCGCCACACGCTGGCGGGGCGTGAGTTTCTTCATCTGCTGTTCGGCCCATATTCGGGCGGAGTCGGAGCGGAGATTGCTGACCGACACCTTGCGGAATTCGAGCTGGTCGATTTCGGGTATTTCAGTGTCGTCGGCCTCGGCGCCGGTGACGTCGGTGGCGCTCTTTGCAGCATCACCGCTGTGGCAGGCCATTGATACGGAGGCAAAAGCCATCAGCGAGGCTATGCGGAGAGAGTGGAATGAAAGTGATTTTATCATGTTAAAAGTAAGTATCTAAGTTATTTGGCAAGGGTCATGCGCTCTTTGGCGTCAGGTTTCTGCTTACGACCGCGCATCCATCCGCTCTCCATGGCGTCAATCATGTCATTGTAAAGCAGTTTCTTGCTGGTGTAAAGCAGTTTGCCCTCGCGGAGCGGGCCAAAGCCGTCGTTGCCGCGGGCCAGATAGTCGATGGTGGCCACGCGATATGTCTTGTCAGGATCGATTGGTTTGCCGCCCACAGTGACACTGGCGGCGCGGTTTGAGGCCGTGTCGATGGTGACTCTGACATTGGAGCTGACGCCGGTCAGCGGGGTCTTGGAAGCGGCGATACTGTCGAAGGTGGCGCGGAGACGGTCACCCTTCATCTCGAGTATAACCATGTAGTTGTCAAAGGGAAACGCCTCCATAACCTCACCCTTGGTGATGGCGCCTTTCATCACGGGGCGGCGCACGCCGCCGCGGTTGACCAGGGCCAGGTCGACAGGGATGCCGGCGGTGTGCGCGGCCTCACCTTTCACGAAGTCAGCCATCCAGTTGGTGAGCTGCGGATAATGTGGGAAGTCGCCGGTGGCCGTGCCTATACGGATGGAGCGGATGGAGTCGACAGGCTGTTTATAGGGCTTTATCAGCTCCACAAGCTCAGGGTCGGCCGATGAGTCGAGGCGGCTGTTGACGGGGATGAGCTTATAGTCTGTCCTGAGATTGTCAAGGTCAATGGTGATCTCGCCTATGTTGGCGCCGTAGCGGCCGGTCTGAGTCACCAGCACGGTATCGCCCGCGGCATCGGGGATGCGCCAGGCGGGCGATTTGGACGAAGCGGGATTGACGGTGGTGTGGCTGTGGCCGCCGATTATCACGTCGATATTTCGGCTCGCGCGGGCCATATCCACGTCAGATCCGAATTTCTGGTCATCGTAGCCTATGTGGCTTACGACAATCACCATGTCGCAGTGCTCGATCTTCTTGAGATAGTCGGCGCAGAGGTTGGCTGCCTCGATGGCGTCGGTATATTCCGTTGCGCCCATCTTGTTTTTGTCGATGAGCCCTTCGGGGTTGACGTTGATGCCGATGAAGCCTATGCGGCGGCCGTCATACTCGCGGATTTCTACGGGAATAAAGAGATCCTTGAGGTTGGTGTTGCGGAAATTGTAGTTGGCCGACAGAAGATCGGCATTGAGGCCGCGGAGATATTTCTCGAGACCTTCCATGCCGTTGTCAAACTCATGGTTGCCGAGAATCTGGATGTCGTAACCGAGGGCGTTCATGATCTTCTGCTCCACCTCTCCCTCAAACAGGGTGAAATAGAGCGAACCCTGCACCACGTCGCCGGCGTCGATGAGCATCACGTTTTTGTCAGCGCGGCGCACACTGTCAATCACCGCCTTGCGGCGCACCACACCGCCCAGATCAGTATCGTAGGCGGGATCGATGATGCTGTGGGTGTCGTTAGTATGAAGAATCACGAGCTTCTCGGCTCCGGCCTGCATCACGGCGAGGGAGCAGATTGCCACCGGAAGTGTGCGATATAGCGCTTTTAAAAGTTTCATCGGTTATATATCTGATTAGTAAAATATTATTCTTTTCTGCCGTGTCTCTCGCCACGCGGCCTCGCCACCTTGGGCATAGGGGCGAGCGTGGGGAGCGAGAGCGAATAGCGCAGGGCCAGCACTCGGAGGATTATCACCGTCATGGCACAGCTGATCTGCTGGGCGAAAGGAGTGCCGCCGGCTTCCCGGATCACCCAGTAGACAAGGGCGCCCACAAGGCAGGCCGTGGCGTAGATGTCCTTGCGGAACACCAGCGGCTCCTCGTTGATGAGGATATCGCGGAGCACACCGCCGAAGGCACCGGTGATGACGCCCATAACCGCAGCCACCCACATGGGATAGCCCACGGCAAGCGATTTCTGAATACCTATCACACAGAACAGAGCCAGGCCCACCGTGTCAAACATAAAAAGCAGCGCCTCACGCCTTACCAGCAGGTTGCGAAACAGGATTACCGCCACGAGCGACAGGGCCGTAACGGCAAGATACCACCATTGCATCATCCAGAACACCGGAATGTCAAGCAGAAGGTCGCGCAGCGTACCGCCGCCTATGGCGGTCACCAGGCCCACGATATAGGCTCCGAACCAGTCAAAATTTTTGGCGGCGGCAAGGCGGATGCCGCTTATGGCAAACGCCACCGTACCCACCACCTCTATTATAAACAGAAAAGTATCTTCCATCTCTAAGAAACGGCTCTATATATTGCTCTATATATTAATGTATAAATCCGGATGCAAAGTTATAAAAAATCATCGTGCTAAAGTCACCTTGAGCCGACATTTATTATAATCCTGACGCTATCAGCGCCTTAAGATTGTCCGACAATAATATGTTATATAACATGCTTGAAAAACTTGTGGGTATTCAAATTATTCATAACTTTGCAGCGAATTGGAGTCGCTCCGATTCACTGTATTGATAATAAGAGGCGTTATGCCCATCATCTTGTAGTAGAGAAGCGTCGGAAACTTACTCACGTATGCAAGAAGTTGGCTTAACTGTCTCCACGTCATAAGGCGTGGAGCTGTTTATTCCACATCTGCATACAAAGGTAATCCGACCACCTTCTACTTAAGGCGTGGCATAGCAGCCCACGCCTCCTTTTTTATTTCACAATGGTCGAGAGGGTTGTAAGGCCAACAAAACGTATTGTAAATTTTTCTGCTTTATGAACAAATCGTTAGGAATTCTTTTGTGTATCATCGGAGGATTAATCGGAGGAATAGTATCATTCTATATTCTAACCGCATTTGAAGATGAGACACATGTAGTCGCTGGTATAACATGCTCATTCGCAGGTTTCATAGCTTTTTATGGATCTTTGATTATTTTAGGTGTTAAGAAAAAGCACCCCGACAAGAATTACAATTCTCACATAATGTACATTTGGATAGTATGCATTTCGATTGCTGTAGGCTCTTTATTTATGTGGGCGAAGGAAAGACACGATTACCATAAAAAGCAACAAAAGCAACATACACAAGAACAAGTCGATGATAATATCATAATACTGTACAAGTAAATAAATATCCAAGAATAAATAGGTAACAAATAATACATCGATTATTATATTGAGCTTATTATTGGATTTTCTCCATAGAGTGCTTTACCGTACTTTTTTTGCAGTACGATAAAGCACTTTTTTCCGCAGACTTGCAGCCCGCAGCACGAGCCTCTGCAGCCCATCCCATAGAAACAATAAAAATCTGCGGCCATCCAGCTCATACCCCGCGAAGCCTGATGCGGCATCGCCGCGAGGGCCCCATCTGCGTGTCTTAAAATCTTCTTCCAGGCAAAAAAGGTCAACAAAAATCAGGGGAAAAATATAAAAGAAAAGCCACCCTTGCCTGATGAATAATGGAATTTGAACCACGCAGATTCGGCCTGCCCCTGCGGGCCAGCGGCCTCGGCGCGCGGGATGCAAGCGGGATGGCCGCAGATCTTTTTATTTTGGTTTGTCGGCAAGGGATTGCCTCAGATCGGCTCGCCTTTAAGGCTTGCCTCGACGAAGATCTCCGCATGATTTTGAGTGTAAAAGAAATCTGCGCCCATATGACGAAGGCAAGCCCGCAGCACGAGCCTCTGCCGCCCATCCTCAGGCAACGCAATCGTCATGATAAAATATTCGTTAAATTTCACCCAAAAGTGAAATTTTTATTATACCTTTGCGTTAATCTTATAAAGACAACCAACTATGAGCGAAGTAGAGCTATATCTCATCCAAGAGGGTGACAACTGCACCATATATTCACTACAGTTTCTGAACGACTCGGAAACTGAATTTGAAAAGTTTGTAGCAAAATTCATAAACGATGCTGACTACAGCGAGGATTATTCAAGAATAGCCGGACTTGTGTCGCGTATCGCACGTTCCGGCGCACTGGAGCGTTACTTTCGTTCCGAAGGTAAGATGTCTGACTCTGTGGTAGCTCTACCGGTGATAAGTTCAAAACTGCGTCTGTATTGCCTGCGCCTCTCCGACAAGATACTGATCCTTGGCAACGGAGATGTCAAAAGCACAAAACGATATGAAGATGATCCCAAGCTGAAAGCATACGTCATGACCCTTCAGAAGTTCGAGAAGCTGCTGAAAGAAGGCGTAGAAAATGGGTCTGTCAACATCACTGAAAAAACAATAGAAACCGATAATATTTTTGAGTTATGAAGCGTACTGCAAAATCACTTGATGAAATTCTCGGTCCGATCCCGACAACCGTTCAGACCGAGATTGACCTCTCTTTTGAAATATCAGACCGCATAGACAAACTGATGCGATCAAAGGGACTGTCAAAGAAACAATTTGCCGATGCACTCGGCCGCCGCCCAAGCGAGATAACCAAATGGCTCAGCGGGCAGCACAATTTTACCATTGCAACCTTATCTATGCTGAGTACATTTTTTGGTCAACCGATAATTTCCGTCGGCTGAGTACCTTTTTTCTTTGGGTAATGAATAATTCAAGCGCGGAGAAATCAGACAATTAACCCGTCAAAAAGAATCTGACGGAAAATTATTTGAAAAAATTTGAGGCGGAAAGTTTGCGTAATTCTAAAAATGGTATTAACTTTGCAGTCGCAAACGCAAGAGAGCGTTACCCGCTTAACAAAGCATTTCGGCTCATTAGCTCAACTGAATAGAGCATCTGACTACGGATCAGAAGGTTACAGGTTTGAATCCTGTATGAGTCACGTTTTCATAATTAAGGGTCGGCTCATTAGCTCAACTGAATAGAGCATCTGACTACGGATCAGAAGGTTACAGGTTTGAATCCTGTATGAGTCACAAAAAGGATTATCCGCTGCAAGGGTAATCCTTTTTTGTTTTGTATATTTGCATATCAAAAATCCTATATATGACAAGCTACGACAATCTTCTCGATCTGATGCGCCACAACCGCTCCTACCGCCGCTTCGACGCATCACATACCCTCACTGACGACGACCTGCGCCGTCTCGTGGCGCCGGTGCGTTACTGCAGCTCGGGCCGCAATATCCAGGCGCTGAAATACCGTCTTGTAAGCTCAGCCGACGAACTCGCCGCCGTCTATCCCCTGCTCAAATGGGCGGGTTATCTCACCGACTGGGACGGTCCGGCGCCCGAAGAGCGCCCCACAGGCTACATCATCCAGTGCCTCGACACGGCGCTGACCACTGACTGCCTCTGCGACGACGGCCTGCAGATCGAAGCCATCACTCTGGCCGCCACAGCCTGCGGACTCGGCTGCTGCATCATCAAGGCTTTCAACGCCCCGGCCCTTGCCGAAACTCTCGGACTGCCAGAATGGTCGAAGCCGCTATATGTGATAGCCGTAGGCAAGCCCGTAGAGAACGTGGTGATCGAGGATCTGACGCCCGAAGGCGATTACAAATATTACCGCGACGCAGAGCAGACCCACCACGTGCCCAAGCGCACACTCGACGAAATCATCATTTAAATTTAAGCGGCCGAATCGTTGGGATCCGGCCGCTTTAATTCATTAAAACAAGGCGCTTACTTGCGTCCGCGTATTTCGAGGCTGATGGGATGAGCGGGATTGTCAGTGTCGACTCCGCTTACAAACACTCGCATCATATACGACATATTGGCGTTAAAATCAGGATCGTAGGCTGTGACGCGCACCAGATAGCCGCCGTTCTGGACGATGGGGGCCGAGGTGGTCCACACAGTATCGGCGGGCATGGCCACGTCAGTCACTGAATTTACTTTGCCGCAGTAGGTTATCTCCGCGGGGCGAACAGTCTTGAGGAAAGTTGACATCACTTCAAGATTGGGATAGGCATTGGTAATGTCAACGCCCTGGTCGTTGCGGATCTCCATGAAAGCAGCATTGCCTTCGCGAAGGCCGGTAATCTCAGCCTCAGCCTTAGGATCATCACCACACGATGCAACGCCGACGGCCACTACGGCCATCATAGCGATTTTTGCGATAGAAGAAAATAATTTCATAGATTTATGTATCTAAAGGAATAAAGTTTGAACTCCCTGTAATAACAACTTCAGTCAAGGGAGGGTTCTTAAAAAAATCAGCCGGTGATCGGAATCATCGGCTGAACTTGGTAGCGGGGGCAGGACTCGAACCTGCGACCTTTGGGTTATGAGCCCAATGAGCTACCACTGCTCTACCCCGCGTTGTGGTTTGCGAGTGCAAAGTTACGTCCATTTTTCCAAAATGCAATACCTGTGAGGGATTATTTTGCGTTAAAGAATGTCAATTCGCAATCAATCATAGCATTACATCAATAGCCACGATGCGCTTTTCCTGCGAAATTTTATAAAAACAATATTTTTGATTAAATTTGTAGGTGCATTATCACTAACCCAACCCGAATAATGAAGCTACGCATACTCACCATGACCATTCTCTCAGCCGGCGCACTCACCGCCGCCGCACAATCGCCCATAACATATCCCACGGCACCTAAGGACAACACTGTCGATGACTACTTCGGCACAAAACTCGCCGATCCGTACCGCCCGCTCGAAAACGACACCGCTGCCGCCACCCTCGCCTGGGTGAAGGCTGAAAACCGCGTGACCAACGACTATCTCAGCCGCATACCATGGCGCGGCGAGATGCGCCGCCGCCTCACCGAGCTCAACAACTACCCCAAGTCATCGGCGCCCTGGCGCGGCAACGACGGCCTATATTACCACTATGAGAACGACGGTCTGCAGAACCAGTCGATACTCTACCGCAGCTCCGACCCTCACGAGAAAGGCGAAGTGTTTCTCGACCCCAACAAGCTGTCGGCCGACGGCACCGTGGCCCTGACAGGCATCTATCAGAGCAACGACGGCCGCTTCACGGCCTACACCGTGTCACGCAACGGCTCCGACTGGTCGGAGATTTACGTGCTCGAAACCGCCACCGGACGCCCGCTCGACGACCATATCGAATGGGCCAAATTCACCTCCGCCGAATGGGCTGCCGACGGCTTCTATTACAGCGCATATCCCCGTCCGGAGGCCGGCAAGGAGTTCAGCAACGCCAACGAGAACCATCAGATATATTACCACCGCTTAGGCACACCGCAGAGCGATGACCGCCTGGTGTATGAGGACAAAGCCCACCCGCTCCACTTCCATTCGGCATGGGTGCCCGAATCGGAGGATTACCTCTTTGTTATAGGCGGAGGCGAGGGCGACGGCGAATCGGTGATGTTTACCGATCTGCGCCGCCCCGGATCCGGCTGGAAGGTCATCGAACCTTCACAGGACTACCGCATGAGTCCCGTCGACGTGATTGACGGCAAGCTCTACCTGCTCACCGTCAAAGGCGCCGAGCGTTACCGCATAGTGGCCGTTGACCTCGCTCATCCCGAGGCCGAATGGACAGAGATAGTCCCCGAGTATCCCGAAGCCGTGCTCTCCGACGCGCAGCTCTCAGGCGACAAGCTTCTGCTCACCTATCTCAAGGACGCCGCCGAGCACGTCTACATCCATAACCTTCAGGGCAAGCGCCTCGGCGAAATACAGCTGCCCACCTACGGCACAGTGTCAGTGTCGTCAAGCCGCAAATATCCCGACGTATTCTACACCTTCACCTCATTTACCTTCCCCGCCGCCAAATACTCCTACGACATGGCCACCGGCCGCTCCACCCTGCTGAGCGAGCCCGAGATCAACGGCGTCAATCTCGAGGACTATGTCACCGAACAGGTGTTCTACACCTCGGCCGACGGCACACGGGTGCCTATGTTCCTCACTTATAGGAAAGACCTGAAGCGCGACGGCAAGAACCCCACGCTCCTCTACGGCTACGGAGGCTTCAACATATCGCTTACTCCCGGCTTCAGCGCCGCCCGAATGGCATGGCTCGAACAGGGCGGCATCTACGCCCAGGCCAATCTGCGCGGAGGCGGCGAGTATGGCCGCGCCTGGCACGAGGCCGGCACACAGATGAAGAAGCTCAACGTGTTTGACGACTTCATCGCCGCCGCCGAATATCTTATTGACAACAAATATACCTCGCCTGACTACCTCGCCATCCAGGGCGGCAGCAACGGCGGTCTGCTTGTTGGCGCCACGGTCAACATCCGTCCCGACCTGTTCCGAGCAGCCATCCCGCAGGTGGGCGTCATGGACATGATGCGCTACCACCTCTTCACCATAGGCTGGAACTGGGCTTCGGACTACGGCACCAGCGCCGACTCCAAGGCCATGGCCGATTACCTCCGCGCTTACTCACCCGCCCACAACATACGCAACGACGGCACCCCCTACCCCGCCATCCTCGTCACCACAGCCGACCATGATGACCGCGTGGTGCCCGCCCACTCGTTCAAATATGCCGCCGCCCTCCAGGCCGCCGACACCGGTTCGGCACCCAAGCTCATCCGCATCGACTCCAACGCCGGCCACGGCAGCGGCAAGCCCATGAGCAAGGTCATCGACGAATACACCGACATCTATTCCTTCATCCTCTACAACATGGGCATCATCCCCGGATTCAGACATTGAAAATACTACCTGTCATATCGGCCGCTCTTTGCCTCGCCGCTCTTCAAAGCTGCTTCACAGGCATTGAAAGCACCCCCCGCATCTCCGACTCGGAGGTGAGGCGCGAGACACCGCGCACCCGCCCCGAGAGCAGCTTTCTCAAGAATATACGCCCCGAGCGGCTCGACGAATGGAAGCCCGGCAAACAGTGGTATGTGATCGACGACAAGATACGGATGGTGCTCGGCCCCTCAGGCACCGACATCGCCGTAACCTCCGGCGACACCATCACCTACGAAGGCATCCGGCAGATAACCACCGTGACCGGCGAGCCTGTGGCCGAGATTCTGTTTCGCCTCCCCTCGGGCCGACAGGCCGTTTACCGCACCTCGCAGTCCGAAGCCCGTCTGCGCGAAGCCCAGCAGGTCGACATCCCCTTTGCCGTGGAGCTCTCGGTGGTCGACGCCGTACGCTCGAAACTCAAAGGCAACAAGTATTATATCATCACCTCATCGTGGTATGACACCGACATGCAGTCGTTCACCGGACGCCGATTCGTGCCGGTGACGGTTGACGAGGTATCGCCCGGCAATTCCTACTACCCCATCCTGCTGAGCCTCACCGACGAGAAAGGCAAGCCCTTCCGGCTCTACATGACTTCCGACAGCGAGTCGCGCATGCCGCGCCGCTTCGACTCGCTCTTCTCGCTCACCGACCCCCGCCGCGAATATCCCGCAATCCTCGACTCCACCTGGCAGAACATCATAGCCGGGCGCGTGGCCGAAGGGATGACCCGCGATGAATGTAGGCTGGCCATAGGCTCCCCCTCCTCGGTTGACCGCCGTACGGGCTACAGCTACATAATGGAGGTGTGGACCTACGAGAACGGCGTCTACCTGATGTTTGAGGACGGACTGCTCAAATCATTCCGACAGTAGTAAAGAATATGAAACTAACCATATTAGGCTCCGGAACCTCGACGGGAGTGCCTCAGCTCACCTGCGACTGCCGCGTGTGCCGCTCCACCGACCCGCGCGACAAGCGCCTCCGCTGCTCGGCCATAGTGGAAACCGAAGGTAAACGCCTGCTGATTGACTGCGGACCCGACTTCCGCACCCAGATGCTCCGTGCCGGACAGCCCCCGATTGACGCCCTGCTCGTGACCCACTCCCACTATGACCATCTCGGCGGTATAGATGACCTGCGCCCATACTGCTACCGCGAAAACGGCTTCCCGGTCTACTGCCGCGAGGATGTGGCCGCCGACATCCACACCCGCATGCCCTATTGCTTCGGAGCCCAACACTATCCCGGCGCACCGGTGTTTGACCTACACGTGATCGGCGACGAGCCCTTCCGGGCCGCAGGCATCGACGTCATCCCCCTGCCGGTGATGCACACCTCCACCCTCCGCATCACCGGATTCCGCATAGGCGATCTCAGCTACGTGACCGACTGCAAGGTTATGCCCGAATCGACCCTACGCCTCCTCCGGGGCACACGCCTGCTCGTGATCAACGCCCTCCGCCACGATCCCCACCCATCCCATCTGAACCTACAGGAGGCTCTCGGCGTTATAAAAGCAGTGAAACCCGAGCGGGCGCTGCTTACCCACATCTCCCATCAGATGGGACTTTACACTGAAATACAGCCCACTCTGCCTGAAGGTGTTGAGCTGGTGTCCGACGGTTACACTGCAACGCTCTGACGCTGCACTGCCCGGATATCAACTTTCAACATATATCTATCATGAACAGAGTAACTTACTTAGACCACAGCGGTTTTATCGTCACTAACGACAATGTTATTATGGTGTTTGACTATTACCGCGACCCGGCTAATGCCCTTCATAAAGTGCTTGAGCAGAACCCCGAAAAACCGGTAGTTTTCTTCGTTTCGCACCATCATCCCACCCACTTCAACAAGAGCATCTTCGAGCTTGCTCAGAACCACCGTCGCACCTATGTGCTCTCCAACGATGTATATCCACAGAACGTGCCTGACTCCCTGCAGGTGGCTGGCATGAGCAAGGGCGACGTCATCGAGGATCTGCCCGGCATTGAAAGCGTCAAGGCTTACGGCTCTACCCACGAAGGCGTCAGCTTCCTCGTGACCACCAAAGAAGGTAAAAAAATTTTCCACGGCGGCGAACTCAACGAATGGCACTGGCTCGATGAATCGACTATCCGCGAAGTTGAGAAAGCCAACGAAGAATATAAGGTGATCATCAACCGCATAGCCGAAGAGGTGCCGGCGGTTGACATCTCATTCTTTGTGGTCGACGTGCGTCAGGGCTCGGAATTTGCCCGCGGCGCCCGCACATTCCTCAATGCCGTCAAAGTCAAGGACTTCTTCCCCATGCACTTCTCTGGCGACTATCAGATAGCCTGCGACTTCTCGCAGTATAAGGTCGAAGGCACCGATTACCACTGCCTCCACACCCCGGGCGAGTCGATCAACCTCGGATAACGCCCCTGACGCGGCCGCTCACCGCAAGGTATAAAACACAAAATGACCGCGACTCTGTAGGAAAAGTCGCGGTCATTTTGTTATCGTTAAGCCGTATGCGGCGATTATTTGCCGGAGATTGATGAGCTTACAGTCAGGCGGGCACGGCCTTTGGCGCGGCGGCGGGCCAGCACTTTGCGTCCGTCGGGTGTAGACATTCTTTCACGAAAACCATGCTTGTTAACTCTCTTTCTGTTAGAAGGTTGAAATGTTCTTTTCATTGCCGTATCTTATTTTTTCGTTTTTTGATAATTCACAATTCGGAGTGCAAATTTAGCCAATTTTTTTCAGTCAACCAACTTTATGGCTTAATTTTTCACCGTTTATGGCGCTTTTTCCGCTTTTTACCGTTCCGAATCGCCCTGCCGTGATGTCATTTCGCGAAAAAATCGTAACTTTGCAGTCCGATTTTCCAATTTTCCAATAGGTGTATATATATTTTTTCCAACAGGTATGATATCAGTAAATAATCTCGGCATCCAGTTCGGCAAACGTGTGCTTTTCCAGGATGTCAATATGAAATTTACCCCCGGCAACTGCTACGGCATCATCGGCGCCAACGGCGCCGGCAAATCCACCCTCATGCGCATCCTCAGCGGCCAGCTCTCCCCCACTCACGGCTCTGTGACCCAGGGACCGGGCGAACGCATGAGTGTGCTCGAACAGGACCACTTCAAATTCGATGACTGCACGGTGATGGACACCGTGCTTCAGGGTCACACCGTGCTCTGGGACATCATGAAGGAGAAGGACGCCATCTACGCCAAGGAGGACTTCACCGACGCCGACGGCATCCGTGCATCGGAACTCGAGGAGAAATTCGCCGAGCTCGAAGGCTGGAACGCCGAAGCTGACGCCGCAGCACTGCTCAGCGGCCTCGGCATCAAGGAGGACAAGCATTACATGCAGATGAAGGACCTCAGCGGTAACGAGAAGGTGCGTGTGCTTCTGGCCAAAGCCCTCTTCGGCAACCCTGACAACCTGCTCCTCGACGAGCCCACCAACGACCTTGACCTCGACACCGTGGCCTGGCTCGAAAACTATCTCTCGAACTTCGAAAACACCGTGCTCGTCGTTAGCCACGACCGCCACTTCCTCGACGCCGTGTCGACCCACACTCTTGACATCGACTATAACAAGGTGTCGCTCTTCGCCGGCAATTACAGCTTCTGGTATCAGTCGTCGCAGCTCGCACTGCGCCAGCAACAGCAGCAGAACAAGAAGGCCGAGGAGAAGCGCAAGGAACTCCTCGAGTTCATCCAGCGTTTCAGCGCCAACGTGGCCAAATCAAAGCAGACCACCTCGCGCAAGAAGATGCTCGAGAAACTCAACATCGAGGAGATCCAGCCCTCGTCACGCCGCTATCCCGGAATCATCTTCACCCCTCAGCGCGAGTGCGGCAACAAAATCCTCGAGGTCCACGGCCTGACAGCCAGCATTGACGGCGAACTGCTATTCAAGGATGTCAACTTCCAGATCGAGAAGGGCGACAAGGTTGCCTTCCTCAGTCACGACCCACGCGCCATGACGGCCCTCTTCGAGATCATCAACGGTAACCGAAAACCCGACGAAGGCACTTACGACTGGGGACAGACAATCACCACCGCCTACCTGCCCCTTGACAACTCGGATTTTTTCAATACTGACCTCAACCTCGTTGACTGGCTCTGCCAGTTCAGCAACGACTCCTCGGAGATCTACCTCAAGGGATTCCTCGGCAAGATGCTTTTCTCGGGCGAAGAGGTGCTGAAAAAAGCCTCGGTGCTCTCCGGCGGCGAGAAGATGCGCTGCATGATTGCCCGCATGATGCTCCGCGACGCCAACACCATGGTGCTCGACTCACCCACCAACCACCTCGACCTCGAGTCAATCCAGGCCTTCAACAACACTCTCCAGGCCTTCAAAGGCTGCCTGCTGCTGGCTTCGCATGACCACGAGTTCATCCAGACAGTGTGCAACCGTATAATCGAACTTACACCCGGCGGCATAATCGACAAGATGATGAACTACGACGATTATATCACCGACGAACGCGTACTCGCCGCCCGCGAGCGACTTTATCCTTCTAAAAATTAATTAATTATGGTAAAACACATCGTAATCTTCCGTTTCACCGGCACACCGGCCGAACGTCAGGCCGTGGCCGCCGAATTCCGCGACGCTCTCGTGAAGCTCCCCGCCATAATCCCCCAGCTCAAAAGCATTGAGGTTGGCATCAACGTCAATCCGGCCGAAGCCGACGACCTCGTTCTCACTGCCACTGCCGACTCGCTCGAGGACGTCGCCGCCTACTCGGCTCATCCCGCCCATCAGGCAGCAGTGGCGCTTATTGCCGGCCATAAAGGTTCACGCGCCTGCGTCGACTATTTTATCGACTGATAGTCAGGAACGTCAGGCAGAAACTGATAACTGTGTGACTCCGCGTCGACCCTGCAGCAGTAATGGTTCAGTCCGTTGCTGACCACCAGGTAAGGGGCGCGGAGCACCATGTTGTAGCGCACTATCTGGTCAAACACACGCTGCGTCACCGCAATGTGCGGAGCCTTATACTCCACGATCATCAGCGGACGCATCTGCAGGTCGTAGACCACAGTGTCACAGCGCCTCGACGTGGAGTTGAGCGTCAGCGACACCTCATTGGCCAGCCGGCCGCCGGGATACCCCTTGACCGCCACCAGCATCGAAGCGAAATGCTGACGCACCCACTCCTCGGGCGTCAGCGTCACCCAACGGCCGCGCCAGCGGTCAAACACCTCATGGCGTTCCCCGGCCGGACGGATCTGAAGCCCGGCCGCCGGCAGATTGAGCGGCGGAAACTGTTCGTTAGCTTTTTTCACACCACGAAGATAGCCATTATTTCACTCCCGCCCATCAAATCAGCCCCGTTTTTTATTGCATATTACAGCATAATCCGTTAAATTTGCTATACTATAACCCATCATAGCAATGGCCGCCGCTAACAACACCCAGTCCTACCGCGAAATTCTCCAGAGCATCTCGAAGCGTCAGCTCAACCCCGTCTATATCCTTTACGGCGAGGAGGGCTACTTCATTGACCGCCTCACCGAAGCCTTCGAAGGCCTCGTGCCCGAGGAGGAGCGCGACTTCAACCTCTACTCCTTCTATGCCCACGAGATAACACCCGAGGTAGTCACCGCCACCTGCATGAAATTTCCAATGATGAGTGACCGCCAGGTGGTTATCCTCAAGGAAGCCCAGGCCATCAAGGAAAACATCCTGTCGAAGCTCGCCGGCTACGTCGGCGCCCCCAACAAATCCACCGTCCTCGTTATCTGCTTCCGCTCCGACAAGCCCAAGGGACGCGAATTTCTGGCCAAAGCCCGCTCCGGCGGTGCCGTGATGTTTGAGTCAAAGAAGCTCACCGACGCCAATGCCGATCAGCTCATGACACAGCTCATCACCGAGAAAGGCCTCAACATCGAGCCCAAAGGCCTCGCCATGCTCCGCGACTTCATAGGCACCGACGTTGCCAAGATGTATAACGAGGTCAACAAGATGGCCCTCATTCTCGGCCCGGGAGCTATGATCACCCCCGAAGCAATTGAGCGCAACGTGGGCATCTCCAAGGACTTCAACAACTTCGAGCTAATTGACGCCATAGCCACCAAGGACGTCGGCAAGATATTCCGCATCATCACCTACTTCCGCTCCAACCCCAAAAACCATCCCACCATCATGACTGTGGCTCTGGTCTACAACTACTTCGCCAACCTCACCATAGCATGGTTTATCCGCGGCGAGCGCACACCTTCGGCCATCATGACCGCCTTAGGATTCAAATGGCCCCGTCAGGTCAACTCCATCGTCACCGGCATGAAGAACTACAACGCTTATAAATGCCTCGAGATCATTTCCGCCATACGCGAGTTCGACACCAAAAACAAAGGCATAGGCTCCCGTCAGAGCGACTTTGACCTCCTCCACGACCTGATGTTCCACATAGTCACAGCCCCCGGCAAAATCGACGTGTAACAATCCCGATTCCCCGCAAAAAATAATCGTCCCCCGGGCTTTGATGCTTTCGGGGGACGATCTGATGATTTGTGTGCGTTGCGCGCGGGGCTTACGCCTCTGCGGGCTTCACATTGATGAACTGACGGCCGTTCTTACCTTCGGTAAATACTACGATACCGTCAATCAGAGCAAACAGCGTGTGATCCTTGCCCATACCCACGTTTTCACCGGGATGATGCACTGTACCGCGCTGACGTTTGATGATGTTGCCTGCTTTTGCAAACTGACCGCCAAAAATCTTAACGCCCAATCGTTTGCTTTCCGATTCACGGCCGTTCTTAGAACTACCTACACCTTTTTTATGTGCCATTGTCTTTTGGATTTTTGAGGGTTAAGCAACTACTTCTTTAATTAACACTTTGGTGAAATACTGACGGTGACCGTTTTTGCGACGATAGCCTTTGCGGCGTTTCTTCTTGAAAACGATAACTTTGTCACCTTTCACTAAGGGAGTAAGCACCTGGCATACTACCTTTGCGCCTTCCACTGTGGGGGCGCCTACCTTTACGGCACCGTCGGCGTCAGCGAGGAGCACACGGTCAAATTCCACTGTGTCACCTTCTTTAACGGCTTCGCCGAGATAATGAACATACAGGAACTTCTCGGCCTCGGCCTTGAACTGCTGTCCCTGAATTTCTACAATTGCGTACATTTATTATACGATTATTATTGAGTTAACCCGTCGGGCGGCGATGCTTTTCACTATAGGCATCACGCTTAATCCGAGCCCGGTGCGGAAAAATTGCCCACAAAATTACAAAATCCTCTCCAAACCGCCAAACATCCCGCCAATTATTTTCAACAAGATTTTTCGGATATAGCGGTGGTTATCAGGGTGAGGATTTCGGGACCGAAGCGTCGGCAGGTGGTCTTGCCCATGCCTCTGACGGCCTGGAGCTCGGCCGTAGTCACGGGGAGGGCGTTGGAAATCCCTGCCATAGTGGCATCGCTCATCACGGTGAAGGCGGGGACGTTGAGCTCCTGCATTTTGTCGCGGCGCCAGGCGTGAAGCTTGAGGTAGATTTCAGGGTACTTTACATCAGCCGGTATGCGGATTTTCTTAGGTTTCGGTGATGCAGGGGGTAATTTTTGGAGCTCCGTAAGGCGATCGGAGGCTGTTGTTTTCTCGAGCACCTCAATCAGGCGGTCGAGACCGGTGCCGCTGTCAATCAGCATCAGAGCCTTTGACTTGAGCCTAAGGAAACCTGAGGATGTGAAGGGTTCGTCGGCCGGGCGCAGAGCCATTACGAAAAGTTTCTGAAACAGAATGTCGTCAATCTCATCGAGTCCCTGGCATAGACGCCCTTCCACGGCCTTATTGTCAGCCTGGCGGGGCACCTGACGCAAGGCTTTGGCCACCTCCATGAGCAGCGGAGCATAGTAGCCGCATCCACGGCTTACGCGCTCGCCAAGCAGTTCCTGCGAGGATATCGAGCGGTATTGACGGGCAAAGGCTGCCGACACTTTCACCAGCCGCTCGTCAATCATCCGGTCCACCTCGTCGAGCCGCGCGGCCATCTTGGGATAAGTCCTGGAAAAATATTCGCTGACAATACGGCATACGCCCTCAAACGAGCGTTTCAGCCCATCCATGCCGAAGAGGTCGTCAAGACACCTTACATTATAGGCCATTTTCATGGCTTCAAGAGAGGCCGCATCGGGGAGCGGACCGATGTTATCGCGGGTGAAGGAGGTGACTGACTGATCGTTGATTATAGAGGAGAGTGTGAGCGGGCGGCTCAGCACCATTCCTTCAAGGGAACGGCATCGGCTAAGCGCCACGTAGGTCTGGCCGTGAGCAAAGGAGCCTGACACATCAATCACGGCCTTGTCAAAGGTAAGGCCCTGGCTCTTGTGGATGGTGACAGCCCAGGCGAGCTTCAGGGGAAGCTGGGTGAAGATACCCTGCACATTGGTCCTGATCTCGCCCGATTCCTCGTCGAGGTCATAGCGGGTATTTTCCCATTCGGCAGGCTCCACTTCGAGGGCGGTGTCGGCGCCTATGGGAAGCACACTTACGGTGTTGTCGGAAATGTCGACCACGGTACCCATCATGCCGTTATAGTAGCCGCGGTCATTGTCGTTACGCAGAAACATCACCTGCGCTCCGGTCTTGAGCGTCAGCGTCTTTTCGGTCGGAAAACTCGATTCCGGGAAATCACCTTCGATGCCGGCGTTGAAGGTCACTGCCTCAGCGGAAAGGGCCTCGAGCTCGCGACGGTTAATCTCGTTGGCCTGATGGTTATGGGTGGTCAGACGTATGTAGCCCTCCTCGCGGGGCGGGTTGAATCCGGGGCGAACGCGGGAATTTAGGGCTTCGAGCACACAGGCGTCGGCGGTATTGTCGCGCACACGGTTGAGCAGGTCTATGAATCGGGCGTCGGTCTGCCGGTAAACCTCGGTGAGTTCTATCGTCACATAATCCATGCCACGGAGAGCCATGCTTGAGAAGAAATACGGAGTGTCGTAATACTTCGAAAGCATCTCCCACTCATCCCCTTTCACCACCGGGGCCAGCTGCTGGAGATCGCCGATGAGCAGCAGTTGCACACCGCCGAAGGGCCGGGAGGGATCGCGGTGTCGGCGGAGCGACGTGTCGACAGCGTCGAGCAGATCGGCGCGCACCATGCTTATCTCGTCAATCACCAGCAGGTCAATCGATTTGATCAGGCGCAGCTTGCGGCGGTTGAAGCGGTCAAAGCGGCGCTTGCCTCCCGGCTCGGCCATGCCGGGCAGATGGGGTTGCAGGGGGAGCTGAAAGAATGAGTGTATGGTCATGCCGCCGGCGTTGATGGCGGCTATACCGGTGGGAGCGAGCACCACCATGCGCTTGCCCGATTGACTTCGCAGCCGGTGAAGGAAAGTGGTTTTGCCCGTGCCCGCCTTGCCGGTGAGAAAAAGACTGCGGCCTGTCTCCTCCACGATGCGCCATGCGACATTCATCGCCTCGTTAGGACTTTTAGACATAGTTGAGAAATGAGGTTATTCGCCAAAGGTCAGCGATGACAGGCGATGTTCGAGCTCGGTGATTGACAGACGCGTGGAGAGCTTTCCTTCATGAGCCACGGAGATGGAACCTGTCTCCTCCGACACCACGATAGCCAGGGCGTCAGTGGCCTGCGAGATGCCGAGAGCCGAACGGTGGCGCAGTCCCAGATGGCGCGGCACGTTGGTGTCATGGCTGACCGGCAGGATGCAGCCGGCGGCCTTGATGCGCCCGTGGGCTATGATCATGGCGCCGTCATGCAGCGGCGAGTTCTTGAAGAAGATATTCTCGATAAGGCGGGAATTGACATTAGCGTCGATAATATCGCCAGAGCGTTCGTAGCTTTCCAGCGGGACCAACTGCTCGATGACAATCAATGCGCCGGTATTTGTCTTTGACATGTTCATGCAGGCGTAGACAATAGGCATGATATTGCGGTGGGCCTCATCCCCGTTGCCGTTCTTGGCTCCGGGGAAAACCTTGCGGAGGAAGCTCCAGCGCTTGCGGTCGCCAAGCTGCACAAGGAAGCGCTTTATCTGGTCGGCAAACAGAATCACGATCACGAGCAAACCGATGCTCATGAACTTGTCGAGGATCGAGCCTATCAGCTTCATGTCGAGGATCTGCGATGTGAGCAGCCACAAGAGGATGAAAGCCACAAGACCGTAGAACACGTTGATGGTGCCTGACTCCTTCATGAGCCTGTAGATATAGTAGATCAGCAGGCCCGCGATGGCAATGTCGAATATGTCAAGAATTGAAATGCTCATGAGCGGATGGATTGAGGGTAAGTTCGACGAGTCGCACGGCCTCGGCGGCGGGGAGGGCGTCGTGGACGCGGAGTATCGAGGCGCCCTGCATAAGGGCTATGGTGTTGACCACGGTGGTGGCGTTGAGGGCTTCCTCGGGAGCTATGCCGAGGGCTTTGGTGAGCATCGACTTGCGCGACACGCCAACAAGCAGGGGCAGCCTGAATATCCGCGCCATGTCGCCTAATGAAGCCAGAAGCTGATAGTTCTGCCCGAGGGTCTTGCTGAAGCCGAACCCGGGATCGATGATGATGTCGGCTACTCCCCTTTCGCGCAGGGCGGTGACGGTGGCTGACAGTTCGGAGCATACGTCGGCGGCCACATCGGCATACTCGGTGAGGCTCTGCATGGTCTGCGGGTTACCGCGCATGTGCATCAGGATATAAGGTACACGTAGCGCGGCCACGGTGTCAAGCATCCCGGCGTCGAGCTGACCGCCCGAGATGTCGTTGATGATGTCGGCGCCGAGACCGGTCACTGCCTCGCGGGCCACATCGGCGCGAAACGTATCGACTGACACGGGTATCGCACCTGAGACCTTACGGACGGCCTCGAGGCCCAGCTCCAGGCGGCGCTTCTCCTCGTCGGGGCTCACAATGTCGGCGCCGGGACGCGACGAGTAGGCGCCGATGTCGATCATGTCGGCGCCGCCGGCTATCAGCTGTTCGGTGCGACGGCGCACCATGTCGCGGTCAGCCGTCCGCGAACCGGCAAAAAACGAGTCGGGCGTCACATTGACGATGCCCATCACCTGTGGCCGGCGGGCCTCATAAAGCCTGCCGCCGAGATTTAACGAGAATGGTTTGAACCGAGTCATCATTGTCTGCGTAATATCACGCGAAGATACTCAGAATTGCGCTTACCGCCAAATTATTCGGATTCTATTACCTCATCGAGGTAATCGCGGGGTGCCGGAGGTGGCGCGGGAGCCGGTTTCCGCTTCTTTTTCCTGCTTGTCCGGGACTTTTGGCCGACTGTGTCCGCAGCTGCGGCCGAATCGGCTGCGGCAGCCTCGGCCGCAGGCACTTCAAGGGCGATCACACGCCCCTCGTCCTTATGGCGGAACCAGACCACGAAGGCTATCGTCAGTGCCACGATGATTACGGCCACTATGGTGCCGCGGCGCTCGGAGGATGTGGAACTGTGTTTCATAAGAAGGCTGATATCAGGACCATAGCTATGAGCAGCGGCGCCACATATCTGACGATGAAGCACACCGGAGCGTAGAGCCTCGACCGCAACGAGCCGCCCATGGCCAGCTGATCGGTCATCAGGTTGCGCGGAGCAAACCATCCCACGAATATGCAGAGCAGAATCGAGCCTACTGGAAGCATGATGTTGGTGGCGCACATGTCGAGGAAGTCGAAAATGGTGTGTCCGGCAATCAGCACATTGCTCCAGGGACCGAGAGACAGCGAGCACACGGAGCTGAACAGAAACAGCGGGCAGAGCATGATGAGCACGGCATAGCGGCGGCGGATGTGGAAACGGTCAGCCACGAAAGCCACTGACACTTCGGCTATGGAGATGGTCGATGTCAGCGCCGCCACGGTGAGTAGAAGGAAGAAGAGCACTGACCACACCTGTGTGGCTGCCATCTGCGAGAACACTTCGGGCAGAGTGACGAACACCAGCGTGGCGCCGCGCATATCCTCGCCCGAAAGGCCGAAGGTGGTGACGGCCGGAAAAATGATAAGGCCCATCATCACGGCCACAAGCATGTCAAGCAGCGACACTGTCACCGAGGTTTTGAGCAGGTTGGTCTTGTCAGAGAAATAGCCCGCATACGTGATAAGTATGCCCATGCCGAGGCTCAGCGAGAAGAAAGCCTGGCCGAGGGCGCTGACAATCACCGTGGCATTGATTTTGCTGAAATCGGGATGCAGGAAATAGTCGAGACCGGCCCCTGCACCCGGCAGCGTAAGGCTGACGCCCACAAACACCACCAGGATGGCGAACAGAAGAGGCATGCACCAGTTCGACATCCGCTCTATGCCCTTGCGCACTCCGGCGAGGAGCACAAGAATGTTGACGGCTATCATTATAAAGGTGTTGATCAGCGGGTTGACACTGTCGGTAACATACTCGTCCATCTTGCCGGTGAAATGGGCATGCAGCCCTGAGCCCGCGGCATCCCCCGAATAAAGGGCGCCGGTCACCGACTGGATGAGATACTCGAAGGTCCATCCCGCCACCACCATGTAGAAGCAGAGTATGAGGTAACTGGCCAGAACGGCCAGCCAGCCCACGGACTGCCAAGGACGCGAAGCCCCGATGTTTTTTAGTGCGCCCACCGCATCGCTGCGGCCCGCGCGGCCCACCGAAAATTCGGCAAGCATCACCGGGATGCCAAGCAGAAGTACGCATAATATATATATAAGCAGAAAGGCGGCGCCGCCGTTGGCCTGAACCTCGGCCGGAAAGCGCCACACATTGCCCAGACCAACAGCCGACCCTACAGTAGCGGCTATCATGCCCAGACGCGATGAAAACTGTGCTCTTGTTGACATATTAGATAAAAATTTCCACAAATATACACTATTTTGCCATCAAAACCGCATTTTTACTATCAAAAATATTACCTTTTTGCTGATTCCGGTATTATACTTAGCATTAATTGCATTAATTGTCTAAAATGGCTTATCTTTGCACAAATTATAAGAATATGAATTGCAGAATTTACAGATTCCTGACCTCTCCGTGGCTAACCGCCCTCTGCGTGGCCGCGATCCTCGTTCTGACCCTCACCCCGGGCAACGAACTGCCTCAAATCAAGACCTTCTTCGGCTTTGACAAGCTGGTCCACGCTACGATGTTCGGCGCCCTGGCATGCCTGCTGGCGGTCAATCTCGGTCACACCGAGGGCCGCATAACCCCTCGGATCATCGCCGTGGCCGCCGTAGCCTCGTCGGTTCTCGGCGCCTTTATAGAAGTGGCACAGCGCAACTGGATTCCCGGCCGCAGCGGCGATATCCCTGACGCCGTGGCCGATGCCGTAGGAGCCGTCATTCTGCCTTTATTATTTATCCGACTTCTTAACCTGATACTACGCAAGACATGTCAATCCAGACCATAACCCTCAGTGATTCATCGCTGATCCCCGAGTCGCTCCGCACACTCTATTTCGACTCTTTCCCGCCCGAAGAGCGGCGCAGCTGGGAGAGCATCAAGCAGCTGACTGATGACAGTTCATCGCCTTTCAACATGACCATGATAATGCGCGAGGGCGAGATTGCCGGCTTCATCACCTGGTGGCGCCTGAACGGAACGCGCTATGTGGAGCATTTCGCCGTAATCCCCGCCATGCGCGGAGGCGGACTCGGAGGCAAGGCTATCCGCAATTTCGTGGCCGCCGACCCGATGCCGGTAATCCTCGAGGTGGAACCATCGGGGTCAAACGACATGGCTGACCGCCGCATAGCCTTCTACGAGCGCTGCGGCTTCACGGGGCATCGCGATTTCATGTATATACAGCCCCCATATTCGCCCGGACTGCCCGAGGTGCCGCTGATGCTGATGACATCGGCGCCCGGCGTTGACCTCAAGGCCACCTCCGGCGAAATCCACTCCCGCGTGTATGGCGTCAACGGCGGGGAGCCACAGGCGGAGGACCGCCTACCGGAGGACCGATAGTGGGGTTTATCCCGCCGTGGCCTTCGCGACTCTCGAAATAATTATGCAGAATACCGTAAAGCAGACCGCCCACATCGGCTCCAATGCTCACCTTTTCATTCACCTTATAATAAGGCATCACTATCGGTTGCGCTTCCCAGCGGCCGGTATAGGGCGAGCGTGTGGCCTGCGCGCCCACTGACACTCCCCAGTGGTCGCTGATGTCAAAGCTGGCATAGCCGCCGAAATTAGGCATCGGCATGTAGCCCGCCATCCCCGGCGTTAGCGGCGCGAAAGGCGAGGAATAGCTGCCGAACAGCGTCACTGACCAACGGTCGTTGATGCGATAGTCAATCTGACCGCCGAAGCCGTATGAGGTATCGAGCCCGCGGAAATAACCCATCTTGGTGGCTGAGGCATAGGCCGTGACAGTGACCGGTCCGAACGACTGACTTACATTGATGCGCCCCGACTCCACACCCATCATACCCGGCATGGAGGTCGAGGAGCCTGAAGCATATACGCTGCCTGTGCCCCACGAGGCGATATCGGCCACACCATAGGGCGGCAGGTTGACACGGCGTATAGGGTCGACGGCCATGCGCAGTTCCTGCTGCATCCTGACATACTCCGGCGAATACTCAAAGCGCGGCATCAGCACAGCAGAGGCAGGAGCCGGCGACATGTCGGGCCGGTCAGACCGGTCCGCTTCTATTGAGTCAGCCGGAAGGCTAAGACCGGGGCGGTCATTCTGAGCCGCCGCTGTAATGGCAAAGGCCATCATGACAAGGAGGAGAGATTTGCGGAGCATATTGTCAGAGAGTTAAAGTGTAGATAGCGTCATTAAGATATCGGCCGAACTTGTAGCCCACCTCGCGGAAAAGGCCGCTGAGGCGGAATCCGGCCCGCAGGTGCATCCGCTCGCAGGGAGTATTGCCTTCGGTGATACAGGATATCAGCACATGCGCGGCCGCCTTCCGGCTCTCCTCTATCACCTTGCCTAACAGCGCGGAGCCGAGGCCACGGCCTGTGGCATCGTGAGCCAGATAGATAGTGATCTCCCATGTGCGGCCATACACAGGGTCAGGATGCCAGAGGTGGGCGTAGCAGTAGCCCGTGACCTCGCCTGTGGCGTCGTCCTCGGTCACATAGAAAGGGAAACGGCCGCACACCGGGCGGATTTTGTCGGCCATCCTTTCAGCCGACAGTATATCGTTGGAGAAGATCACAGTGCTCGTGGCCACGTAATGATTGAATATACGGGCCATAGCTGCGGCATCGTCGATTGTTCCGGGTCGTAGCATCTTACAATGATTTATCCCTGCAAAGTTAGTATTTTAAATTTAAAACAAGTAATTTTGCATTATGAACCGCATCCACCGTCTGATATTTACCTTGCTGGCCATAGCCATGCTGACCGCCTGCTCACAGGGCGAGGCCGACCACACTCTCACCGTGAGCATCGAGCCCCAGCGCTACCTCCTCGAGCAGATTGCAGGCGACAAATGGCAAGTGAACACCGTGCTCGAAAAGGGCGCCGATCCCGAGAATTTCGACCCGCCGATGTCAACCATGAAAAAGGCCATGAACAGCAGGCTCTATTTCAGCATGGGCACCCTCCCCTTCGAGCAGACACTGATTGACCGCATGAATGAGGGTGGCGAGAAGGTCAAGACCGTCGACACATCGGCCGGAATCCGCCGGCTTCACGGCACACACGGTCCGCATGACGGCCACCACCATGAATCGGCCGAGGACCCCCATGTATGGACCTCAGTAGTCAACTCCCGGCAGATGGCCCGCAACATGCTCGATGCCCTCGTAGAACTCGACCCTGACAACAGCGACTATTACAATGCCAACTACCGCCGGCTCGATGCGCGTCTCGACAGCATCGACCGCGAAATTCGGACACTCCTCGAGCCCTGTCAGGGCGCCACATTCGTGGTGTGGCATCCGTCACTGAGCTACTTCGCCGCCGACTACGGCCTCAACCAGGTGGCCATGGGGATGGAGAACAAAGAGGTGTCACCCATGCAGATGAAGGAAAACATCGACCGCGCCCGCACACTCGGTGCCCGCGTGATGATAGTCCAGCCCGACTTCGACCAAAACCGCTCCGCCGAACTCGCCCGCCAGATCGGCGCCACAACACTCAGCGTCAATCTCATGTCCGACGCCTGGATTGACGACATGCTCCGAACCGCCCGCACCATAGCCGGCCAGCCTGCCGAATGACCATGATCACCACCGACACCATAATCAGCCTCCGCGACGTGAGCATGACCCACGACCGCCGCACGGTGCTCGCCGACGTGAACCTCGACATCAACCGCGGCGATTTCATAGCAGTCACCGGCCCCAACGGCGGCGGCAAGACCACCCTCCTGCGCATCATCCTCAAACTCCTGCGTCCAACCACAGGCTCGGTCACCTATCTGGCTGACGGCCGTCCCGCCAGAAATCTAAGCATAGGCTATCTCCCGCAGAAAAACATGATCGACTCGCGCTTCCCAATCACCGTGGGCGAAGTCATCCGTCTCGGTCTTACCCCCCTGCAACTCCGCGACCGGAATACAGCCTCAGCCCTCGTCAGCGAGATGACCGCCACAGTGGGCCTTGACGGCCGCGAGAACGCTGCCATAGGCGAGCTCTCCGGCGGCCAGATGCAGCGCGCCCTATTGGCCCGCTCCATCATATCTGGACCCGAACTGCTGGTGCTCGACGAGCCTCTGAGCTACGTCGACAAGCACTTCGAACAGCGCATCTACTCAATAATAGCCGACCTCGCTCCCCGCACCACCATCATCCTTGTGTCGCACGAAATGAGCACAATAGCCGAAATGGCCAACCGTCACCTGATAGTCGACGGCCACATCGACATCTGCCATTCCCGCAACCACTTCATGCACTACGACTGCTGCGACCACGACCATTCGCATGATAAATAAAGAAAAATTTCTTTAATCGCAGGAAAATAGTTATCTTTGCGGCGATTTCCACGGAAAGCCCCCGGCGGCTTGCACCGAGAAATCAATCTTATAGAAGATAACAACTTACACTATAATCAGTTATGAAAGCATTTGTATTCCCCGGCCAAGGCGCACAGTTTGTGGGCATGGGCAAGGACCTCTACGAAACCAACGAAGTGGCCCGCGAGATGTTTGAAAAAGCCAACGAAATCCTCGGTTTCCGCATCACCGATCTGATGTTTAACGGCACCGACGAGGATCTCAAACAGACCAAGGTCACTCAGCCCGCCATATTCCTTCATTCTGTAATCCTCGCCAAAACCCTCGGCGACGAATTCAACCCCGACATGGTAGCCGGCCACTCGCTCGGCGAATTCTCAGCCCTCGTGGCCGCCGGAGCCCTCACCTTTGAGGACGGACTCCGCCTCGTGTCAGCCCGCGCTCAGGCCATGCAGAAAGCCTGCGAGCTCAAACCTTCGACCATGGCTGCCGTACTCGCCCTCCCCGACGAGAAAGTTGAAGAAATCTGCCACGGCATCGACGGCACCGTGGTCTGCGCCAACTACAACTGCCCCGGCCAGATCGTGATCTCCGGCGAAGTTGAGGCCATCGACAAAGCCTGCGAACAGCTCCTCGCCGCAGGCGCCAAACGCGCCCTCAAGCTCAAGGTAGGCGGTGCCTTCCACTCGCCCTGCATGGAGCCCGCCCGCGCCGAACTCGCCGAAGCTATCGAGCACACCACCGTCTCCAAACCCATCTGCCCCGTTTATCAGAACGTTGACGCACTCCCCCACACCGATCCCGCAGAGATCAAAGCCAACCTCGTGGCACAGCTCACCGCTCCCGTACGCTGGACCCAGACCGTCAAGAACATGATCGCCGACGGTGCCACCGAATTCGTGGAACTCGGCCCGGGCAAAGTCCTCCAGGGCTTAGTAGCAAAAATCGACCGCGCCGTAGCCACCTCCGGCCGTCAGTAATCCCCCCGCACACAGATATAAGGCTTCTCGGCCATAACAAGCGTAGACTTCCAGAGAAGGCACTGAAAAGTCCCTCTATTAGGAAACGGATCTGAAATAATCGACACATACCAAGTAAAAGCCTTGGATTTGTGCCGATTATTTTGTACCGTTATCGGGAATAACGGTATTCCAACCACAATCAGCGCAACATATTATCGCAATAACAAGCGGTGGCTGTTCTCTGCGGTCCTGAGAATGGCGGCCTCACTCGCTCTTGTGCCAATCCTGAACTATACCCCGGAGAGTTCTCAGTTCCTCGGCTTCCTCATAGTGACCGGCATATTCTTTATCACCAGCATATCGCATAATCTGATCGCAACAAAATTAGGTTACCAGGCCGTCGAAACCGATGGCTCTCCGCCTTGCGTTATCCTATCTGCACATAAAATTTTTGGATAGGATATTTTTCGCACCGTCGAATTTGTAGATTTGGAATATTCTTTGTAGATTTGCAATACTGACTAATAAACTACTGAAAATTGAGAATAATAGCAGAAAGAACCATTCGTGAATACTACGAGAAAAATCCTCAATCCAAAATCGCATTAGAGGATTGGGTGAACGTGGTTAAGAAAGCACAATGGAGAAATTTTGCAGATATTAAGATGACATATAATTCAGTTGACTATGTTGGCAATCAGCATTATGTCTTTAATATCAAAGGAAACGATTATAGAATGGTAGTTGTTATAAAGTTTATACCGCAGTTTATTCTGATCAGATTTATCGGAACACACGCGGAGTACGATAAAATTGATTGTTCTACAATATAAATCGACCGACATGACTAAGATTGAAAACGAGATGCAGTATCAGGTAACACTCAAGAGAGTGGAAGAACTGATGTTGACATTGCCGGAAGAGACCCCGGCAGATGACCCCCGTATGGTGGAACTGACCCTGCTTGGGAACTTAGTGGCCGACTACGACGAGGAACATTATCCGATTGGCAAGCCCTCGCTGGTAGATGTAATCAAACTGCGTATGTATGAGATGGGACTTACACAGGTTGCTCTGTCGAAATTACTCGGCATTAACAGTTCTCGTATATGCGAGTATCTATCCGGGAAAAAAGAGCCTACGCTCGTACAAGCAAGAGTGATAAGCCAGAAGCTGAATATTGACCCTGCTATTGTACTCGGAGTCTAAGCATAACTTCAGGAGGCATCTCTGTTGTGTTATTGTACTGGATTATTAGCCGAGAGTGAAACTAACGAGACATAGTTCAGGCATGGCTATGTAAGGCGCGTATATGTCCTCCATACACTCTATTTGGAGTAAACACCAGTGCTCTCGGTGCCACGCCTCCAGTCGTTTCCAGATGCAACCATAAAGTCATACCATTGATGAGTATTATTATAATAGTTTTACACTACTCCACACCGATCCCGCAGAGATCAAAGCCAACCTCGTGGCACAGCTCACCGCTCCCGTACGCTGGACCCAGACCGTCAAGAACATGATAGCCGACGGCGCCACCGAATTCGTAGAACTCGGCCCGGGCAAAGTCCTCCAGGGCTTAGTAGCCAAAATCGACCGTGCCGTAGCAACCTCCGGCCGCCAGTAATTCCCCGCCCCACACGGCCCGAAGGCCGCCCCAATACAAACCGCAGACTCCCCAGCCTGCGGTTTTTTCATATTCAAAAAATCAAAGTTAAAAATCTGTTTATCAATACATTACGCACACACGAGCGTAGGGACATCGCTTCGCAATGTTAGACTACTGATATTCAATTAATTGCACATCGCTATCACTCATTCGACATCGTTAAGTGACATCCCTACATCTTGCTATACAGACGATTAGGCATATCAAGAGGAAATGGTGGTTATTTCAACGAGTATTCGTTGTAGAGGATGTAGAAGGTGCCGTCGGGGAGAGTTACCAACTGGATTTCGGAGGCCTTTTCGTTGTCACTGAAAGTTGAAGTGTATTTCGACGCTTTAATTGCTTCGGCTTCGGCATTGTCAGCTGCGATGCCTTCCGAGGGGAGGACGTCGCCGAGGAATTCGCGGGCGGATTCAGCGTTGGGATAGAAGGGTGACTGACCCCAGTACATGGAGGAGAAGCCGAGGGCTGCGAGTTCGTCGGGTGTGCCGTCTTTATAGTTTCCCGCAAGGTCAACGAAGAAGGGGAAGAGCGGAGCGGCTGAGCCGATGAGCGTCGAGGCTGAGACAGCGAGGGTGATGATGAGTTTTTTCATACTTCGAATTATTATGATGATAAAGCGCAAATATAGTGATATTCGGCTAACTGACAAAATTTTGACCCGCACAAGCTTCGGAAAGCCGGTGCGGGTCAACAAAAGGTATGATTAGCGGTGCCTCACGAAGATAACACCGGATCAGAGCGGTTTATTCGGCCATGAGTATCTCGAGCATCTTGATGGCTGAAACAGGGATGCGGGTGCCGGGGCCGAAGATGGCGGCGACGCCTGCCTTGTAGAGGAAGTCATAGTCCTGAGCGGGGATAACGCCGCCGGCGGTAACCATGATGTCCTCGCGCCCGAGCTTCTTAAGTTCCTCGATCACCTGGGGGATGAGGGTCTTGTGGCCGGCGGCGAGGGAGCTTACGCCGAGGATGTGAACGTCGTTTTCAACGGCCTGGCGGGCAGCTTCGGCAGGGGTCTGGAAGAGCGGACCCATGTCGACGTCGAAACCGCAGTCGGCGTAGCCGGTTGCAACAACTTTAGCACCGCGGTCGTGACCGTCCTGACCCATCTTGGCAATCATGATACGGGGCTGACGGCCTTCGCGACGGGCAAATTCCTCACACATGCGCTGAGCTTTCTCAAAGTCAGCGTCGTTTTTAGTTTCGCTTGAATACACGCCTGAAATAGTTCTGATTACTGCTTTATAACGTCCGACAACGGCTTCGCATGCGTCGGAGATTTCGCCGAGGGTGGCACGGAGGCCGGCAGCCTTGACAGCGAGGTCAAGGAGATTGCCCTTCTTGGTGCGGACACATTCGGTGATGGCGTCGAGGGCTTCGCGCACCTTGGCTTCGTCACGGTGAGCCTTCACGTCATTGAGACGCTCGATCTGCTCCTTGCGCACCTCAGTGTTGTCGATCTCGAGGATATCGATGGGATCTTCGTGGTCGAGACGGTATTTGTTGATACCCACGATGGTCTGACGGCCGGAGTCGATGCGGGCCTGGGTGCGGGCCGATGCCTCCTCGATGCGGAGTTTGGGGAGACCGGTCTCGATGGCCTTGGCCATGCCGCCGAGTTTCTCGATTTCCTGGATATGGGCCCAGGCGCGGCGAGCGATCTCGTCGGTGAGAGCCTCAACATAGTACGAACCTGCCCAGGGATCGACCTGCTTGGTGATCATGGTCTCTTCCTGGATGTAGATTTGAGTGTTGCGGGCAATACGTGCCGAAAAGTCGGTAGGCAGCGCGATGGCCTCGTCAAGAGCGTTGGTGTGGAGCGACTGGGTGTGGCCGAGAGCGGCGCCCATGGCTTCGATACATGTACGGCCTACGTTGTTGAAGGGGTCCTGCTCGGTGAGTGACCAGCCTGATGTCTGCGAGTGGGTGCGGAGGGCGAGCGATTTGGGGTTCTTGGGGTTGAACTGCTTTACGATCTTGGCCCAAAGCATACGGGCCGCGCGCATCTTGGCGATCTCCATGAAGAAGTTCATGCCGATGGCCCAGAAGAACGACAGACGGGGTGCGAAAGCATCGATGTCCATGCCTGCGTTGACACCGGCGCGGAGGTATTCGAGACCGTCGGCCAGAGTGTAGGCAAGCTCGATGTCGCAGGTGGCGCCTGCTTCCTGCATGTGGTAACCCGAGATGGAGATGGAGTTGAACTTGGGCATGTTCTGAGAGGTGTACTCGAAGATGTCGGCGATGATGCGCATCGAGAATTCCGGGGGATAGATATAGGTGTTGCGCACCATAAATTCCTTGAGGATATCGTTCTGGATGGTACCTGCCATCTCTTCGAGCTTGGCGCCCTGTTCGAGGCCGGCGTTGATGTAGAAGGCGAGCACGGGGAGCACGGCGCCGTTCATGGTCATCGACACTGACATCTTGTTCAAAGGTATACCGTCAAAGAGCACTTTCATGTCCTCGATAGAGCAAATTGACACACCGGCTTTGCCCACGTCGCCTACCACGCGTTCGTGGTCAGCGTCGTAGCCGCGGTGTGTGGCGAGGTCGAAGGCCACTGACAGACCTTTCTGGCCGGAAGCAAGGTTACGGCGGTAGAAGGCGTTGGATTCAGCAGCTGTGGAGAAGCCGGCATACTGGCGTATGGTCCAGGGACGAAGGGGGTACATGGCGCTGTACGGGCCACGGAGGAAGGGAGGAATACCCGACACGTAATTGAGGTGTTCGAGTCCTTCGAGGTCGTCCTTGGTGTATATTGATTTAACGGGGATAAGTTCGGGGGTGAGCCACTTTTCACCCTCGGCCACCGGAGCGTGAGCGGCACCGAAGGCATCTTTAGCTATGTCAATGGTTTTAAAATCAGGTTTCATATCTGAAAATTATAGGGTGGAAAACAGCGGATTACTTAAGGAGACGGGCGTTGAAGTCGCGGAGAGTGTCGAGCACGTTGCAACGCACGTGGATGAAGTCATTGATGCCCTGGGCCTTGAGGTCGTCCATGCAGGCGGGAGCGCCGGCAACGACGAACTGGGCGCGGCCGTCGAGGTATTTGAAGGCCTCGGGAGCGAGGGTGGCGTATTCGTCGTCGCTCGAGCAGAGCACAATCACATCGGCGCCTTTTTCGAGAGCGGCGTCTACACCCTGCTCAACGGTGTCGAAGCCGAGATTGTCAATGATCTCATAGCCGGCGCAGCCGAAGAAGTTGGTTGAGAACTGTGCGCGGGCCAGACGCATGGCGAGATTGCCGATGGTGAGCATGAACACCTTGGGACGGTTGGAAGCTGCCTCGGTGGCAAGGCGGAGAGCCTCGAAATCGCTGGCGGCGCGGGTTGTAGGCAGGCCTTCGCCCTTGGCTTCGCCTTCGTCGTGGCTGCATCCGCAGGCGCAGGCGGGTTTTATTTCAATCTTCTCGGCAGCCATCTCGTTGATGTTGGGATACTGGTTGGTGCCGAGGAGAATCTCTTTGCGGCGCGCCACGTCGGTGTGACGTTTTTCAGAAGCCTCGCGGATGGCTTTCTGCACTGAGCCTGCATTGACGGCCTTGAGGAAGCCGCCTTCGTCCTCAACGGCGAGGAAAAGCTTCCAGGCTTCGGTGGCGATGGCCACGGTGAGGGTCTCTACATAGTAGCTGCCGCCGGCGGGGTCGACAACCTTGTCGAGGTGCGATTCCTCTTTGAGGAGGAACTGCTGGTTGCGGGCTATGCGTTCCGAGAAATCATCGGGAGTCTTGTAGGGGGTGTCGAAGGGGGTAACGGTGATTGAATCGACACCGGCGAGAGCGGCCGACATGGTTTCGGTCTGCGAGCGAAGAAGGTTGACGTGAGCGTCGTAGATTGTCTGGTTGAACTTGGAAGTGGTAGCGTGAACCACCTGACGGCAGGCTTTGTCGTCAGCGCCATACTGCTTCACGATCTGGGCCCAGAGCATACGGGCTGCGCGGAATTTGGCGAGTTCCATGAAGTAGTTGCTCGAAACGCCCATGTTGAACTTGATGCGGTCAGCCACCTTGGCGGCATCGAGGCCCTTGTCGGTGAGCATGGTGAGCCATTCGGCGCCCCATGACAGAGCGTAGCCGAGTTCCTCATAGATATACGCGCCGGCGTCAGAGAGCATCACCGAGTCAACGGAGAGTACGCGCAGGGCGGGCACATCCTTGACGATATCGAGGAGCTCAACGCCCATGGCGGCGATGTCGGCGGGGAATTCAACGCCGTGCTTGAGAGCTTTCTTGAAGGGATTGAAGTCGATTGAACCGTGGAATTTGTCGGTGAGATTGCCGGCCTTGAGATAGTCAACGAGCACACGGGCAAAATCCAAGGTCTTGCGGGGGCAGCACACGAAGTTAAGCTCTACGGCTGCCACGTCGATGCCTTTGAGCAGAGCGGCGAGTTCGTCGGCCGAAGCGTCCTTGATCTTGAAACCGAGGGAGTTGATGCCCTTGGTGAGTACGTCGAGAGCTTTGGTGTTGGCTTCGGCTGCGCTGTCGGCTATGATTTCCTGGCGCGAAAGCCAGTCGTTGTCAGTGCGGGTTCCGCGGACAAAGGGATATTCGCCGGGGAGCGAGTCGGTAGTCTTAAGGTCAACGATATCCTCAGCGCGATACATCGGCTGGAGATTAAAACCTTCGTTGGTGCGCCACACTAATTTCTTGTCGAACGGAGCGCCTTTGAGGTCAGCTTCGACTTTTGCTTTCCACTCGGCTGTTGACACCGGGGGAAACATGTCGAACAATTTTTCTTTTTTTTCTGTCATAATCCAATTACTTAAAATTTTTATGATCTTATAGATATGTTTTTCTGATATCTCTGAGTGATGAATTGCGGGGGTCAGTCCGTGATTTTCTTGCGGTTGAACATGAAGCCCTGACCGAGATACTTCTCGCGGACAATGGGGTTCTCGGCCAATTCTTCCGAGGTACCCTGAAACAGGATCTTGCCGTCAAACAGCAGGTAGGCGCGGTCAGTGATGTTAAGGGTCTCGTTGGCGTTATGGTCAGTAATGAGGATGCCTATGTTCTTCTCCTTGAGCTTGTAGACCACTTTCTGTATCTCCTCCACCTGCACGGGGTCGACGCCTGCGAAGGGCTCGTCAAGCATCACGAACTTGGGATTGATGGCGAGGCATCGGGCAATCTCGGTGCGTCGGCGTTCGCCGCCCGAAAGTGAGTCGCCGAGATTCTTGCGGCGGTCAACGAGGTCAAACTCCTCGAGGAGGCTCTCAAGCTTCTCGCGCTGATATTCGCGGGAGGTGTCGGTCATCTGGAGCACAGCCTTGATATTGTCCTCTACGCTGAGCTTGCGGAACACCGAGGCCTCCTGGGCCAGGTAACCGATGCCGAGCTTGGCGCGCTTATACATAGGGTAGCGCGTGATGTTGAGATCATTGAGGAATATCTGGCCTTCGTTAGGGGTGATAAGGCCTACGGTCATATAGAACGTGGTGGTCTTTCCAGCGCCGTTAGGACCGAGAAGGCCCACGATCTCGCCCTGGGTCACGTCAATTGACACATGGTTGACCACGGTACGCTGACCGTATTTCTTGACGAGGTTGTCAGTGCGGAGCACCATTCTGGGCTCCGGCTCGGGTCCGGAGGCTATGATGTCGATGTCTATTTCTTCTTCCATAGAGGGAACGAAAGGAGGTTAGAGGCGGCGGCCCTTGCGGAGGCGGCCTTCGATATAGTCGGTGAGAAGGTTGATGGCCACGGTATTGTTGCCGCCCTGCGGCACTATCAGGTCTGCGAAGCGCTTCGACGGCTCGATATACATGGAGTGCATAGGCTTGAGCACTTCCTGATAGCGGTTGATGACGGTCATGGGGGTGCGTCCCCGCTCCACGCAGTCGCGGGCAATGACGCGGATAAGACGGTCGTCGGCATCGGCGTCGACAAACACGCGCACATCCATCATCGAGCGGAGCACCGGGTCATTGAGCACAAGTATTCCCTCGACTATCACCACGTCGCGGGGCTCGACGGTGACGGTGGCCTCCTGTCGGGTGCAGGTGAGATAGGAATAAGTGGGCATCTCTATGGTCTTGCCCTCCTGAAGATCCTTCAGCTGGCTCACCAGAAGCGACCATTCGATGGCCGCGGGTTCGTCGAAATTGATTTTGCTGCGTTCTTCGGGGGGTATATGGCTTGAGTCCTTATAGTATGAGTCCTGCGGCAACACAGCCACCTCGCCTGCAGGCAGGCTCTTGATGATCTTGTTGACCACGGTGGTTTTGCCTGATCCGGTGCCTCCGGCTATACCTATGATTAACATGTTCGGATTTTAGTTTGATAATCGATTGTCAAGGCAAAGATAACATGTTTTGGTGAAAGAATGAAATTTTTAGTCGGTGATGTGTGTAAAGTTAAATAAAATGTGTAGCTTTGTGGAAATGTTTTGCGTAACCACTATGAATAATAATAAGTATGTGGGAGCCCACGTGTCGGCACAGGCCGGTGTCAGTCAGGCTCCTGTAAATGCCCGTGCGATCGGCGCCGAGGCTTTTGCTCTGTTCACCCGCAACCCGTCACGCTGGCACTCCAAGGCCATATCCGAGGCCGAGGCCGACGCTTTCAAGACAAACTGCGCCGAGCTGGGCTACGATGCCTCGCGCATCCTGCCTCACGACAGCTATCTGATCAATCTCGGTTCGCCCGACGAGGAGGGCCTGCGCAAGTCGCGTGAAGCGTTTCTCGACGAGATGCGCCGTTGCGAACAGCTCGGGCTGACGCTGCTCAATTTCCACCCCGGCAGCCATCTTAAAAAGATTGACGAGGATGCCTGCCTCGACCGCATAGCCGAGTCGATCAATCAGGCGCTCGACATGACCCGCGGCGTTAAGGCGGTGATCGAGAACACAGCCGGACAGGGCACCAATCTCGGATTCAGTTTCGAGCAGCTGGCCCGTATAATCAACGGCGTTGAGGACAAGAACCGCGTGGGCGTGTGCATAGACTCATGCCACGCTTTCGCCGCCGGCTACGACATTGCCACCCCCGAGGGCTACGAGCGCACATGGGCCGACTTTGACCGCATCATAGGCATCAACTACCTCAGCGCCATGCACGTCAACGACAGCAAGAAAGGTCTGGCATCGCACGTTGACCGCCACGAAAGCCTTGGCAAAGGCATGATAGGCGAGGAATTCTTCCGAATGATGATGAACGATCCGCGCCTTAACGGCATACCCCTGATTCTCGAGACGCCTGACGAATCGCTCTGGCCCGAGGAGATAAGCTGGCTCTACTCGCTAGAGAAATGACAGTCCGTGTCCCCTCCCCCGCCCCATAACCTGCTGATATCATACTTTACATCATACTTACATTAACCCGACATAACCGACATGAATACACCCTTCACCAAGCCCGACCTGGGATTTTGGAAGCTATGGAATCTGAGCTTCGGATTTTTCGGAGTGCAGATAGCCTACGCCCTTCAGAGCGCCAACATTTCACGTATCTTCTCAACCCTGGGCGCCGACCCTCACAATCTGAGCTACTTCTGGATATTGCCGCCGCTGATGGGCATACTCGTACAGCCTATAGTAGGAGCGGCCTCCGACCGCACATGGACACGCCTGGGGCGCCGCCTGCCCTACCTGCTGATCGGCGCCGCCATAGCCGTCATAGTGATGTGCCTGCTGCCTAACGCGGGCAGTTTCGGCCTTACGATCGGCGGCGCCATGGTGTTCGGCTTCATCGCCCTTATGTTTCTCGACACCTCGATCAACATGGCCATGCAGCCCTTCAAGATGCTCGTGGGCGACATGGTCAACGAGCGCCAGAAAGGCCTCGCCTACTCCATCCAAAGTTTCCTATGCAACGCCGGCAGCCTCGTGGGCTACCTCGCCCCTATCACGCTGACCGCCATCGGCATCAGCAATCTCGCCCCCGAAGGCCAGGTGCCTGACACGGTGATCTACTCCTTCTATATCGGCGCTGCCGTACTGATACTCTGCGTAATCTACAGCTTCGCCACCATCCGCGAAATGCCCCCGGCCGAATACGCCGCCTTCCACGGCATCAGCAAGGAGGAGAGCGAAAAGAAAAGCGAAAACGTATTCAAACTTCTCAAAAAAGCCCCCAAGACATTCTGGACCGTCGGTCTGGTACAGTTCTTCTGCTGGGCTTCATTCTCTTATATGTGGACATGGACCAACGGTGCCATCGCCGACACTGTATGGCACACTACCGACCACAGCTCGGCAGCCTATCAGACTGCAGGCAACTGGGTAGGCGTTCTCTTCGCCGTTCAGGCCGTAGGATCGGTGCTCTGGTCAATAGTCATACCTCTGTTCAAAGACCACAAGGTGATCTATAGTCTAAGCCTCGCCCTCGGAGGACTCGGATTTATCTCCACTATCTTCATCTCAAACCAGTATGTGCTGTTCGTGTCGTATATACTGATAGGCTGCGCTTGGGCCGCCATGCTCGCGATGCCTTTCACCATCCTCACCAACTCTCTAACAGGCAAGAACATGGGCACATACCTCGGACTGTTTAACGGCACCATCTGTGTTCCCCAGATCGTGGCAGCATCCCTTGGCGGTGTGCTTCTCGGCTTAGTTGGCGGCAGTCAGGTAATGATGCTCGTAATCGCAGGCGGATTGCTGCTTTGCGGCGCACTTGCCGTATGGAATATCAAAGAAACCTACGGCGAAGCCCACGCCCCCATCAGAGAGGACATCGAGCCCGAAATCTGACCCTCAATCAACACAATGATGATAAAATCAGGCCCGACGGGGCAGTCGGGCCTGATTTTATCAAAAAAATTTCGTAGCTTTGCATCATCATCAATATTGTCGTCAATAAACTCCAAACAGGCTTGAATACCCCAACTCTTTACATAATCGCGGGTTGTAATGGCGCTGGGAAAACCACCGCATCCATGAGTGTTTTGCCCGAAGTGCTTGATTGCCGAGAGTTTGTCAATGCCGATGAAATTGCCAAAGGACTTTCTCCTTTCCGCCCCGAAGAAGTAGCCATTGAGGCAGGAAAACTGATGCTCCAGCGCATTGATTATCTTCTTTCCCGCCACGCCACATTTGCCATCGAGACAACCCTTGCCACAAAGAGCTATAAGAATCTTGTAGAAAGAGCTAAAGCCGAAGGGTATCAGGTGATCCTGTTATATTTTTGGCTTTCATCTCCCGAAATGGCCGAGGCTCGAGTAGCAAAACGAGTGGCATCAGGAGGACATAATATTCCCAAGAATGTGATACACCGACGCTATTGGGCGGGGCTACGAAATCTGTTTGAGATATTTATATCAGTAGTTGACCTATGGTCAATTTACGACAACACTCAAGAACTTATACCGATAGTTCAACGTAATAATATTATTGACACACATTTATTTACCCAAATCAAAGAGTCATGTCAGAACCGGAAGAGATAGAATTATTTGAGCGTATAGTCGAAAATATACGGCAGGCTCAGAGGAAACTCTTTGAGCGCAAAGCCAAACTTGGCGAAGATATTGTGATTGCCGACGAAAACGGCCAGCCATTAGTCATAAAGGCCGAGGATTACCTCAAGCAAATCGACGGCAACGACAACTCCAAATAACATTTGATTATCAACTAAACAGCGAACTTCGGCCCCCGACAACTGTCGGCCCGAAGTTCGCTGTTTAGTTGGGTGATCTGAAACGGTTATTTCATACCGAGCTTCTTGAGGATGGGTTTGGGTACGGCCTCTTTATTGACGTAGATGTCGATGGTCTTGCCCAGGAAGAAGGGCTCTGAAACGTAGAAGAATCCGTCGTATTTCTGATTGGTGTCCCAGGAGTTCTTGACCTTGTAGTAGCGGTTGCCTTTCTGGTCAACGGCGCGGCCCACGATCACCATGCCGTGGTCATCGGTGGTCTCCTGACGGTCAAACCATTCCTGACGCAGTTCGGGAGTCACGGTGATCTCCTCCACCGGACCGGTGATTTTGTATTTCTCGGCTTCGCGGTCCTTGTCGGAGAGCTTGACCCAGCGGGCGAGCTCGGTGCCGTCCATGTCGGCTTCGGTCTTTTCCTTGGGAAGGATGGCATAGCCGTCGGTCCACTTGAAGCCGCCTTCGCTAACGTCGGCAGCCCAATTGACCGAATAGCCGTTGTCAAGAGCATTGTCGACCACAGCCTTCAGTTCGTCGAGAGGCACATTATAATACTGACCGAAGAGCCAGTTGTCTGACACCTCGAGCACGAAGGGTTTGTAGAAGGGGTGATGGGTAAACGAGGTAAGGGCCACATAGTCGTTAAGGTCGATGGGGAGCGACTTGGCGAATGACTGCGGAGTATAGGTCACGCCCTCATACACAAATGTTTCGGGCAACTCGCCGAGGTAAGCGTCGAGCACACCGTTGAAACCCTTGCGCCAGGCGGTTGAGATGCTCTTCTTGTTGGGCTTGCGCACAACGGACTTTACGTAGCCCGTGAGCACGTCGGCCATCTCATAATGGGAGTGTTTGTCCTCCCCGTAATTGAGGCCGCGGTAAGCCTCTTCGGGTACAACGCCGTAAGTTTCCCACACGTATGGCACATCAAGGGCGCTGCCGCCCTGTGCAAAGTTGAGCGCGCCGTACATGCGCACATATTTGTCGGCCTTGTCATCGTAGCAGTGACGCACAACGAACATCTCCGAGAGATCCATCTCCTTGCCTGTCTTGCGGAGGATCTCATCCTCAAAGAACGATATGCCGGCGAAACACCAGCATGTTCCTGACTTGTTCTGGTCCTTGACCGAAGTGGTGGGCACGAGCTTCACGTCAGTGAACACGAAGCCTTCGGCCGAATCGGCAGGCTCTTTTTCCTGAGCCGGCGCTGACACGAGCGCCGACAGAGCCATCATTGCACAAATTACTTTTTTCATAAGGTATCTAAATATGTGTTTGCCGGTGTAAATCCGGCACTGTGAATAATTATAAAAAGATTTTGCAAAAATAGAACATTTTAAGCCGCACTCCAACAGTTTTTGCAAAATTTAGTGGTAAAGAGTGAAAAAAGATTATGCGGAGAAGAAAATCGAGAAAATGTATGAATATACGCGAAAAATTTAATATCTTTGCAGTGAATTTTCACCGTATATTTATAAATTTACGTTTACTACAATAATGGAAGCTGATACGATTGAAGTGAAATACGCCGAGGCTGAACACGCTCATTTCGCGCCGCATATTTGCGACCTGATATACGAGTCGGCGCTTCAGCGCGGCACCGGCATAGCTCGCCGTTCCAACGAATATATAGCCGCGAAGATAACCGGCGGAAAGGCCGTGGTGGCCCTTGACGGCGACAAGCTCGTGGGCTTCAGCTATATCGAGTGCTGGGGCCACGGCGACTATGTGGCCACCTCGGGCCTGATTGTCGATCCCGAATACCGTCATCTCGGTCTGGCAGCCCGCATCAAGGAAAAAACATTCGAGCTGGCCCGCACCCGCTTTCCCTATGCCAAACTGTTCAGCATCACCACCTCGCTGCCGGTGATGAAACTCAACTCGCGCATGGGCTACAAGCCGGTGACATTCTCCGAGCTGACTGACGACGAAGAATTCTGGCAGGGATGTCAGGGATGCATCAACTACGACATACTGCAGCGCAACAACCGCCGTATGTGTCTCTGTACCGGCATGCTTTTCGATCCCGCACAGCCCCTGCCGTCCAACACCGCCGCAACACCATATATAATGGCTTTCGGCAACAAACTCAAAAAATTATTCCGCATTAAGAAATAGACTCATGGACAAGAAGAAAAAAGTAGTGCTCGCCTTCAGCGGCGGCCTCGACACCTCGTTTTGCGCTAAATATCTCTCGGCCGACCTCGGCTATGAAGTACACACAGCCATTGCCAACACCGGCGGCTTCACCCCCGACGAACTCGCCGAGATAGAGCGACGCGCCCTGGCTCTCGGCGCCGCCTCTCACGTGACTCTCGACGTGACCCGCGACTACTACCTCAAGAGCATCCGCTATATGATAGCCGGCAACGTGCTGCGTCAGGGCACCTACCCCATCAGCGTGTCGTCAGAGCGCACGTTCCAGGCCATGGCCATCATAGAATATGCCAAGGAGATCGGCGCCGATGCCGTGGCCCACGGCTCTACAGGCGCCGGCAACGACCAGGTGCGTTTCGACCTCACATTCCAGATTCTCGCACCCGAAATAGAGATCATCACCCCCACCCGCGACATGACCCTCACCCGTCAGTACGAGATTGATTACCTCAAAGAGCACGGCTATGAGGCCGACTTCACCAAGCTCGAATACTCTATCAACAAAGGCCTCTGGGGCACCAGCATCGGCGGCAAGGAGACCCTCCATTCCGAGCAGACACTCCCCGAACACGCCTACCCCTCGCAGATCACCGCCCATGAGCCTGAGACACTCCGGATAACATTCACCGCCGGCGAGGTGACAGCCGTAAACGGCATAGAATTTGCCGACAGGATAGAGGCCATCCGCGCCATCGAGGCCATCGGGTCGAAGCACGGCATCGGCCGCGACATGCACATCGGCGACACCATCATAGGCATCAAGGGCCGCGTAGGATTCGAGGCCGCAGCACCCATCCTCATCATCGCAGCCCACAAGATGCTCGAAAAACACACCCTCACCAAATGGCAACTCTACTGGAAGGACCAGATAGGCACCTGGTACGGCATGTTTCTCCACGAAGCGCAGTACCTCGATCCCGTGATGCGCGACATGGAGGCTTACCTCGACTCCACCCAGAAGCATGTCACCGGCACCGTGGAGCTGACCCTGCGCCCCTACTGCTTCCAGATGGTGGGCGTAAACTCTCCCTATGACCTGATGAAAACCGACTTCGGCGAATACGGCGAAGTCAACAAAGCCTGGAGCGCCGACGATGTCAAGGGCTTCACCACCATCATGGCCAACCCTATGAAGATATATTATAATGTGACCCGCAGGGCCGAAAATGAAGCAAAGAAGAATGATTAAAATCGGAATCATAGGAGGTGCGGGCTACACCGCCGGCGAGCTGGTGCGTCTGCTCATCAACCATCCCGAGGTGAAAATCAGCTGGATTCACTCCGAGAGCAATGCCGGTAACGCGGTGACCGAAGTCCACGGCGGACTCACAGGCGATACCGACCTGGTGTTCACCGGCGATATCGATCTCGACTCCATCGACTGCCTCTTCCTGTGCTCGGGCCACGGCGCCAGCACCAAGTTCTGGGAATCGCACACCCGGCCCGCTCACCTCAAAGTGGTCGATCTCGCCCAGGACTTCCGCGACGAGAGCTGCGGCTACGTCTACGGCCTTCCCGAACTTCAGCGCGAAAAGATCAAGGGAGCCGGCCTCGTGGCCAATCCCGGCTGCTTCGCCACCGCCATCCAGCTCGGGCTTCTCCCCCCGGCCGCCGCAGGCAAGCTGTCAGGCGAAGTGGCCGTCACAGGCATCACCGGCTCTACCGGCGCCGGGGTAAAACCCTCGGCCACAACCCATTTCAGCTGGCGCAACGACAATCTTTCCGTCTACAAGCCTTTCACCCATCAGCACCTTGCCGAGATAGGCCGCTCGCTGGCGAAACTCTCCGCCTCCAACGCTCGCCTCACCTTCATCCCCGTGCGCGGCGATTTTCCACGCGGCATTTTCGTGAGCATGACAACTGACGCCAATGGCCTAACTGACAGCCAAGTCGCCGAAATCTACAGCGATTATTACCGCGACGCCGCCTTCACCCGTTTCGTGACCAAAAGCCCCGACCTCAAGCAGGTGACCAACACCAACAAAGCTCTCGTGTGGACTGCGGTCCATGACGGCAAGCTCCTTATAGTAAGCATAATCGACAACCTGCTCAAAGGAGCATCAGGCCAGGCCGTACAGAATATGAACCTGATGTTCGGACTGCCCGAGGACACAGGTCTGAAACTCAAACCCTCAACATTCTGATGAACTTATTCGACGTATATTCCCTATATGATATCGAGCCGGTGAGCGGCCGCGGCAGCTATGTCTACACCGCCGACGGCACCGAGTATCTCGACCTTTACGGCGGTCATGCCGTGATATCCATAGGTCATGCTCATCCGCTGTATGTCAGCGCAGTCAGCGATCAGGTGAGCCGCCTTGGCTTCTACTCCAACTCCGTGGTCAACAGCCTACAGCACGAACTCGCCTGCCGTCTCGGCATTATGAGCGGCTACGATGACTACTCGCTTTTCCTCTGCAACTCAGGCGCCGAGGCCAACGAAAACGCCATCAAACTCGCCTCGTTCCACACCGGCCGCCGCAAGATACTCGCTTTTGACCGCGCCTTCCACGGCCGTACCTCAGGAGCCGTGGCCGCAACTGACAACCCCGCCATACAGTCGCCGTTCAACGCCACTGACAACGTGGAGTTCATCCCTCTTGGCGATGCCGAAGCGCTGGAGCGCAAACTCGCCACCGGCGAATTCGCCGCCGTGATTATCGAAGGCATACAGGGAGTGGCCGGCATACGCATGGTGCCTGATGATTTCATGCGCCTTGTGCGCTCGCTTTCCGCCCGCTACGGCACCGTGATGATAGCTGACGAGATACAGTCAGGCTACGGCCGCACGGGCCGTTTCTTCGCCCATCAGTGGGCCGGAGTGCGCCCCGACATCATCACCTGCGCCAAAGGGATTGCCAACGGTTTCCCGATGGGTGCCGTGCTGATAAGCCCCATGTTCACCCCCCGCAAAGGCATGCTCGGCACCACCTTCGGCGGCAACCACCTGGCCTGCGCCGCTGCCATTGCCGTGCTCGAGGTGATGAAGCGCGAGGACCTCACAGACAATGCTCTGACAGTAGGCGCCTACATCATGGATGAGCTCCGCAAGCTGCCGCAGATAAAGGAAGTGCGAGGACGCGGACTAATGATCGGACTCGAAATCGAAGGCTCGGCCGCCGACCTTCGCCGGCGTCTGCTTTTCGACAAGCATATATTCACCGGCGGAGCCGGCGAACACACCGTGCGCCTTCTCCCCGCACTCGGCCTCACAAAAGCTCAGGCCGACCAATTTCTAACCGCACTCAAAGAACTGATATGAACCAATTTACCTCAGTCAAAGATATTGCCGCCTGGGGCTCATGGCGCGATGCCGTCAAGGAAGCCCTCGATGTAAAAGCCAACCCCTTCGCCTTCAGGCATCTCGGCGAAAACCGCACCATGCTCATGATTTTCTTCAATTCGAGCCTGCGCACCCGCCTATCCACCCAGAAGGCCGCTATGAACCTGGGTATGAACACCATGGTGCTCGATGTGAATCAGGGAGCATGGAAACTCGAGACCGAGCGCGGGGTGATTATGGACGGCGACAAGCCCGAACATCTGCTTGAAGCAATCCCCGTAATGGGCTGTTATTGCGACATAATTGGTGTAAGATCCTTCGCGTCGCTGACAGACCGCGACGCCGATTATGAGGAGCGTGTAATCAGTCAGTTCATCAGCTATTCGGGGCGCCCCGTGGTGAGCCTCGAGGCCGCCACACGCCACCCTCTGCAGAGTTTCGCAGACCTCATCACCATCGAGGAGCACAAGACCAAGGCCCGTCCGAAAGTGGTGCTGACATGGGCGCCACACCCCAAGGCTCTCCCCCAGGCCGTGGCCAATTCCTTCAGCGAATGGATGGGCGTTACTGACTACGACTTCGTAATCACTCACCCCCACGGCTACGAGCTCGCCCCGCAGTTCACCGGCCGCGCCGTCATTGAATATGACCAGGAGAAAGCCTTCGAAGGCGCCGACTTCATCTACGCCAAAAACTGGTCGGCTTACAGCCCGAACCACTATGGCAAAATCCTGTCAACTGACCGTTCATGGACCGTCGACACCCGCAAGATGGCGCTGACTGACAATGCCTTTTTCATGCACTGCCTGCCTGTGCGCCGCGGCATGATTGTGACCGACGACGTTATAGAATCGGAGCGCAGCCTTGTGATTCCCGAAGCCGCCAACCGCGAGATATCGGCCGAGACAGTGCTTAAACGCATGCTTGAATCATTATAATAGAATCAGCTATATATGAGAGTAGTAAAAATTGGCGGCAACGTGGTTGACAACCCTCAGGCACTGATGAGTTTCCTCAAGGACTTCTCGCAGCTTGCCGGACCGAAAATCCTGGTGCACGGCGGCGGCAAGGAGGCCACCCGTCTGGGCGAGGCCCTCGGCATCCCCTCCGTTATGATTGACGGGCGCCGGGTCACCGACCGCGCCACGCTCGATGTCGTGACCATGGTTTATGCCGGACTGATCAACAAGCGCATCGTGGCCCTGCTGCAGTCAATCGGTGTCGACGCAATAGGTCTCAGCGGTGCCGATGCCTCGATTATCAGGGCCACACGCCGCAATCCCGAGCCGGTAGACTACGGTTTTGTGGGTGACATCGACCCGCTCGACGTCAATGACCGCATGCTCGCCGCGCTTACCGACCGCGGGCTGACACCTGTGGTCTGCGCCATCATGCACGACGGCGCCGGCACACTGCTCAACTGCAACGCCGACTCGGTGGCCTCGGCCATCGCCACCGGCATGTCGCGCCACGGACGCTGCAGCCTCATCTATTGCTTCGAGAAGCCCGGAGTGCTGGCCGATCCTGACGATGACAGTTCGGTGATCGAGCGCATCGACAGCCGAAATTTCGAGGCGCTTAAAGCCTCGGGCGCCATCACCAAGGGCATGATACCGAAAATCACCAACGCCCTGGCCGCCACAGACTCAGGCGTAAGCGAAGTCATAATCAAAAGCTCGGCCGATCTGCACAGCGGCGGCGGAACCATCATCAAAGCCTGATTTCGCCGATGAATAGCTCAGTAGAACTGCTTAAACGGCTGATAGCCACGCCGTCGGTGTCGCGCGATGAATCGGCCACCGCCGACATCATCTCGGTGCATCTCGAGTCGCGGGGCATCACCGGGCGCCGGCTTTATAATAATGTGTGGGCCATGCAGCCGCATCACGATCCGACGAAGCCGACACTGATGCTCAACTCCCACCACGACACCGTCAGTCCGTCGGCCTCCTACACCCGCGACCCCTTCAGCCCCGAAATCACCGACGGACGGCTCTACGGCCTCGGCAGCAACGACGCCGGCGGGTCAGTGGTCAGCCTAATCGACCTGTTCTGCGAGTTTTACTCATCAGCACTCCCCTTCAACCTGCTGCTCGCAATCACCGCGGAGGAGGAGTGCATGGGCGAGCACGGCATGCGCGCCTTCCTGCCGCATCTCGAAGAGCTCGGCCTGACACCTTCCATGGCCATAGTGGGCGAGCCCACAGGCATGCAGCCGGCCATTGCCGAGCGCGGGCTTGTGGTGCTCGACTGCGTGAGCCGCGGCGTACGCGGCCATGCCGCCCGCGCCGAAGGCGTCAACGCCATCTATAAAGCCATTGCCGATATCGAAGTCATCCGCAACTACCGCTTCGAGCGATGCAGCCGTGTGCTCGGTCCGGTGACAATGCAGGTGACCATGATCGGAGCCGGGACGCAGCACAACGTGGTGCCCGACGAGTGCCGCTGGGTGGTGGACGTACGCACCACCGACGCCTACTCCAACGCCGAGACCGCCGAAATAATCGGTCGGCTGGTGGAGGCCGAGGTCTCGCCCCGCTCAACCCGTGTGCAGGCTTCGGTTATCGACCCGGCACATCCCCTTGTCGCGGCGGCCAGCGGTGCGGGACTCAAGCCCTTCGTGTCGCCCACCACCTCCGACATGGCACTGATGCACCGTATTCCTTCAATGAAAATAGGCCCCGGCCAGTCGAGCCGCAGCCATTCGGCCGACGAATACATTATGCTCGACGAACTTGCCGGAGCAGCTGAAACATACCGCGAGATCATCAGCAATCTCGCAGCAAACCTCAAACAACACTGACACATGAAATTATGGAGCAAGGGCTTCGAGCCCGACAAAATGATAGAGGAATTCACCGTAGGCCGTGACCGCGAGCTTGACCTCGAGCTGGCGCGTTTCGACGTCGAGGGCTCGATGGCCCACATCAAGATGCTCAAGAGCATCGGCCTCCTGACCGCCGAAGAACTCGAGGTGCTGACCGCCGCCCTCAGGGATATCCTCGCCATGATCAACCGCGGCGAGTTTGTAATCGAGCCCGGAGGGGAGGATGTCCACTCACAGGTTGAATTTATTCTGACCGAACGTCTCGGCGACGTCGGCAAGAAGATTCACTCCGGCCGCTCGCGCAATGACCAGGTGCTCGTGGACCTCAAGCTCTACATGCGCCACCGCCTTACGAAGATAGCCGAAGCCACCGGCCGTCTGTTTGACACTCTGCAGGCGCTGAGCGAGCGGCACAAGGATGTGCTGATGCCGGGCTACACCCATCTTCAGGTAGCCATGCCCTCCTCATTCGGCCTCTGGTTCGGAGCCTACGCCGAGGCTCTGACCGACGACATGCAGATGCTCCTCGCAGCCTACAACATAGCCAACCAGAACCCTCTCGGCTCGGCCGCCGGTTACGGCTCGTCGTTTCCCCTCGACCGCGAGATGACTACCCGCGAGCTTGGCTTCGCTGACCTGCATTACAATGTGATAGCCGCCCAGATGTCACGCGGCAAGACCGAGCGCGCAGCCGCCATGGCCATAGCATCGATAGCCTCGACGCTCGGACGGTTCGCGATGGACGTGTGCCAGTATATGTGCCAGAACTTTGCCTTCATCAGCTTCCCCGACGAGTTCACCACCGGTTCCTCCATCATGCCCCACAAGAAGAATCCCGACGTATTCGAGATTATGCGCGGCAAATGCTCGCGCCTCCAGAGCGTACCCAACGAAGTGGCTCTTCTCACCAACAATCTCCCCTTAGGCTACAACCGCGACCTCCAGCTGCTCAAGGACATCATGTTCCCTGCCATGAAGGAGATAGAGCAGTGTCTCGATATGTGCACCATGATGCTCGGCCACATCCGCGTCAACACCGGCATCACCGACAGCCCCACCTATGACTATATGTTTACCGTCGAGGAGGTCAACCGTCTGGTGCTCGAAGGGATGCCCTTCCGCGACGCCTACAAGAAAGTGGGCCTCGAAGTGCAGAACGGCACCTACAAGCCTGACCGCACCGTCAGCCACACTCACATAGGCTCGATAGGCAATCTCTGCAATGACCGCATCAAAGCGAAAATGCAGGCCCTCCTCAACAATTTTTAAAAAATTTTCATAACTTTGTGGGAAAAACAAATACATAAACTTTAGTTAACCTCACATTTTTATGGAAAATCCTTTGTTTTGGCTTGTGCCGATAGCCTCGATCATTGCTCTCGGTCTCGCCTGGTATTTCTACGCCTGGATGAAAAAGCAGGACGAAGGCACCGAGACGATGCGCAAGATTGCGTCGCACGTCCGCAAGGGTGCCATGTCGTATCTGCGCCAGCAGTACAAGATTGTCGCCTTAGTGTTTCTCTGCCTGGTGGTGCTGTTCAGCATCATGGCCTACGGCTTCGGCGTACAGAACAAATGGGTGCCCGTAGCCTTCCTTACCGGCGGTTTCTTCAGCGGTCTGGCCGGCTACTTAGGCATGAAAACAGCCACTTACGCTTCGGCCCGCACCGCCAATGCGGCCCGCAACTCGCTCAACTCCGGACTCACCGTAGCCTTCCGCTCGGGTGCCGTGATGGGACTGGTGGTGGTTGGCCTCGGTTTGCTTGACATCTCTTTCTGGTACATTCTGCTCAACCTCGTTGAGACCGGAATCTCCGGCACCGCCAAGCTCACCATGATTACCACCACCATGCTCACCTTCGGCATGGGTGCTTCGACTCAGGCGCTCTTCGCCCGTGTGGGCGGCGGCATCTACACCAAAGCCGCCGACGTAGGCGCCGACCTCGTAGGTAAGGTCGAAGCCGGAATTCCCGAGGACGACCCCCGCAACCCCGCCACCATCGCCGACAATGTTGGCGACAACGTAGGCGACGTAGCCGGAATGGGCGCTGACCTCTATGAATCATACTGCGGCTCCATCCTCGCCACCGCAGCCCTCGGCGCAGCTGCCGGCGCATCAGGCTTCATCACCGATGCCACTAACGTAGCAGGCAGCGTCGATCTCCAGACCAAAGCCATCCTCGCCCCCATGCTCATAGCCGCCGTAGGCATCCTACTGTCAATCCTCGGCATCTTCGCCGTCAAGACCAAGGAAAACGCCTCGATGAAGAATCTGCTCGGCGCCCTCTCGCTGGGCACCAACCTCAGCTCAGCCCTGATAGTAGGTGCCACCTTCCTGCTGCTCCGGCTTCTGAATATCCCCAACTGGATAAACCTCTCTCTGGCCGTGGTGGTAGGCCTTGCCGTAGGCATAGTCATAGGCCGTGCCACCGAATATTATACCTCGCAGTCCTATAAGCCCACCAAGCGCCTTGCCGAAAGCGGCCAGACAGGTCCCGCCACCGTCATAATCTCAGGTGTAGGCCTCGGCATGGTCTCCACGGCCATCCCCGTGATAGCCGTCGTTGCCGGCATCATCCTCTCCTACTGGCTGGCTGCCGGCGGTGAGCTGAGCAACATATCATGGGGTCTCTACGGCATAGGCATCGCCGCCGTGGGCATGCTCTCCACTCTCGGCATCACACTGGCCACTGACGCTTACGGCCCCATCGCCGACAATGCCGGCGGCAACGCCGAAATGAGCGGCCTCGGCGAGAATGTGCGCAAGCGCACCGACGCCCTCGACTCGCTCGGCAACACCACCGCCGCCACCGGCAAGGGCTTCGCCATCGGTTCCGCCGCCCTCACCGGACTTGCCCTGCTCGCCTCCTACGTCGAGGAAATCCGCATGGGCCTCCAGCACATAGGACAGAGATTCATCCAGGTAGGCACCACCGTCGACCCCGAGACCCTTCAGACAGTCCCCAACAACATCGACATCTCCACCGCCACTTTCACCGACTTCATGGTACACTACAACGTGAACCTGATGAACCCGATAGTGCTCTCAGGCATGTTTATCGGCGCCATGATGGCCTTCCTGTTCTGCGGTCTGACAATGAACGCCGTTGGCCGCGCCGCCTCTCACATGGTAGAGGAGGTGCGCCGCCAGTTCCGCACCATCAAGGGCATCCTCACCGGCCAGGCCGAGCCTGACTACGCCCGCTGCGTCCAGATCTCCACCAAGGGCGCCCAGCGCGAAATGGTGTTCCCGTCGCTCCTGGCCATCGCGGTGCCCATCATCGTAGGTCTGCTCTTCGGAGTGCCCGGCGTAATAGGCCTGCTCATAGGCGGCCTTTCGGCCGGCTTCGTGCTCGCTGTGTTCATGGCCAACTCGGGCGGCGCCTGGGACAATGCCAAGAAATATATAGAGGAAGGTCACTTCGGCGGCAAAGGCAGCGACGTGCATAAAGCCACCGTTGTGGGCGACACCGTGGGCGATCCCTTCAAGGACACCTCCGGCCCGAGCCTCAACATCCTCATCAAGCTCATGTCAATGGTAGCCATCGTGATGGCCGGTCTGACCGTGAGCTGGAGCCTGCTCCAATGATCAGAAAAACATCAGAATATGCTGCGGCGAGGCAGAATTGTTTCGCCGCAGCATACTTTTTTTGCCATTAAGCGTTATATTTTCAACTTATTGATTATCTTTGCGAAAATTTAGCATACTTCATTACCTGACAATCATATATATTCATCATAACAAAACATAAAATCTATCCGACATGAAAAAGATGATTCTGACTGCTATCTCAGCCATGGCAGTGATAGCATCGCAGGCTCAGACCGCGTATGAAACTCCCTCATTTTCCGACAACTGGCAGATAGGCCTTGACGGTGGTGTCACCACACCCCTGGCCAAGCATCACGCCTTCTTCGGCGACATGCGCGGCGCAGCCGGCCTCCACATACAGAAGCAGCTCTCACCCGCTTTCGCCCTCGGCGTTGAAGGCTACTGGGCCGTCAACACATCATCCTGGACCGGACGTCACCGCCATGTGGCCTTCGACAACTCCTACGTCGGCGTTTACGGCGGAGTGAACCTCATGAACCTCTTCGGCGGCTACAAATGTGACGGCCGTCTCTTTGAGATGGAAATCGTTGGCGGCGCCGGCTGGGGCCATGACTATGCCAACGAAGGCCCCGATCAGACCATTGACAAGGACTACAACTACTTCTCGACCAAGGCCGGCCTCAACTTCAATTTCAACCTCAACAAGCACATCACACTCTCCATCAAGCCTCAGGTCGTCTGGAACATGACCGGCTCGTCCTACGCTCCCCTCGACGTAGAGCAGACCTCGGCCGCTTATTCGCGCAACCATGCCGCCTTCAACCTCTTTGCAGGCCTGAGCTACAACTTCGGTCCCGGCTTCCGGTGTGTCGACACCCGCAATCAGGCTGAGATCGACGCCCTCAACGCTCAGATCAACCAGCTCCGCGCCGAAAACGACGCCTGCGCCGCCACTCTCGCCGCCAACAATGCCAAAGTGAGCGCCCTTGCCGCCGAACTCGACGCCTGCAAGAACCGCAAGCCCGAGGTTGTAAAGACCGTCAGCGAATCGCGCTATGTGTTCTTCCGCTTCTCAAGCTCGAAGATCCAGCCTTCGCAGCAGCCTAACGTCAGCATGATCGCCGACTACATGAAGAAGAACCCCGATGTGAAGATCACCATCGCCGGCTACGCTTCCAAGGAAGGCAATCTCGAATACAATGAACGTCTGTCAGAAGCCCGCGCCAACGCCGTCAAGAATATGCTCGTCAAGAAATACGGCATCGAAGCCTCACGCATCGAAGCCCAGGGCAAAGGCATCGGCGACATGTTCAACGAAAACAGCTGGAACCGCGTAGCCGTCTGCACTCTCGACGAATAACTTTACGAACTGAATGATAAGATAATATGAGTCTCGGTGCTGAAGAATATGCACCGAGGCTTGTTTTTTTCTATATTTGCAGAAAAATATGCTCTATGCAAAAGTGGTATATCATTTATCAAGGAAAAACCGTCGGCCCGATGACTGCCGAACAGCTCGCCGCCTACGGTCTCAATGCCCGCAGCCATGTGTGGCATGAAGGCATGCCCGACTGGATGCCGGCCTATAATTTCCCTGAACTCATGGAAATCATAGCCCGCACCAACCCTCCGCACTACGCCCCGGGCTATCCGCCTTACTATGCGCCGGCCGACGTCAACACCACCGGCAAGGACCATGTGGTGGCCGGCCTCCTCGCCATATTCCTCGGAGGTTTGGGCATACATTATTTCTATATCGGCAAAAACACCGCCGGAATCCTCTGCATCCTTCTAACGCTCGTCACATTAACCATCTGGTCCATCATTCCCTTCATTCAGGGCATCGTCATGCTCACACAGACACAGCAGCAGTTTGAAGAAAAATATGTGCTGAATCCCGCCACATTTCCCATTTTCTGAACAAACCGGCGGCGCCGCGCGTTAACACACTGATTCATCACATTAATTCCGCATTATGAACAAGCTTATTATGTGTGCCGCCCTGTCCGCCATGATAGTCCCCGGCGCCCTTCAGGCGCAGTCCGATGCTCTGCTGCAATCACTCTGTCAGCACCTTACCGAGCTACCCTGCTATCGCAGCGAGACCACTTTCACCGTCAGCATGCCTCAGCTTGCCGACGACGTGATATATGACCTCAGCCTTACCCAGCAGGCTTCGGCCGCCGACACTCTGATGCCCGTAAGCTATCTGATTGACTGGACAATGCATGGAACGGGAGCCACCGGCTTCAGCGCCTATTTCAACGGTAACCATTACCGCTTCGGCGGCGAACGGCTCCAGGAATACCACACCGAGGGCGATCCGGCACCATTCACCCCGGTGACCCGCGCCCTCAATGCCACCGGCAATGCCCAGCGGCGAACCAACCCCGGCGTTCACCGCTCGGCCCAGTTCGTCAATCTCCTCCCGGAGGAGATCGGCGCCACCATCTCTGCCATGCTCCGTGATCCTACTTACACCGTCACCCTTCACCCCGACACCACGGTGAACGGCCGCAAAGTAACGGTAATCGACGCCATCATGACCATACAGGGCACCGTGGCCCAGGAGGCCGAGTACACTTTCGACCCCGCCACCCGGCTCCCTATGAAAATAGTGCTTGAGAACAATCCCGGCTCACTCAGCGAACAGACGGTCACCGTCAGCTACTCCAACTCTTCGGTCACCGACAGTTGCCCTGCCATAACCGAGGAAACGCTGATGACTAAGTATCCAGATGTGTTCGCCTCCATGCGCCAGAGCAATTTCCGCATCGAGAACCTCGCAGGCCGGCAATTGCCCGGATTCGCCCTGCTGACATCGACCGGCGAGCGCTACAGCCGCCGCACCTCCGATCCATTCCGCGCCCCTACCATAATAGCCATACTTGAGGCCAAAGCCGGCTTCACACCCGAGGTGATAGCATCGCTGCGCGAGGCCGTTGACCGCCTGCCCTATCCAGCCGACCTCATCATGGCGTTCACTGACAACCATGTCGACACCGTAGAGCCTATCGTAGGCGGCCTCCGCCCGGGAGAGCACCTGCTCATGAGCGCCGCCGCCCTTCAGCGCGACTGCGGAGCCGCCTCGCTCCCCGCCATCATCATCGCCGACCGTTCGGGCCGGATAACAAATGTGATACTCGGATTCAACAATGACCTTGCCGAAGATGTTATACAAAAAATGGCATTAATAAGATAATCATACTTACACTATGGAGACTATTTATTTCAAAGGTACACCTTGTCACACCTATGGTGTGATGCCCTCAGTGGGTCAGGAAGCCCCCTGTTTTCATCTCTCGGGGCCGGATCTCAGCGCAGTGACTTGCAACGATTTCAAAGGACGACGCATTGTCCTCAACATATTCCCGAGCCTCGACACCGAAGTGTGCGCCCGAAGTGTGCGCCGCTTCAACGAGGAAGCCGCCGGGCTGCCTGACACCACGGTGATATGCGTGTCGATGGACCTCCCCTTCGCCATGGGACGCTTCTGCACCCTTGAAGGCATCAAAAACGTGGTTTTCGGTTCGGCTTTCCGCTCGCCCCTCTTCGGCCAGAAGTACGGTGTGCAGCTCTGCGACGGCCCTTTGGCCGGCCTCCTTGCCCGCGCCGTCATCATCATCGGCACTGACCGCAAGGTGATCTACCGCGAACTCGTAGGCGAGATCACCAACGAGCCTGACTACGAAGCCGCGCTCTCCGTCCTGAAGCTGTAAGCTGAATATTACCATAAAAGCCGGATGTTCCCATAAAGAATATCCGGCTTTTTATTTGTAATTTGGAGGGATTGTTATTACCTTTGCTAATCATATATCTTGTATGGAATTAGACAGATTAAACGACACGGAGATTGTCACCGCACTTCTCAGACGCGACCCCCGCATCACGCGCCAATACTTCTATGTGAAGTGTTTTCCGCTGTTCAAGTCGGTATTCTCCCGCTACAACACCGACTGCACCGACGTAGTGGAGTTCATCAACGAGATGTATCTCTTCGTGATGCAGCCCGCCGGCGAGGAAAAGAGATCGCGCCTGAGCCGTTTCGCCTTCAGGTGCTCCCTCACCATGTGGCTCAAGATCGTGGCCGAGAACTACTGCAAGAGCCAGTACGCCAAGCGACTCGAAACAGCCGAATTAATTTTCGACCCCGGTGATAGGAATGAGGACATAGAGGAGTCATTAGATATAAACTGCCGGGAGATCAATGCCGCCGACGTAGGGCGCCTGCTCGACATGATGCCCAACGCGCGCTACCGCAAAATCATTGAACTCAGGTATTTACAAGAACTATCTAACGAAGAAACAGCCCAGCAGCTTCAGATGACGATGGAAAATTTCTACAACAAGCACCGCCTTGCCAAGCGCCAGTTTGAAGAAATGCTGAAAAAAGAAGGAATATTATGAAACCCGGATTTGACCTCTCCATCCCCGACGCCGAACTGATTGGCGCTTACCTCGAAGGCTCGCTATCCGATGACGAAATGCTCGCCGTAGAGGATATGATCGACGATTCGCCCGAACTCTCATCGCTCGTGGCCGACATCAGCGCCGAGCCCCTAATGGGCTACGACCCCGACGCTGACATTCAGGAAGCCCTCGCCCTCGGCCTCGACACCATCGAGTTCCCCGATTTCGACGACCCCGAACCCCTTGAAGCCGAATTTATCGATGATGATGACGATGACAGCGTTGCCGTAGCCGAAATCATAGATGACGAACCCTCCGACCCCGTTAACGGCAATTTCGATGACCCCATCAACGCTATCGACGACATTGACATGATCGACTGCTCCGATATCTGATCTTTTTCGAAAAAAATTACCGCCCGAACTGATAGGATTCACCGCAACAGCAGTCTTTATTTTCAAAATCACCCAAACAACGAAACAAATCAAAAAAACATAACATCATGAAAAAGACTTCTTCCGAATCCGATTCCTCAAAAGTGGCAATGGCAGTAGGTTCAGTAGGCGGCGCTGCCGCCGGCATCGCCGCAGGAATGGCCGCAGCAAGCTCCACCGCCGCAGCAGGCACCGTTAACAATCTCGGCAAAGCCGACACATCAAACCTCTCAGAAACAGAAAATAATAAAACATCAAATACCCCCGACACCATGAGCAACTCATCACTCAAATCCAAATCATCATCTGATGACCTCTATCTCAACAACAATACCCCGATGGCCGAAAACGAAGCAGCTGAAAGCAAAGCATCCGAAAACGAAGTGAACCTCAACCCCGAAGTACAGGCCTACGGCCGCATGGCCGACGCTCAGGGCAACGAAATGGACGTCATTGTACTTGACCACGAAGGTCAGAAATTCGTTGTTGCCGACTCCGACCTCGACGGCATGGCCGACGTGATGGTCAGCGACCTCAACGGTGACGGTCAGATCACTGACGATGAAGTGGTCAACGTGAGTGATGAAGGCGTGGCTATGGCCGATATCCTCGTGGCCGAAGAGCCCGAAGAGCCTCAGGTGGAAGTAATGGCTTACGGTCGCATGACCGACGCACAGGGCAATCAGTCCGACGTTGTTGTCCTCAATGCCGACGGCAATCAGGCAGTGGTCGTTGACCGCGACCTCGACGGCGTGGCCGACGTGGTGATGGCTGACTATAACGGCGACGGTCAGATTAGCGAGGACGAGATGATTGACGTCACCGACGACAATGTTCTCATGGCCGACCTCGTAAATCCCAATCCCGAACCAGAACCCGAATCCCCCGAACTCATAGCCCACGGCACCCTCACCGACGCTCAGGGCAACACCGTCAACGTAGCCGTGATGCAGCAGGACGGACAGCAGATCGTGGCTGCCGACGTTGACAACGACGGCGTCATTGACATGGTGGTGGCCGATGCCAACGGCGACGGTCAGATCACCGAAGATGAAGTGGCCGACGTGCGCGACATGAACGTCCTCATGGCCGACCTTACCGGCACCCCCGCCGCTCCCGTAGAAGAGCCTGTCGCAGTCCCCGAAATGGAAGTTCTTGCCTACGAACGCGTAGAGGACGAAAAAGGCAATCAGATGGATATGGCCGCCGTGTCGATCGAAGGCGAACACGCCGTTCTCGTTGACTATGACCTTGACGGTCAGGCCGATGTGCTGGTAGCCGACCTCAACGGCGACGGTCAGATCACCGAGGACGAACTCGTTGACCTCGCACAGGCCGACATCAACCTCTCGATGCCCGGCGCCGAAAACGACATGCTCCTGGCTGACAACTCGATGGACGACGACTACATCAACAATGCCGACGTCGACGACTACATGGCATAATTCATCACTTCCCCATCTGCAATGTATAGGAAATTAGCGATCATTCTCACACTCCTCTCCGCCATCATGTTCCCGGGCCTCTCTCAGGCCAAGGTCTACATGGTGGCGGTAGGCGTTGCCGACTATCCCGGCACGGTCAATGACCTCGTAATGTCAGCCAACGACGCCCGACGCATGGCCTCCGTCTATCAGCAGGCCACCGACACCGAGTGTGTGCTCATCACAAACTCCGACGCCACCCTCAGCACCGTCCGCCGCGCCATGGACCGCACCTTCGCCAAGGCCGGCGCTGACGACATTGTAGTATTCTTCTTCAGCGGCCACGGCACCAAAGGCTCCTTCGTGCTCTACGACGGATTCCTCGACTACGGCTCCGTGCGCAAGTCAATGGCCAAAAGCAAGAGCAAAAACAAGATGATTTTTGCCGACGCATGCTTCTCAGGCAACATTCGCACCAAGAAATCCTCCTCGCGCTCCGACGCCTCGGCCGAAAAGAAAAGCCGCAAATCCAACGTGATGCTCTTTCTATCGTCACGCGGCAATGAGAAATCCTACGAAGGCGAAGGTCTCAGAAACAGCATCTTCACCACATGCCTTATCGAAGCCATCGGAGGCAGCGCCGACCGCAACCGCGACAACATTATATCCGCCAAAGAACTCTTCAACTTCGTCAGCCGCAACGTAGCCCGCATGAGCGGCGACACCCAGCACCCCGTGATGTGGGGCAAGTTCCCCGATAGCATGCCCGTCATGCGCCTCTGACCCCGCACTAACGAAAAAACTTACCCAAAAAGTTAGTCATACTATTTGCAGATTCAAAAAAAAGCCTTACCTTTGCATCGCAAAACCAAAAAATGGTGAGCATAGCTCAGTTGGTTAGAGCGTCGGATTGTGGTTCCGAAGGTCGTGGGTTCGACCCCCACTGTTCACCCCAAGCGGTAAATTCCCCGAATTTACCGCTTTTCCTTTATATATTTTTGTAAATATCAATAAAATACTTACTTTTGCAATGTCAATCCGGATTGACATGACATATTGATTTTATAGAGGCGTTTTGCTTATCTTACTAATGAAAACCTGAGAAATTTTCTATGTACGCCAAGATAACAAAGCGGTTCTCACGCTAAGCGTGGGCTGCTTTTTCATATCTCGCGTACAAGGTTTTCTCAGGACCATCATTAGGCGATATGGTGAATCAGTCCACGTTTCTAAATTTTTTCACCTGGTCAATAGGACTGTAAGACCTTAATACACATCAATTATGAAAAATTTATTAGGAATTACAATGTTAATTATAGGATTATTTACCTGTACCGGATTAGCTGATGCAACAAATATCCCAGACGGTCCAACTTGCCCAGCAGATGCACCATGCTATTATTCCGGTCCAGCACACGCACTAACAACTGACCGCAAAGATCTTAATAGTAATTATGATGTGCGAATAAAAGTCGTAAGAGGTTCTGATGGTAATATGATTGCTATTATAACAGCTTCTACTGCAGGACGCTTAAATGGTGAATCCGGATATGTTTATCCTGATAATTTCCGTTGTAGTCACGGTAAGGATTTCACCCATTATTTCACCGTTGATGGACTTCGTTACTATTTTAAAATGTAATAAATAATCCAAGTGAGGCTACCCTCGTTAGTATCATAGGGTAGCCTCACATTTATATATCCTTCATCACTAGGTTTGAAGCATTATAATTGTCTATCCTCCAGAAGCATTTGATAAAGCGCCACCGGACCGAGATGCCATAATTTGGTTTCCTCTTTTTCAAGCTCCCGATAAGTGGCCGACTGATAGATCCGCTTCAAGGCTTCGACTATGGAGACGCCGAAATCGGCGGCATACCACACCGCCATCTTGCTCACTTTTCCCGGGAGTATCAGATAAAGATTTTCCTGTGTGATTTTCCTATTTCTCATTTTCTCACCTCCTTATTGCCTTTCCATTTAATGCACTCAAGTGCCCTTTCAGTATGAAGCAGAATCTGATTTATAAGTTTATAAGCTTTTAGTTCAAGAATAAGCTCCTGTTTGTCTATCAGCCCCGCCTCATATAAAGCGAAGGAGGCATACACTCTGTCGTTGGCCACCGGGCCTTTTACTATATCATAATCGTGGTAATAATCCTGATTCATCCTGTTTGACATCACAAAGTCAAGCCAAGTTTCATCCGGGCTATCGAATGTCAGGATGTTAAGGCCATTTTCCTTAGTCTCATCATAATCATAGACATTCAAATAACCCAAAGTAACCTCTCCTTTTAATTTGCGTTTGACCCAGGCCTCGGCTTGTTCTACCGAGGATGTGAGATAAAAGCCCGCGCCATAGTCAAGAGTCCGGTTAGGCTCACGAATCTCCGGCGAGTCCACTATTTCAAGGCTTCCGTGATATAATTCAATCATTTTGAGGATTCTTTTATGGTGGTTTCAATCTCAGCCAATATCCATGCGGGACTTTGGGTGTGAAGAATATCGTAATTTTCGGCAAGATAGCTCATGATGTCATGATCGGAAAAAATCGACGAAGTCTCCTCGCCCGATAGCTTATGGGCGTTCTTGTAGATTTCAATGCAGAATGCAATGAAATATGCAATGTCATCTTCGTAACTCCTATCTATCGTCATCATCTGTGAGTTAAATCTCTAATGTAATGCCTTCTAATGCAAAGGTAGAAAGAATTCTCGGAGTTCAAACCATCGGCTGCAAAAAATTTCAGTCGGTCAGGCCCGGATGAGCCTAACCGACTGTTTGAGACTGGCCGGAGCGATGGCTTGACGGCCTTTGGTACACCCGTGGGGAGTCGAACCCCAATCGTCGGAACCGGAATCCGAAATTCTATCCATTGAACTACGGGTGCAGGTTGTAGCGTTTTGTTCGTGCAAATGTAATAGTTTTTTTGTAGTTTTGCAAAAGAGAATTCATTTAGACCCCTAAAAATATATGAATGTACGCATCGACCCGTCGTGGCACAAGGCCCTTGCCTCGCAGTGGGAACAGCCCTATTTCAGACGTTTAAGCGAATTTGTCCATCAGCAATACCGCGCAGGGCAGGTGTTTCCTCCCGCCTCAAAAATTTTCGCGGCTTTTGACTCCTGTCCGTTCGACAAAGTGAAAGTGGTGATCCTCGGTCAGGATCCCTATCATGGCGAGGGCCAGGCCAACGGGCTATGCTTCTCGGTCAATCCCGGCGTGGCACTCCCCCGCTCGCTGGTCAACATCTTCAAGGAGATTTCTGACGACACCGGCGCGCCGATGCCCACTGACGGCGACCTCTCACGCTGGGCCCGTCAGGGCGTACTGCTGCTTAACGCTACCCTGACCGTCCGTGCCCACGAGGCCGGCTCACATCAGGGCCAGGGCTGGGAACAGCTTACCGATGCAGCCATCAGCGCCCTCAGCCGTGAGCGCTCCGGCCTGGTGTTCATCCTCTGGGGCGCGTTCGCCGGGCGCAAGGCCGAGCTCATCGACACTTCACGCCATCTGGTGCTACGTTCGGCCCACCCGTCGCCCCTTAGCGCCGCGCGCGGCTTCTTCGGCAATCATCATTTCACGCGCGCCAACGATTATCTCCGCGCACAAGGTCTCGACCCGATAATATGGTAAATTCTCTCCGACATATCCTCGCTTCTGCACTTCTTCTGGCTGCGACATCCGCGGCTATGGCCTTCGACGCCTCGAAGATGACCGACACACAGACGGCCATCCTCTCTCCAACGTTCCACACCCTGCAGGTGCACCAGGAACTGAATCCACAGGCCCCGCCGGTAATAACACTCAACAGCGACGACCGCCTGGTGATCAGCTTTGACGAACTTGCCGACGAGCGGCGCTACCTCCGCTACGAACTTATCCACTGCAACGCCCGCTGGCGCCCCGACGGGATGCTCGCCCCGGAGTATGTCGACGGCTTCAACGAGGCCACAATCGATGACTACGATTACTCGCGCGCCACCACCGTCTGCTACATCAACTATCGCCTTACTTTCCCGTCGCCCGACATGCGTCCGCTGATATCCGGCAATTACCTGCTGCGCGTCTACGACGAGCAGGACCCCGACGCGACCCTCCTGCAGGTGCGCTTCAGTGTGCTCGAGCCTATGACCACCGTCACCGCCACTGTGACCTCGCGCACCGACATCGACTATAACGACCGCCATCAGCAGCTGACCATAGGCGTCGATGCCACGGAGATACCCGCCGGCGACATGTATAGCTCGATGCTCATCAACGTGATGCAGAACGGCCGCCACGACAATATGGCCTACACCGCCCGCCCTACGCGCATTGCCGGCACCACAGCCTGGTTTGAGCATGACCGCAACCTCATATTCCCCGCCGGCAACGAATACCGCCGGATGGAGATAGTGTCAACCACCTACCCCGGCATGCACGTCGAGGATATCTCCTATTCCGACCCATATTACCATGCCGACCTGATGACCGACCGGCCCCGTGTCACCGAGCCTTACAGCTACGATCAGACTCAGGCCGGACGCTTCGTGATCCGCGAATACAACTCCGACGACCCCGACACCGAGGCCGACTACATAGTGACCCACTTCTCGCTCGACAGCCCCGAACTGCCGCAGGGCGACGTGTTTATCGACGGTGATCTGACACAGCGCCGCTTCAATCCTGACAGCCGCATGGTCTATAACCGCGGCACCGGACGCTACGAGGCCGCGCTGCTGCTCAAACAGGGAGCCTACAACTATGAATACCTGGCCGTGATGCCCGGCTCCACAACCGGTCTAACCGCCCCGATTGAAGGCAATAAGTACCAGACTGTCAACGAGTACACGGTATATGTATATTACCGCGAACCAGGCGGCCGCTACGACCGGCTTGTGGGCATAACCTCGGCCACATCAGGACGATAAGAATGAAATATGGAACAAACCGAAGAAGAGATAATGCTACAGATACAAGATACGTTGGTGAGCCTTGACCTCGCCGAACAATTTTTTTGCTGCGACCTTGACAAGTGCCTTGGCGAATGTTGCATAGAGGGCGACGCCGGAGCGCCGGTGGCCGACGATGAACTTCAGAAACTCAAGGATGTGGTCGAGGTGGTATGGGACGACCTGCTCCCTCAGGCCCGCGAACGCATCAGAGAGAAGGGCGTGGCCTATATCGACGAGGAGGGCGACCTGGTGACACAGATTGTAGACGGTGCCAACTGCGTGTTCACCACTTATGGCGAAGGGGGCAAATGTCTATGCGCCATTGAAAAAGCTTACCGCGAAGGCCGCACGGATTTCCGCAAACCCATATCATGCTATCTCTACCCCCTGCGCCTGACAAAGTATCCCACATTCACTGCCGTCAACTATCACCGCTGGAAAATCTGCAAATGCGCCACGGTGCTCGGCCGAGCCAAAGGGCTGCGTCTCTATCAGTTTATGCGCGAGCCGCTTATAGAGCGATTCGGTCAGGAGTGGTACGACGAACTCGTCGAGGCCTGCGAGGCCTACCTCGAGGAATACGGCGATAAAAAGCCTTGAGACAAAGCCAATCGGTGCTAAAGTTCGGGGAGCGGTGTGCGGCTGCCAAGGTCGCGGAACTGCGACGGCGTCAGCCCGGTAATCTGCTTGAACTGGCGCGAAAGGTGAGCCGGCGACGAATAGCCGGTGAGATAGGCGATTTCGCTCAGCGACTCGCGGCCGTATTTTATCAGCTCCTTGACGCGCTCAATGCGCAGGTTTATGAAGTAATTCTCAATCGAGCGCCCCTCCACCTCCGAAAAGATGCGGCTCAGCGAGCTGTAGCTCATGGCCAGACGGTCAGCGAGCATATCGGCTATCGGCTGCCGGCTTCCCGAAGCATCACGCCGCGACTCCTCGATGAGCAGATGCTTGATGTCCTCAACCACCTGTGCTTCACGGCTCTGTATCAGCTCAAAGCCCTCTTCGCGAAGCGCTTCAGCCACGCGGCGCAGCTCGTCGGCCGTCAGGTCGCGGTCAACAGTTGCATAGCCCAGCTCGACCGACTTCACCGGCAGTCCGAGATGCGAGGTCAGCAGATGTGACACGGTGGCCATGCAGTGGCGGCACACCATATTTTTAATAGTAAGTTTCGTCATGCCACAAAATCAGGAATTATCATAGCAAAATTACTAAAATTTCGTATATTTGCGGTCATGTCAGTAAATAAAGTAATATTATTGGGTAACGTGGGCAAGGATCCCGCGATACGCTATGTGGGCGAACGCCCCGTGGCCGAGTTCACTCTCGCCACCACCGACCGCGCCTACACGTCGCAGGGAGGCGTCCAGGTGCCCGAACGCACCGAGTGGCACCGCCTGGTGATGTGGGACGCCAACGCCTCGCTCGCCGAGAAATATATCAGAAAAGGATCGAAAATCTACGTGGAAGGCAAGCTCCGCACCCGCACCTGGGAGGACCGCAACACCATAAAGCACACGGTCACGGAAATCTATGTCGACACTGTAGAGCTCCTATCCCGCCCCTCCTGAACCAAGAAAATAAATCAATCACATAATCACATCATGAAGAAAATCTCCGATGAAACCGTCAGCCAAGAGATCTACGAAAACGCGGACCCGGCGCAGCTGCCCGAAAACGCGTTCCGTGAACTCGGAGCCGACGAATCCTACAGGCCGGTGATGCACCCGGCCCACGACTACCCCGAAGTGACACCCTACTCGGTGTCAATGGGTCTTGTCCTTGCGGTAATATTCAGCGCCGCAGCCGCCTATCTGGGTCTCCGCGTAGGCCAGGTGTTTGAAGCCGCCATCCCTATCTCGATTATCGCAGTAGGTCTTTCGGGCGCTCTGAAAAAGAAGAACGCTCTGGGCCAGAACGTCATCATTCAGTCAATCGGCGCATGCTCCGGTGTGATTGTGGCCGGTGCCATCTTCACCCTCCCCGCCCTCTACATCCTTAAGGAAACTCACCCCGAAATCGCCGTTGACTTCAGTCAGGTGTTCCTCAGTTCGCTTCTCGGCGGTGTGCTCGGCATACTCTTCTTCATCCCCTTCCGCAAATATTTCGTGAAGGACATGCACGGCAAATATCCCTTCCCCGAGGCAACGGCCACCACTCAGGTGCTGATGAGCGGACAGAGCAACAAGGCCGGCAACAAAGGCCAGGCGCTGACTCTCGTGCTGTCGGCCATGGTAGGCGGTGTCTACGACTATGTGGTGAGCACCTTCGGACTCTGGGCCGAGAGCATCACGAGCGCCGTGACATCGTGGGGCGCAGGGCTCGCTGAAAAGACCAAGATGGTGTTCAGCTGCAACACCGGCGCCGCCCTGCTCGGCCTGGGCTACATCATAGGTCTGCGCTATGCCTTCGTGATCTTCGCCGGTTCGGCCCTGGTGTGGTGGGTACTCATCCCGCTGCTCGGCTCCTACGGCTCACCTGAACTGCAGGCGGCCGCACCTGAAGTCATCTTCAAGGACTATGCCCGACTGATAGGCATCGGCGGCATCGCCATGGCCGGCGTAATCGGCATCATCAAATCATGGCGCATCATCGCCCAGGCCGCCGGTCTGGCCGTCAAGGAATTCAAAGGCGGCAAGACAACCGCGCGCCCCATCCGCTGGCAGATGGATATTTCCATGAAGCAGGTGGTGTTCTTTATGGGTCTGGCCCTTCTGGCCGTGCTCCTCTTCTTCTGGTTCGGAGTGCTCCATAACTTCACTCAGGCTCTCGTGGCCTGGGCCGTGGTAACCGTCATAGGCTTCCTCTTCACCACCGTGGCGGCCAACGCAATTGCCATCGTGGGCTCCAACCCCGTGTCAGGCATGACGCTGATGACCCTCATCATCGCCTCGGCAATCTTTGTCAGCGTAGGCATCAAAGGTACCGAAGGCATCGTTGCCTCGATGATTATCGGCGGCGTTGTCTGCACCGCCCTCTCTATGGCCGGCGGCTTTGTCACCGACCTCAAGATAGGTTACTGGGTAGGCTCCACGCCGCGCAAACAGGAGCAGTGGAAATTCCTCGGCACCCTTGTGTCAGCTGCCACTGTGGGCGGTGTGCTTCTGCTGCTCAACCAGGTTTACGGCTTCTCAGGCCCCGATGCACTCACCGCTCCCCAGGCCAACGCCATGGCCAAGGTCATTGACCCGATCATGACCGGCGGCGAGACCCCCTGGCTGCTCTATATCACAGGCGCCATCCTGGCGCTGCTGCTCAACTGGCTCGGCGTTCCGGCCCTTGCCTTCTGCCTTGGCATGTTCATCCAGATGGACCTCAACGCCCCTCTCCTGGTGGGCGGCGCCATAGCCTGGTTCGTATCCTCACGCTCCAAGAGCGCTGAAGTCAACGATGCCCGCCGCGACCGCGGCACTCTCATCGCCTCGGGCCTCATAGCCGGCGGCGCACTGTTCGGCGTGTTCTCGGCCCTGACCAAATTTGTGGGCGGCGACTTCACCATTGACATGGATGTGTCGCTCAACCAGAACCTCGGCATCCTTATGTATGTGCTCCTCATCGCTTACCTGATCTGGGACAGCATGAGAGTCAAGAAACCCGCCAGATAAACCACTCTGACCATGGACCGGCAACTGCTTAGAAACATAGCGCATCTGTCAGTGCCGGCGGTGGTCACCAACATCACCACCCCCCCTGCTGGCCCTCAGCGACACCGCTATCACAGGCCATCTGGGGGGTGCGGTGTATCTGGCCGCCATTGCCCTCGGCGGCACGGTGTTCAACATGCTCTACTGGCTCTGCGGCTTTCTGCGCATGGGATCGAGCGGCCTCACGGCCCAGGCCTATGGCTCTGGTGACCGCCGGGAGTCATTTACGGTGCTGACCCGCGCGCTGTTGCTGGCTCTTGCATTAGGCTTAATGATGATCCTGTTCCGGAGGCCCATTATCCGCGGCGCCATGCTGCTGATGGACGGCGAGGGACTCACGCTCGAATATGCCGCACTATATTTCAGTATCTGCATCTGGGGCGCTCCGGCCACACTCGGCATGTTCTCGCTAACGGGCTGGTGCGTGGGGATGCAGAACTCACGTCTGACGATGTACACCTCTATTTTTATCGATGTGCTCAACATCGGACTCAGCGTCACACTTGTTTTCGGCTTTCACCTCGGCATCACAGGCGTGGCCACCGGCACTCTTGTGGCCCAATGGAGCGGCTTTCTGCTATGTCTGTGGCTTTGCCGCAGGCGTTACGGCTGGATGTCCACTCCGCTCAGACTGCTGTTCAGCGGCTTCGGGCGCTTTTTCCGCATCAACGCCGACATATTCCTGCGAACACTCTGCCTTGTGGGGGTGACCATCTGGTTCACCCGCATCGGAGCCTCGCAGGGACCCGTGATGCTGGCTGTCAACGCGCTTCTCATGCAGCTTTTCACGCTCTTCTCATTCTTCATGGACGGCATGGCCTTCTCAGCCGAAGCCCTCTGCGGCCGATATCTCGGCTCGGCCGACCACGCAATGCTGCGCCGCACCATCCGCTATCTCATGCGCATAGGCGTGGTGATGGCACTGGTTTTCACTGTCATCTACATGGGCGCCGGGGAGTGGATTCTCGGGCTACTGTGTGACGATGCCACGGTGCTCTTCACCGCCAAGGAATATATGACCTGGGCCGTAAGCATACCGCTGCTGTCATTCAGCGCCTTCCTGTGGGACGGAGTGTTCATAGGTCTGACGCGCACACGATCCATGCTCCTGAGCATGGCCATAGCCTCGGGAGTGTTTTTCGGAGTATACGCAGTGCTTTACCCACGGATAGGCAACCACGGGCTCTGGATAGCCTTTCTGAGCTATCTCTCGGTGCGCGGACTCGTACTGGGAATCATTGACCGCCGCACTGACCGCAAGCGGCAGAAAGCCTTTTAATATTTTAATAGAGGTGGAACATGCGCTCCATCAGGCGCCATTTGCCGGCTGAAGTAGCCGAAGGATCGGCATCCTGAAATATCGCCATAGTGGCCTCCCATTCATCCTGGCGGGGCATCCCGGCCAGACGGGTCATGGCCGTGTTCCAGTCAAAATCCACCGGAGTTTCGACTATCATCACAAGCCTCGTGCCGAGAATGTAGATCTCCATTTCGAGGATTCCGACGCTGCGGATGCCCTCGAGAATTTCGGGCCATGCGTTGCCTTCGGCGTGGCGGCGCCGGTATTCGGCTATCAGTTCCTTATTGTCGCGCAGATCGAGGGTCTGCACATAGCGTTTCACCTTGCAGGGATAGTCCTGCTGAATATAACCTTGTTCAGGAGTGTTCATTGGAGTCAGATTTTAGGTATGATTAGGGTTATGGAAATCGGGCGATGGTCCGAAGCCTCCGGAGCGTCTATGACCGCGGCATCGAGAGCCGTTACCCTGCCTGACGGTTCATGCACCATGATATAGTCAATCCTTTCAGCAGGCACTGAGGCGGGATATGTCGGGCTGTCGGCGCTGACAATCCGGAATCCGGCATCTTCGAGCCGACGGATAGTCTTGCTGCCGGGCGTGGCGTTGAGATCGCCGCCCAGAATGAAGGGCTTGTTATAGGTGTCAGCGAGAATGGCGATTATATCGGTCGAAGTTATCTGATCGGCCGGCGTGAGGCTCAGATGAGTGCAAGCCACCACGTAATCGGGCATCTCGGCAACTATGAGCGAACGGCCCTCCTCGCTGCCCGGCAGAGGATAGCGGGTCACGGCCACCGGTTTATTTTTCAGAAGCATGGCAATGCCGTATGCGCCGCCTTCAAAGTCGATTGACTTTGAGAAATACGGGTTAAGACCTGTAAGCGAAGCCAGAGTGTCGGGCATATTGACATGGCCGCTGCGGCGGGTGAGGGAATCCACCTCCTGCAGAAGCACCACATCGGCTTTCCGGGCATCAATCACATCAGCCTGGCGCCGGAAATCGCGGACATCGTCCATCCCTACGCCGGCACGGATGTTGTATGACATCACCACCACTGTGTCAGCCTGGGCGGCTGCGGATTGGGCCGAAGCTGATGAAGCTATGACCATAAGTCCGGCAAAAAGAGATGAGAACCTAAACATAATATGCAGGGTTATTTGATCCTGAACATATAGCCGAGGGACACCTCGATGGAATTGGAGCGCGAGGCTGAAAATTCATCTTTCTTATTGGACGGGAAAATGCTCCCGAGACCGTAGTAATAGCGGCCTTCGATGAACAGATGATGACGGCCGCGGAGCGTGAGCTCGAAGCCGGCACCGGCCGTGATGCCGTAGTCAAACTTATTTTTCACCGCCATGCTCATCTGGTTGACGTGGCGGTTGTCGATCGGGAACCCTTCGACTGACGCAGGGTTGTTGTAATCAAAGTTTGACGATATGCTCTCCGATATCATGTAGCCCACCGACGGACCGAGGTTAAAGAATCCCTTGGCCTTGGCTGATCCGAAATATATGTGGGTCAGAATCGGCAGCGTGATATAGGTGAGCTTGCGGGTGTAGTTGAAGTCGGTTTCCTCAAACACCTCACGCCAGCCGCGCTGCTCGATGTTGAGCTCGGCTATTAGGCCGAAAAATTTTTCTTCGGTGTAGCGGGCCTTTACGCCCATGAGTATGCCCGAAGCCATGGACTGCTCCACGCCGGGAGTGAAGGCCATGCGCGAGAAGGTCATGCCGGCCTTGCCGCCAATGTCGAAATGGGGCTGATAGTATCGCTGACCGAAGGCGCAGGCCGCTGTCATAACGGCTATGCCGACGAAGAGCAAGCGGAGATGTTTGAGAAAACTTGGAATCATTTCAGTATAGGGGGTCTCAGCATCAGATTCCCTGCTTGGTGATGGTCTTTGAGGGAGTGTAGCGGAGGATGAACAGTTCGTTGTTGATTCGTCCGCCACCGGGGATGCGTATGAAATTAAACGCGTTCTGCACACCGTCGTAAACGGGAGTATACTGGTTGAAGTCGCCGTTGTTGGCGTTTAGAGCCTTGATGAGAAACACGCCGGTGTCGAAGCCGTATGCACCCTGACGGGGCACTGTCGAGGCCATGGGCGAACCGTACCAGCGCACGAACGACGAGTCGAGGGCGTTGGTCTCGTAATCATCGGCCACGGAATAGAAGCGCGAGAATAGGTGAGTGTCAACGGCATACATCTTATCGAGCAAATCATTGCGTATCACGAGCCATTCAGGATAGCCGAACAGGCGGATCTCCGACTCGGCCTTGTCCTTTTTGAACGATTCGATGGCGGGAAGGATGCGCGAGAGTTCGTCGCTCTTTGACGAAATGGGGATAAACGCAATATCCGCGGCTTCGGGAAGCGCCTCAAGATTACCGGCAGTTAGGGTGCCGGTAAATTCGAGTTCAACCAACTTACGGCCGTCGCGCGAGGCCTTGGCGCGGAGCATGTCGATGAATTCCTTCTTGTCAGTCTGGCCGTCCTTGCGCTTTAACACCACGATCATGGCCTTGGGGGCCGACTTGAGGTAATAGTCGGTAGCCTTGTTATACATGTCGGTATGGGTGATGTTGGCATGCATCACGTATGGATTCTGCCTGTAGGCCTCGTCCTTGACCACGAAGAGGTTCATGATGTTGATACCGTGCTCCTTGGCATACTGAGCGAAGAGTTGGAACTGATCGGGCTTGTCGGGACCGATGATGATGTCGGCCGATGACAGATGTGGGTCGTTAAGCACTGATTTGGCGCCTTCGACGGTACCCTTCGTGTCGTAGGCAAGAATTTTTATGGGTCGGCCCTGGTTGCCGAGGCTGTCGACGGCAACAAGCAGACCTTTATAGAATTCGGTGGCGCTTATGGCGCTCTTGGGCCGGTTGGATTCCTGAGCCATGAACGGCAGAGCCACGGCAATGACTATCGGATGATCGTTAAGAGCTTCGGGCGAAGGCTTGTCGGCTACAGGCCATGAGGGAGTTTCGGCCACAGGCTCTTCAGCCACGGGCTGAGTAACGGCCGGCTGCTGATGCGAGACTTCGGCCACATCATTCTCCTTGAGAGTAGCGGCAGGCACCATAATCACCTGACCGGCTTCATAGTGGTTCTCGTCGAGGTCAGGATTGGCCAGGAGGAGCTGAGTGATGGTGATGTCGTGGTCACGGGCAATCTTATAGAGAGTTTCGTGAGGAGCTATGGTGTGACGTCCGGCAGCGGCGGTCGATGATGCAACGCCCTTTACAAGCACTCTTACCTGCTGACCTTCGCGGAGTCCGTCGCGGGTCGAGGGGTTGAGAGTGTAAAACTGCTCGAGAGTCATGCCGTGAGCCGCCGACACGCCGTAGGCCGTCTCGCCGCGGGCCACGATATGAGTGGAGAGGGTTGAGGGCGACGCCGACTGACGGATTTCAGGCCTGGACAGAGGCTTTGTCTTTGACTCAGCGGGCTTCGAGGCCAGTGCTACCGGAAAGAGCAGTTCCTGATTCTCCTTCAGGCCGTCATCGGCCGTAGGATTATAGCGGACAAAATCCTCGCGTGAGATACCGAAACGATGGGAGAGCGAGTAAAGTGTCTCCTGTTTTTTCACCCTATAATAGTAATATTCGCGGCCGTTGACGGTCTTGACCGGAAGAGTATTGAGCTGAGCCTGCGCGGAGAAGGTCATGAGAAGCGCTATGGCTGAGAACGTTAGTTTCTTAATTAGGTGCGTCATCTACATGGTTTTATTTTATTGCAAAGGTAAGTTCTTTAGCTGAATTATGCAACGGCAAAGGGATTTTCTGTATATTTGCAGGCGATATGACTACAGAATTCAACATTTTCCAGCAGATAAAGCGCGAGTTTTTCGCTCTGCGCAACGGCGTTATCGCCGACACCCTTCGCCGCAGCGGTGCGCCCTATAAGATAATCTTCGGCCTCAATGTACCTCAGATCAAGGAGGTTGCCTCACACTTCGGTCCCGATGCCGAGCTTGCCCGACGCCTGTGGGAAAACACATCTACCCGCGAGAGCCTCCTTATGGCTCCAATGATCATGCCGCCTGAGGCTATGGACGCAGAGGAAGCGCGTCGCTGGATTGCGGAATCACCCGCAGCAGAGGTCACCGACATGCTTTGTCACAGCCTGCTGCGCCGGCGGCCCGACAGTTTTGAGTTTGCCTCTGAACTCGCCAAATCCGAAGAACCGATGCTGCGCTATGCCGCCATGCGCCTGCTCTGGCATCACATCCAGGCCCGCACCGATGAAGTTAAAGCCATAGCCGGGGCTGAACTCGCCCTCAATGATGAGCTGACGGCCGGCCCCGCCCGTCAGATCATTGACGAAATTGCCTTCTGGCAGGAATAAGGCCCAGTTAAGTCACTACTTCTTTGGAGCAAGCTTCTCGCTAAGCATCACGCCTATAAGAATCAGCGCGCAGCCCACATAGCCTACCACCGACACCTTCTCGCCGAGATAGAGCGCCGAGGCCACGAGTGTGACAATCGGGCTCACATAGAGATAATTGCCTGATTTCACTACGCCCAGACGCTTGATTGAAGAAGCCCAGAGAGCGTAAGCAATCACCGAGCATACTACGGCCAGAAACGCGAGGTTACCGATAACCTCTGGCTCGATAAGCACATCCGGCGGCACGAGTTTCGGCTCGATGACCATGAAAGGAATAGCGGTAACAAGTCCGTAGAAAAAAGTCTTGCGGGTGATGAACCACACGCTGTAGACAGCATTAAGCGGGCGCAGCAGAAGCGAATACACGGCCCAGCACACGGCGGCGAGGAGTGCCAGCATATCGCCTAACGGCTTGACCTTAACCAGGAAGCTGCTGTTGAAAATCACGCATGCCACACCCAGAAATGCTATCACCGAGCCGATCATGAATCCGCGCGAAGGCCGTTCGGTCTTATACATAAGCCCCATGAGCATCGCCGATATCAGCGGAGCTGTGGTGACGATGAGCGAAACGTTGGTCACCAGCGAATAGTTGAGTGCAGTGTTCTCGGCAATGAAGTACACCGAGCCGCCGCAGATGCCCACCAGCAGAAATTTAAGCTCGTCGCTGACCGAATGGCTGAAAAACGGCCTCGGACAGATGATAAACATGCATAAATATGCAATCAAAAATCTATAAAAATAGATTTCCACGGCACTCAGGCCATATTGAAGAAGAACTTTCGTATTTATAAAGGAGATACCCCAGGCAGTAACCGCCACCAAAGCACCAATGTGATAGATAATTGCGGAACCGGGCTTGTGAATCCTGTCGTAAATGCCTTTATTGTTCATCAGACTATAAATTTTGGTTATTGCAAAATTAATTATAAATTTGCATAAATTCAAAAACAAACCGCTGAATATACTTGTAATATTTAAAAATATCGTATATAAGCATAAAGCCCTCATAACTATACAAATCAACTAACCAAAACAAATAATCAGAATGAAAAAGTCAAAAATCTTCACCATCGGTGCATTATCATTATGCATGCTCGTATCAGCAGCGGGATGCAACAGTCTGACAAACACAGGTAAAGGTGCCCTCATTGGCGGTGGCGGCGGCGCTGCCGCAGGTGCCGGCATAGGCGCTCTCATCGGCGGCGGCAAAGGCGCCGGTATCGGCGCTGCCATCGGTGCTGCCGTTGGCGCAGGCGCAGGCACTCTCATCGGCCGCAAGATGGACAAGCAGAAAGCCGAGCTCCAGAAAGAACTCGCCGACAAGGCTGCCGTTGAGACCGTGACCGACCAGAACGGCCTGCAGGCCATCAAGGTTACATTCCAGAGCGGCATCCTCTTCCCATTCAACGGTGTTGAACTCAGCCAGACAGCCCGCGGCGAACTCGCAGGCTTCGCACAGTCGCTGCTCAACAACCCCGAAACCAACGTGCAGATTTTCGGCTTCACCGATAACAAAGGCACCGAGGCAGCCAACCAGAAAGTGGCAACCGGCCGTGCCGATGCCGTCCGCACATTCCTCATCAACAGCGGTGTAGCCTCATCGCGACTCTCGGCCCGCGGTATTCCCAAAGCCGACTATGTAGCCTCGAACGACACCGAGGAAGGCCGCGCCCAGAACCGCCGCGTGGAAATCTACATCACCGCCAACGACCAGATGATCAAACAGGCCGAAGCCGGAACACTCCAGTAATCCTTCAGCCTGACAGATAACACAAGCGGCCTCACGGAATCAAGTCCGTGAGGCCGCTGATTTTTTGCAGGGATAATTATGCCTCCTGAGCATCAAAGCCGGCGGCGCGCACGGCCTCTACAACAGCCTCGGGAGAGTGCGAGCCGTCAACAGTTGCAATACCTGTAAGGAGGTTGACATCGACCTTTTCGACGCCTTCCACACCCTCTATACTTTTGGCAACGGCCGCACGGCAGTGCTGACAGTTCATGCCCTTGATTGTGTAAGTTTTAGTCATATCGTTGATTGTTTGATGTTTATGGTTAGCAATAAATGATTTCACGAGAGCCACGGCAAGCAGCGTGACGAGCACTGCCGAACTTACAATCTGTAGCCAGCCGGCTCCGGAAGCATGGTGGGCGTGGGCGGATGCGGCATGCGGCAGGGCAAACCACTGCGCCGGAAGCAGATAGTCTATGGCGAGGCCGAAAGCGAGAGCGCCGGCAACTATTGAAGAGATATAGACCATGGCGGCGCGGCGCCCCATTTCGCGTGATATCAGCGTGAGCGAAGCGAAATTGACAGCCGGACCCGCCATCAGCAGCACGAAGGCCGTACCGGGGCTGAGACCTTTGAGCACCAGCGACATGGCAATGGGTATGGAGCCGGTGGCACACACATACATCGGCACGGCGATTATGAGCACAGCTATCATCGACATGATCGGTTTATGACCCAGTATCTCAAAGAAATCATCAGGCACATACACAGTGATCAGAGCAGCTATCACCAGACCGATCACCAGCCACGAGCCTATACTCCCCACCAGGTCGACGAATCCGTAACGCAAAGCTTCGGCCGAGCGTTTCAGAAAACTCTTCTTGGCTTCCGCCTCGGGCAGCTGACAGTGAGATGCATCTTCGGCGTCAGTGACAGGCCGCTCGGTCCGGCCTACGGCAGCGCCTCCGGCTATCGAGGTGACGAGAGCGGCCACAGGCCTCACTACGGCAAAGGCCGGTCCGAGAAGTGACCAGGTGGCGGCTATCGAGTCAACGCCCGTCTGAGGCGTGGCGATAAGAAATGAGGTTGTCGAGGCCTTCGAAGCGCCGCCGCGCCGCATGGCGATGGCCGTGGGGAGCACTCCGCACGAGCATAAAGGCAGCGGCACACCGATCAGTGCGGCCTTGACGCATGCCAGCGGACCGCTGCCCGCCAGATGGCGCGACATGGCGCGCTGCGACACGAACGCGTGAAGCACACCGGCTATCAGAAAGCCAAGCAGTATGTAAGGCGACATGCTGTTGAGCATGAAAAGCAATGATTTGAGAAGTTCCATATCTGTGCTGTATTTTTTATGCAAAAATACTGCACGGGGCGCCGCTTTCCGTTATATAATCTCATCAACTTTTTGCATCACTAAGAGCTTGTTTAATAATAAATGTTGCCGACAGGGTCGCATAGCATGAGACGG
>ERZ836877.227-NODE-227-length-100618-cov-19.208258_pt1 | contig 100618 bp, 113 predicted proteins | sample MGYA00519469_ERZ836877 | MGnify/ENA primary metagenome ERZ836877 (study PRJEB31850, sample SAMEA3708809) | human gut metagenome | biome: human gut; feature: human-associated habitat; material: faeces | place: China | collected 2014 ...
AGCGCAACCTTGCCAAGGTTGAGGTCGCGAGTTCGAGACTCGTCTCCCGCTCCAATTTCTTCCCCAGACGACTTGCGATTGAGAACCTATTCTGTACATGGGACAATGCGTTTGTCTGTGTCTGATCGTTTTTTCCAATGTCGCTTTCTCACCGTGCCTATTGCGGACGCTTCGCCCCTTCTCCGACCGGCCCGCTTCACTTCGGAAGTCTTGTCTGCGCACTGGCTTCATTCCTGGATGCTCGAGCACACGACGGCACTTGGCTGATTCGCATCGAAGATATTGATCCGCCTCGCGATATTCCGGGAGCAGACGAAGCCATCATCAGGACGCTGACCCGACTTGGCATGGTTTCTGACATCCCGGTCGTCTGGCAGAGCAGGCGCTACGAGCTCTATGAACAAGCGCTCGGAAAACTCTCCCATCAGGGACTCGTCTACGGATGCGCGTGTTCGCGCAAAGAGATCGCTACCGCGCAGGCTAGGCTCGGTTTACCCTCTCATGTCTACCCCGGTACTTGCCGCAACGGAACACACGGCAAACCGCCCCGATCGCTCCGTGTTCGCACTTTCGATGAAGTCGTCAGTTTTGACGATCGTCGTTGCGGTCACTTTTCTGAGAACCTAGAGCATGACGTCGGGGATTTCGTCGTCAAGCGAGCCGACGGCCTATGGGCCTACCAACTTGCCGTCGTCGTTGACGATGCCCAACAGGGCGTCACCGATATTGTTCGCGGCGAAGACCTCTTGAACAACACCCCGCGTCAAATCTACCTGCAAAGGAAACTGGGACTTTCCATACCTCAGTATCTTCATATCGCCTTGGCACTTGATGCTCATGGGCAAAAGCTTTCCAAACAAACTCATGCCCCGGCAATTGACAATGAAGATCCAATGGATCTGTTAAACGCCGCCGCTCTTCATCTAGGTCTCGGTGCCTTGGGTGCAAAAACGCCGCAGGCGTTTTACGCTGCGGCGCAAAAAAGCTGGGCAGAAAGATATCTCCACTGAAGCTTATTCCTTCCAAGGCACCGGGTGCGGGAAGATTCGATTCAAAAGCGCACGAATCAGCACACTCTCATCGTCACCGGGTGTACCGAAGGTAGCCTCGGGCAATTTCTCGCTTGCATGCGCTTCGTAACGGTTGCCATGCACCAAGCGAACATATTCCAATTTGCCCTCGACAATGCGATCGTTCCAGCCTCCGACAGAGAAGTCGAACTTCAGACAACGCGTGCAACTGTCGTCAAACGTTTTTACCTCACGCACTTTAAAACCCTGCTCGCGAAGCAACTGACGCACAGACAACCGCAGGGATTCGTTTCCGTGCGGTGTCACGCTCACACACACTTCCTGAGCGGCACTGTCGACAAACCGATATTCGTAAGGACTCTGGCCTCCGAATTGCTGGCATGCTGCCAAAGCAATCGTCACGACAGGAAATAGGAATTTAAGTACTTTGCGCATGCAGTTCATCAAACTCGTAAATGAACGAAAGCGGATATTACAGCGTCCAGGAAACGGATGCGCGATCAGAATTTGAACTAACGTTCAGATCACTCGCAATTATGCCGCACGTGTAAGCGTCGTTATATGCGCAATCGCGCTTCTTGCCAAACTGCGAATGTCGTATCCCCCTTCCAAAATACTGACGAGTCGCCCACCGCAGACAGCACGAGCCACACGCATGACCTCAATGGTCATAAAAGAATAATCGAATTCGGTGAGCTTAAAGAGCGCTTGCTTCTCGTCGCGATGTGCATCAAACCCCGCACTCACGAGAATCAGATCAGGCTTAAACATCAAAAGCCTGGGAATCCAAACATCGTTGACAACCTTGAGCACATCTGCCCCGTCGCTGCCTTCCGGCATCGGCGCATTGACGATATTGCTCGCCTGAGCAGGCTGCAATCCGAACGGAAATGCTGTTTCTTGATAGAGACTGAAAAGCGCTATGCGATCGTCTCCCTTGATGATATCTTCCGTCCCGTCAGCCCGATGCACGTCGAAATCAACAATTGCCACGCGCTTGAGCCCCAGTACGTCCAAGGCATGAAGCGCCGCACAGGCCACGGAGTTAATCAGACAAAAGCCGTGCGCAAAATTACGTCCCGCATGGTGTCCGGGCGGACGTACACAAGCAAAGGCATTTCGAATGGTTCCGGCACAGACTTGTCGTACCGCCTCAATGGCGGCGCCGGCACTTTTGAGTGCGGCTTCAAAACTCAGGGCATTGATGAAAGTGTCTTCGGAAATCTGCTTTTCACCGGTTCTTTGCGCCTCTCGGCTGGCTTGTTCCAGTTCCTGCACATAACTCTTGTCGTGCGCTCGCAGCACATCTTCCATTGACGCCGGAGCACTCGGCAACACAGTGACAACACGCGAAAGCCCCATCGCAATCATGCGGTCTTCAATCGCATCAATGCGTTCGGGAGATTCCGGGGAGTCCGGTCCCTGCTGATAGCTATGACACAAGTCGTGCGTGAAAAATCCGGTGGGCAAATGAGTTGTCCTCTTATGTCCTGATTGTCCTCTATGGGTTTATTTTAGGCTACCAAGCTTGTGAAATACGCAAAAAAGCGCGCTCTCGACTTCCGCCAAAAGCACGCTTTGATACGCCGATGCTTCGCCTCAACGAGGCAACAGCCGCTTAGTAGTTCGTCTTGCGAACTTCAAAGAAGCTCTGAGCGTAGTGGCAGACCGGGCAGACATCCGGCGCGGCGTTACCGACGACGATGTGACCGCAAATGCGGCATTCCCACATCGTCATTTCACCCTTTTCAAACACCTGCTTCATCTGAACATTGCTCAAAAGCGTGCGATAACGTTCTTCGTGGGTCTTTTCAATGGCGGCGACCAAACGGAACTTGGCAGCGATTTCCGGGAAGCCTTCTTCTTCGGCAGTCTTCGCAAAACCGGCGTACATATCGGTCCATTCGTAGTTTTCGCCTTCGGCTGCAGCCTGGAGATTGGCTGCCGTGTCGCCGATGCCGCCCAAGAGATCGAACCACAAACGGGCATGTTCCTGTTCGTTGCGAGCGGTCGACAGGAAGATTTCCGCGAGCTGTTCATAGCCTTCGCGGCGAGCAACTTCTGCAAAGTACGTGTACTTGTTGCGGGCCTGGGATTCACCGGCAAATGCGGTGGCAAGGTTTTCAGCCGTCTTAGTGCCCTTCAGGCGGTTGTCGCCGCCCGCAGCAGGAGCTTCCTGGACTTCTTCAAAAACTTCAACACCCTTGTGGCAAAGCGGGCAAACGAAATCAGCGGGCAGCTCATCGCCTTCATAGATGTAGCCGCAAACCTTGCAACGGAACTTCTTCATGGGAGTATCTCCTGCGTTATTCGAGTTGTTTAAAAGCGTCTCCATGCGAAGTGCCGATCTGCCTTTTCTGGTTTTGGGGATACCCGACAAATCGTCGCTTGGAACGCTTACAGTCCTATTGGTTGGCAATTGTAGGCTAAAAACCGGGCAAAACTTCGCTGATAGACAAAAGCAAAGAAGGCTATAGAACCGACCGAACAACAACGCTTAACGAACACCGGAGAGCATGCCTCAGAGAAGCAAAAACCCCGACGAATCGGGGTTTTCGCAGAATCTAGCTGGTGATGGTCAGAACAATCTTTCCTTATTTTAAAGGGAACTAAGCGATGGATACTTCTTTTTATACCGTAAGTTATACCTTACGGACTTTCTCGGCGCTCCTTGATGATTGATGTCAAGGCATCCTTCTTTGCCGCTACCTCTCCAGAAAGTCTTGCACCTTCTTCACATAATTCTGCACTTTCTTGGAGTAATTTTGTGCAGCCGGCAAGTCGCTCTCGGAAAGCGTCACAGGAATCGGAGTCGGCTCCGGACAGCTTGGCGCGATAACCGTCGGCGAGCTTGCGCACCCGCTCAACATCACCACGTAGGTCAATAGACTCAGCGCGCGCAGCCGCCAGTTGATCCATTGCTTCAGAAAGCGCCAGTGCGCTTTTTCGTTCTGCTTCACGATGTGCTTTCTCCTGTTTCGCCATAGCGGTTGCTGCCTGCTCACGCATTTGGGCGATGTCTTCGCTGTAGAGCGCGGCTGCATACTTGTATCCACCTATAAAAAAAGCGGCTGCCGCTACAGCAACCGCTACTGCTTTGTACCAACTGATCACAGAAAACAACTCCTGACCATACAAACCATCATTCACTAAGATAAAATCAAGAAAATAGCTTTACACAAAAAACACACACAAGTAAAACAAATCAATATCAAATACTACTCAAACAAACTCCAACCAAAATAATATCGCCATGGCAAAAATAGATAATCCACAAGAATTCCTCACTCGAGCAATCGACACATCGAACGGTTTCAATGACTGCAAGCCAGAAGAAATTCAGAAATTCCTAACCCCGTTATATGAAAAATCAAAAGAAAAAAATCCTGACAACAATCAAACAATAGAAGATTTTTCAAAGCCATTTGCTAGATCTTGCAATAATATGTGCAAGCCGTACAGGGCAATACTTCTCTTGTCTACAAACCAATTCACACTAACTAAACCATTAAGTCCAAGATCAATTATAAGATCCATTCGAGCAAATCAACTAAACAAACTCGACGAATACCTATTAAGCCAATCCGATTCCGGAAAAGAATTTGACATACACAAAACGCTTGAATCCATAATTCATAGCCAACACATCGTCAAACACAAAGAAAATGTACAAGAATGCATAGCTGCATTTAATAATGGCCTTTATTTCCCTACAGCAGTTGGTATTATTTCCATTGTAGACGGAGTTATATCCGATATATCAAACGATCAAAAAACAAATTTTGCACGTCGCATAAAAAAGATACAAAAGGCCGCATTAAGAATATTCGAAAATATAACACCAGAAATCAAATTAGATGATGTAAATTTCATAAACCAGAATATTGCTTTTGTATCATTCTACACAGCCCAATGTGACTTCTTTAATGGCAGTGATTTTGCCGATAGCGAACCACCATCCATAAACAGGCACTGGATTATGCACGGCCGCTCATCAAGACGTACTAGCAAACTAGACTGCATAAAACTTTTTCGATTACTAAACACCCTACTCACAATCAACGAACTACTATCTACAGAATAAAGTAGCTCAAATAATTTACTCCAATCAGCAATCAATCAATTTTATTCATGCACATTTGAAACTCCATATTTCTTCTCTTTACTAACCCATGAACAACTTTTCCGTCAACGTAAACCCAACGTTTTAGCTCAAGACATGCGCCTGGGTAGTCTCCTGCGTTCAATTTCTTGACGAGCGTAGAGGCGCAAAAGGCATTCCCGCCCACATTGAAAATGAACGACGTATAAGCGTCGTACTCTCCTTGGGAAAGCGGGACTTTGACACATTGTCCAATGGCGCTTTCGGCATTTTCAACGTCACGCATGAGTCGCTCAAGCGCTTCCGGAACGCTGATCTTGTCGCCCATTTCCACTCCTGATGTTGAACCGAAGCCGATAGTAGGAACGTCTCCGGGCACGGGGATATAAGCCTCACCGCTGAACCCTTCAAAGTTGGCCAATGAAACAAGACCGGCAGCCGTCAACGACAGTCCGGCCACAGCATATCTTGCGATATTCCTCATAAGAACCATTCCTTAAAGCAGTGTGCGACGTACCCGGCGCAAAAGAGAGTTCCGAGTACAAATAAAACCCATCGTGCGAGCCTTGTCACTAATGGAAGTTCACTGTCTTTTTTCATTACGAGCCACATGAAAATGGGGCTTAAAGCCCCTGCCAATTTGCTAAAATCCATGTCGGGATAAATCTTTTAGTCTTTAAGACACAAAAAAGCCGCAAGCGCGCCAACGCCTGCGGCTTTATCTTTTGAGCGATTAATCTTCCTCCTTCGCTCTAGCCTTCCATTCCGTGTACCACTTCCAACCCGTGTGACCGATCATAACGATCAAGTAGATGCAGGTTAAAAGAGGTACAAAATCTGGAAGCGGAACTCCAAAAATCGACATCCCACTCACAGCACCCCCCACGACGACGGGGGCGGACTTGCCAACTCCGCTTGTCATGACAGCCCCCTCAGTAACAAGTTCGGCACGCTCCATCTCACCCCCACAAAAAAGCAATGAGACATACCACGGAGCATGTACAAACTGGGAAAACCAAATCAAAAATCGCGTCCTGACTCAAATTTGTTACGACGAATCCTGACCACCAAGGCGGCGTGCCGACCTTCTTCTCAGTCTGGTCAACCTCGCGCCCCCAATAGAATCCGACGGCCAAAAGACCCCCCATGACGAAAGCCTCAAAAAGATCAGCCCCGAACGCAAGAGCGATCAGGGCTGTGAGGATTTGACACGCAAAGGCCAAGCCTGCGTGCGCAAAATTGGTTGGATTCATGCAATCACCTCCGGTTTTTCAGGCCATTCAACAGAACGTGGGAATCCTTCTTGTTCTGGGATGCCGCGCAATGTCTGTCGATACGACTTCACCAATTCAAGCTCTTCGATAGAGATCGGATAGTCAGGCATTAGCAGATAGTCGGTTTCAGCCAAAAGCGCATCTCGCTTTTTCCTGATACCGACAGCTCGATCTTGATCCGTCAACAAATCATCGCCAAGCGGAAAGCCGTAAAACTCAAGTGTTTCTCGAAGATACTCAACTCCGGCAGGAAATCCGTTGGCTCGAAGGTCGATGACTTCTGTCTCTGAAAACTCTTCGGTAAACATCGCCTTTGCGATGTCCCAAACTCGACCATCGGAAATACGGTAAAACTTCAAATCGTCCATTTTTTCCTCTTAAGAATATTGACCGCCCGTGCTGACATTTCCTGCGATTGTTCCCGGAAAAAATTCGACTCCCTTTCCACCAGTAGAGATAATTGAATTTTCTCGTGCAACATATCGCCTTCCAACAATCGAAACGCCCTCGGAAACATTGATTTGCGGTGCTCTTCCTGGATTAGTGAAAACCGATGTCGTCAATTTAAATGAACTTAAAGCACCACAAGATATAAACGTATTGCTTTCATTTGCATTACTCGAAATGATGTTTATATCAGCAGTCATTTGCATGGAGCCTGTAGAGAATGATAAGGTAACAAAATCTGCATCCATACCCTCATAATCAATCGTGATCCCAGACGGCTGATCTCCATTGGTCGCATAAATACGAATAAATCCATAGTTTGAAGCATAGAACAACTGTCTACTTCTCTGAGTTTCGCCATTGTATTTTTCAATTTCACCAAGTTTGAAAAATACGTTATAAAGGTTTAGCGTTCCCTTTTGGATGTCTACTACGTTGTAACCTGCTCCACTTGTGGATTTGATGATCGGCTTGATCGTTACATTTCTGAATGCATAAGAACTGGACGAAGCCAAGGAGATTAGATTGACAATGACTGTATTTTCTGCGTCCTCTGGAGAATTTCCCGTAATATAAATCTGCCCCGTCCCCTGGAAAGAATAAAGCTCTTGGCCGTTACTCGTCGATGCTGTTGATTGATCACCATACGTCCCCGGAGCAAGAAACAAATACACATCATAAATACTTATGTTATAGTTGTCAGTAATCTGACGAAGCGCATAATTCAAAGTTTTCCAAGGCAAGCCTTCACTTTCTCCGCGTCCTTCGTCAGTATTGTCTACACCCGTAGTGGAATTGCAATAAAAATTCTTATTCTTTGTCAACCAAATCGGAACACGGATTGACTTAACCAAATCCTCAAACTTGTCTGTTGGCATTTTTGAAAAGTCAACGGCGATTGTTCCGTCGCTTCCAATCGTAATACCATCGTCTCCCGTAATCTTTACGCCACCAAGCTGAGTTGAAGATGCTTTAGGAAGTAGCGCGAGAATGGCCTCCTTAACTCGTGCAGGAGTCATCAATACATTATTTGATGTCCCTGTTTGAGCTTGCGACTGAGTTGCCAATAGCGAATTAGCAATCTGAGTAATTGTCACAACTTGATCGGCCAACTTAGCAGTCGTCACCGATTTATCGGCCAAGTGCTCCGTCTCTACCGACTTATCATTCATCCATCCAAGAGATTGCAAAGCCCTAAGAAACTGAACTGGATCTGGAGGATTCGATGGAGTTTGCCCCGATGCAATAATGATGGAAACACGAACAGCTGCCATGAGGTTGAACCACTCTGCGCCCGGTAGTGTTGCTTTTTGCCCTGCAACCGGATTGCCATCTTGAGCGAATCCCGTGCTGATCAGTTTTGAGTAATTTGGCAATGTCTGTGTAGCTGCATCCTGCCAATAGTCAGTAAGTTGATTTCCATTAACCTGCGTTGCCATTTTTCACCTCATATTCAAAGACAACTTCTGCATGTGCCGGAGAATTTTTTCTAACCAGGCACTCAATAAAAGCGATCCCCCACGTTGCCAATCTCTCGCCAGCTCGGGAAGCAGTTCGAAAAAAGACTTTTTCAGTTTCAAGATTTGTTCGAACAACCAACACATATGCATGCCCCCACTGTGAGCCATAAAGACGCTCATCTACTCTGGAGCGCGTTGTGAATGGAGCGTAAGAACCGACATCAATATCGATGCCAAAAATCGCTCCGAGTTGCTCATAGAACGACTTCGTAAGTCCACTGCGTCGTATCAACAGAAGAAGGGCCTGACGTAGTTGATCATCCGTCAAATTGCTCAGACCTTCCATACACGTATCTGGTAGTCCGTATGCTTGCAACCAATCAGAGAACGTCTCAACGCATGTTCTTGGGTCCGCCTCCTCCACCAGTCTTTCGGATATCGCATCGATTCGCTGCAAAGCCTTCGAACCAGAACTCAGGACTGCGCTTCCTGGTGTCCCTATCTGTCTATGCCATGCTGGACCTGGCGGAAGCAGCTTTGTGAGCGCCTCGTCATAATTTCGATTATTCATACGAAACTACTCCAACAATCAATAGCTCGTGGGACTCTGCAATTACGTCGTCCGTAGGCACCAAAAGGTCGTAATCTTCTTCTCCCGCAGCAGATGAAATCGCCTGACGAATATGCGAGATGAGAATGGCACCACCAGGTGTCGCCTCACGAATAAAAAGGCTCTTGATTTCCGCCTCGATTTGCGCTCGAACAGAATCGTTATCAGGGCGCAAGTTTTTGATTCTGAAATTCACAGCCTTTGCCACGGGCGCTAAAACAATCGGTGTTGCTGTCACAGGCGCGTTATCAGCGATGTACTCATCAACGATTTGAACCATTCCGGCAGTCGGAACACCGTTGTCAGTCAAACCGTCAGTGGCGAATCGAACAACAACTGTCCCAATTCCCTGCTCCTTCGGAAAACACCATGCACGAGTGACACCTGGCACTTCCTTTGCCCATGCCACATAGTCAGTAGCAGTCCCTCCTCTCGGCGGGTTTTGAAGTCGGTACAAAAGCCTGGATCTCAGCTCGTCATCGCTTTCTGCTTCCGCGCCGCCTGCCATCTCAGAGCCAACGGCTTCTGCCGACACCCCGGAAAGGGCTGAGACGAGCGTATAGATCTCTCCTGCAGAACGGTTCCCAACGGTGCCGACAGAAGCGCACTGCACTTCGACCTCGTTCTGATCGTCCTCCGGCTCCTCAGTCGTCACATAGCGAGTCACGCCGTCGGCGGCCAAAAAGACCGTCCCAACCGGAAGTGCCGATCCTGTCGTTCTGGTGACCGTCAGCGTTCCTGTCGCCGAAGAAGCAACTCGACGATAAATGCCTTGGATGGATGCATGTCGTTCCAGATACTGCGTTTCGGCCGTATCCGGAAAGAGCTGTCGAACAATCCAGTTGATAAACGAGTAGAGACCGTGAACTGCAAAAGCGAAACACTTCGGAAGAACGCGCAGATTCGACTGTCGCAGCTGAACGGCTCCTGCCTCTCGTTCTGCATCCGTCTGCAGCTGCGTAATAAGCTCTCGTAAGCTCGGTCTGTCAAAAGCCATTGATCACTCCCCAAACATCAGCAAATCGCAGTGCTCTGCTGTCACCGCTTCTCGTAACGACAACCTGAAGATCGACTCGATCGATTCCGTTTCTTTCAGCCGTGACACTCACGTCGTCAGCCACACCGTCATCAACCAACCACTTCAATGCCTCCTGCGCGTACTCACGTACTCGCGCAACGGTCGTCGCCGTGATCTTTTGACGACGCAAGAGCCAAAGCCTTGACCCTGTGCGTTCTCCCGGATCGGCATAGGTATCGCCCCAGAAGCCATACCGTCTCCGTCCTTCAACCTCGTCGTCGTCATGAGCACGCGCCCAAGAAAAAAGCGAGATCATCACTGACCTCGCCAATTCATCCGAAGCGAAGATCGACATCTCGCTCGGTTTCCCATTGATCGTGAGAATATCCATGTTGTCCCTCAATGCGCTGTGCTTGTTTCTGCTCCATCGCCTTGTTCCGTGTGCGTGTGCTGCTGCAGGCTGATTCCTCCGGCCGTGACATCTCCAGTCGTCGAAAGATTGCCATCGACCTCCGCTCCAGAGCCGCCGCTAATGACCATACCTCCTTGTCCGATGATCTGACCTGCAACCTTGAGAACTCCTGAAAACGTCGACTCAGGGCAAATCACATCAAGCTTTGAGCAAGAAAGCTTTACGTTTCCTGTCACCGTTTCAGTGACGTTTCCGCCCACCGCTGCAATCAAGTCATTCGGAGTTACAACCTCTATAGCACTGCGCTTTAAGTGAACTTTCTGTCCGATGTCATCAAAGATGGCCACTTCACCCTCTTCAACGCGTATGCGATAACGACGATCTGCAGTTACGATCACAACGCCGTGAGATCGATCTCCATTGAGAAAGCCGGCAATCATCTCTGCACCGGCTTTGACTCGTGAGGTAAATCCGTAAGGTTCGAAGTGCTCAAGACCTTCGCGCACATCTCCAAGAAGAAACTCGCCCTGGACGGTCCGCATTTTCGGGGCCTCATCTACAGTCTGCACAACGCCGCGACCGAGAAGTCCACGGATTAGATTCAAGAATTTCATGTCACGTTGTCCACCCAAGAACTACTGCTCGATGACGATGCTTCTGCAGACTCTGCCTCAAAAGCCTCGATAGGAGCTAGATTGAGCTGCGCAAGCTGTCCGCGCGACGAGAGCGAATACACAACCTCGGACAAAAGCAGATTGCGGTCGATGCCAAGAAGAGAGTCTCTGACATGAACCAATGTGTTCGGCCGCCAAAGTTTTCCTGCCGCATCTCTCCACCCAACAACCGAATACCTGACAGCCCCGAGCAGCGCACGTCGATGTCGCCGCTCAAAATCAGCCAGGCGTCGGCACAAGTTGGCAGTAACAGAACCAGACTCAGTCAAGGCAAGCATTCGATGACGTTTGGTTTCAACGTCCGTCGCACCCGCTCGAATGTGAGCCGCTGCGGAACCAAAGGCCAAATCACTTCCGGCACGCTGTCCTTCAACGACATAGTCGGAGAATATGTTTGAAGCATCGCGCCTGGCGTCTGCAGAAAGAATATTGACTCCAAGCTGCAGACCGCCGGCAGCATCTCCAAGAGCGCCAGGTTTCGTAAAAACAAGGCGTCCTGCCTCATCATCAGTCACGAAAAGCTGTCCGAGCTTCAGAAGCCTCGAGATCGATTCAAAACAAGTCTCCCCCGGCTCAATGGCATGCAGTTCAATCGGATCACCTGTGTCTGTTTGAGTCTCAACCTCGATGCCGTATGGCGCACACAGATCTGCCGCAATCTGCTCGATCTTGAGTCCTTTCCATTGCGCGGCCTTTGGCGTTGAAACCGTCTGCACATCGCCAGAAGGCCCAACGATTCTTGCGTCCGACCAAACTGAACCTGCATCAGATGAATTCGATGCAATGGCCGCAGCGTCCGGACAACAGTCAATGATGTCTGCCGTACGGCTTCTTCCGGAAAGCTGTACCCGGACAAATCCTGCGTCATACGAAATGGGGGAAGCAAAGATGTATCCGGTCAAAACCGGATCACCTCCGATCCACACCTCGCATGAGTCTCCGAGAGAAACTGCCGATAGAACATCTTCAGCGCCCGGCCATTGATAGGTGATGCCGACAGAAAAAGAGCGGGCTGCCATTGTGACGCCCGCCGTGATTGCGACGTCCGTCCAGCCTCGCAACGACTTTCCGCCGCAGCGAACTTCGACAAAATCTTCACTCATTGAGCACCTTCAAGACGTTCGGACAAAAAAGAGGATGGCGAACGCTGTTGCGCACGACGATCTCCCTTGCTCGACCCGCGTCTCCATACAGATCCATTGCAGTCACGCAAGAAGGCATAACCGCACCTGCGTCGTAGTCATAGAGTCGAGCCTGCGACTGTGAACGTTCAGAAAGATCTCTGCTCACTGATGTTGCCGCTGTACGCAAGGACATGAAGACGCTGTCGTCGTTCGTCTCCATCATCTCTGACTCAAGCGCATCAACAATCTGCTGTTGAGCGTCCATCATTTCGTCATAGGAAACAGTTGGAGCCGATTCGCTTGACTCGTCCTCCGCACCTGCAAGCGTGCTTGCAGAAACCGATCCTCCTGACGATTCCGGAAGAATCAAATCACTGGCAACCGTTGAGTCAAGCTCGGTACCGACGAGCGTACTCACACCAACAGTTTGTACCAAAACAGACTGACGACACAAGCTATAGACGACAGATCGATTGGATTCAATCACCTCATCGCTCTTAGGCTTGACTGTGCCGTAGCTCGGTTCCTCTCGATCGACGTTCAGATCGTCGACAAGTGAGCAAAGGCTCTTGCCGACTCTCTGCCATCCTGCAACGGTCGTTGCCATTCCGGAAAGACCAAGCGCCCCCATCAGCTTCGTAGCAAATGCCTTTGGATCTACGGACACAAGTCCAATTGCATCAGAAGCAAGATCCGATACGCGGTCGGCAAAACCGAGCACTTGCGCGATTTCGCTGTTCGAAATGATTCCCAAACTGTCAAGGAGATCGCCTGACAATGCGTCTTGAACGAAGTCCTCAACAGCATCCAGGTTGATCGCGTCCGCAAAAGATTCAATCGCCGCCGACATCAAAGCGTCGGCCGAAAGGCGGCTCAAGGACTGCGTCGCACTGTTCTGCGTCGGGAAAGCATTCAGGCCTGCTTCGATGAAAGCCAGAGAGAATCGCACAGTGCGCGAGGCCTGAGAAAAGCTCAAGCTGGCCCCGGGCAGTGCAATGACCTGAAGTTCACCAAGCTCCGGATGCACCAATGTAGCTGCGCCCGGCTTTTCCAGAGCTTCACGCAGCTTCTTGGCCTGCTCGATGCAGTCATCTCCGATCACGAAAGCGGCAAAGCGGTACTCTCGCGCAGCACGGCCGAGATCCTCCGTATACGGCTCGTCGCGCTGAGGAAATTCATGCGTAACAGTTCTGCGCCCCGCCGAGACATCGCTCGCATCAACGTAGAAAGAAACACCGCGAAAAGATGCGGGAAGTTTCGCCATTTCAAACCTCTCTAAAAGGCAGGGGCATACGGACCAACGCCAAGATTTCCGTGATCAATTGACGTATCAACCGACAGCCCCCGATCACTGCGCATACCGTTGAGAGACATGTTCGCGGGTGCATTTTTGAAGCTGACTTCAACGGCACCCGAGTATCGATGTTCCTGCACTGGCTGAGCTTTCGTCATACTTGGGACTTTGCTCAAACTCAATGCAGAAGACCAAAAGTCCGTCTGCTCACTTGGAAGACCAAGCGCAGCCGCATCCGCTTCGTCGTATTCGACGGTTGCAAGTCGCTGATCAAGTCCCTTCACAGTGGCAATCGGCGCTCGATCGTTGACATTGATCGTCTCCTCAAGCTCAACCTTCGCATCTCGCTTTTTCAGAAAGTCTGGAGTGATCGCATCGAACGCTTCTGCAATGTCCTTTCCGATACCGCGAATAGACTCTACGAATCCGTTGAACGTCGCCATCACGCCATCAATGCTTCCTTTGATGCGATCGCTGATCGAGTCCCAGTTCTTGATGATCACCGTCGCAAGACTGACGACAACGGATCCAATCAGAAACAGCGGACTTGCCTTGCCGACAAGCGGCAGGGCCGCCTTCATGAGGGTGCCGAGTCCCGCTCCCAAAGTCGTGATCCCTTGGTAGAGATCAAAAACCCCCTTGAGGGTTTTCCCGGCAACGTACAGGCCAATGACCTCCCCGATGTGCTCAAAAGCGAATGCCACAGCGGAGCCGACAACACCGAACTCTTCCCTGAGTTTTTCGCCGCCTTCGACCAGAGCGCTGATCTTGTCGGCAATACTCTCCCAAGGAATTCGGTCAATGGCTGTTGCCAACCCGCGCGCCCACTCTTCTGCTCTCTCCTGCAGGAGCGGTCGAATCCTCTCGATCACAGCCTGCAACCCTTCAGCCAACGCTCCAAGTGCGGGAGCAAGCGTCGAGAGCATGGATGTTGACGCGACCGAGAATTGGTTTTTGACGGATTCCCACTCTGCTCGGAAAGCCTTGAGGGTATCGATCTGATCCTGTGTGATGGCCGAGCCGGCCGCCTTCATGGCCGCTTCGCTTTCGCGGAACGCCTGACTGCCCTTCTGGAGCATCGGCAAAAGCTTGGCACCGGTATCTTCACCGAATGCAGAGATAGCCATTCGAAGCTGAATGGCGCTGTATTTCTGCCGTGCCACGGCATCGGCAAAGTCAAGGAACACCTGATCGGCGGTCTTGATGTTGCCGGCCGCATCTCGAGCCGAGATGCCGACCTTTTGAAGGAGCTGCGCGAGTTCGTCCTTTCCACCAGTTGCGGCATCGGATAACTCAATGTTCATGTCACGGAGCGCCTCCGCGAACTCCTGCCCCTCCATGCCGGAGGCAATGGCAGTCGCCTGCCATGCCTGCAGACGTTCCGTTGCAACGCCTGTCTGCCGACTCATCATGTCCATCTGCGTTGCCGTTTCGGCTGCCGCAGTCGTTGCGTACCAAACGCCGGCACCTGCACCTGCTACAGCAGCGATGCCGGCACCGGCCATCTTGGCGGCATCCGAGATCGATGAAAAGCCATCTCGCATGTCGCGGGAAGCCGTGCGCATTTTCTGTTGCAGACTTTTGAGCACGGGGCTCATCTGATCGCGCAAGGTCACTACCGCACGAAGATTTGTTTCTTCAACAGCCATTGTTCATCTCCTCTCGGATGTCCTGCCACTCCTCGATCAGCACGGCAAGGAGGTCAAGCTTGGTCGCCATCATTTCTGCCGGCGTCATACGCCAGAAATAGGCGGCTCGGAAGGCGACCTTACGAAACTCTCTCAAGTTTCCAAGACCGAGCCGGGTGTAAAAGAAAGGCACTGCGTGATCCAACTTGAGATTGCTTTGAAGTCGCAAAGCTCAAGTCGATAGACTTCTTTCTCAGTCAGTCCGCCGAGGCGGATGATGTACTGCACCGCCACTCGACGGTTTTCAATCGCTTGACCACCGTCAGAAGCAGAGAAAGACCAGATCGACCCTAGACGCACATAGTCCTCAGTCGTAATGCCGCGAAGGGAAAGCTCAGTGAGCACCTCCCCTTCCCCTCGCTCAAGCGGCTTTGTCAATTTGAATGTTTTCCCGTCCATGGTTAACTCCATGTGCCGGTTTCGCCGGCAAAGTCAAAGGAAGCTTCGCCCGTCTCTGACACAGTCGGCGTACCGCGCACGAATGCGTTGGCCATCGTGTACACACGGCCGTTTGCAAGCTCGACGCGAATCGTCATCGCAGTCGAATCGCAGATCGACTCAAAGTCGGTTTTATCCGTGAGTCGCACGGTGCATTGAATGTAGGGAGCAATGTGCTGCTCGTCGTATCCGATCACGCGACCTCCGACTACAACGTCTGTGCGATTGACCGTAGTCAGCGGGATGGTGAAAGAACCCTGGGCGGGAATTGTGGTGCCGTCGATCGTCATGTAGGCGACACCGGAAATGCGTTTCTGCGTCATCGATTGACCTCCTTAATACTGCAGACGGAACTGGCACAACAACGCGAAAACGCGCAACTGGTTCACAAGATCCGGCGGGAAGAGCACATCGAGTCGGTTCGGATCCGTCAGGTTGCGTTCAACCACCAGATTGGCCTTGAAGAGATCCATGTTCTCGACAAGACCCATCGTTTCGAGCACCGAGTAGGCGGCGATCAGCTCGGATCGGATAATTGCCGGTGTCACAACGGCCTGCCCTTCGCCGAAGGTCGTCCCGTCATTGGCCAACTTGTGGCGGCCGAACTTGGACGTAATCTGCGTGCGCAGATAGCGGACGATGTAGCCGAGCGTGTGCAGCGTCTCTGCGTCCTGGTACGAGTTGTCGCGAGCGCCGTAGGAGTTCGTGACATACGTCGTCACCGCACGCTCAATAGCCGTCGCGCTCGAGCTGTCGGTAAAGGTCGCACACCCGGCCGCCAGAAGACTTTCGCGGTCCCCGCGCGAGATGCGGTCGGATACTCGAGGAGCCGTGATTCCGGAAAGCTCAAGCGTTTGGAACGGACGAGCGGGATCTGCCTTCACCGAAACGGCAATCTGCCCCAAGGCTGCACCGAGTCGGTCAAAGCCGAAATTCGGATCCGTTTCGGAAACGGCAAACACCGTCAAGTGCGGATCATTCTGCGTCTCACCAATACTGAGCAACTCTTCTACGGATCCGCGCTTGGCACTGTAAACGTGGCCGTAGAGCTGAACGTTATAGGACCAACGCGTTTCCATCGCGAGCTTGACCGCATCAAGACTCGTCTTGTCGTTAAACGGAATGCCGATGAATTCAAACGGCTCTTCCTTGAGTGCGTCAAAAGCGGCCTCGATGTCGGGAACACCTGTGCCCTCTACGCCGTCAGCGATTGCAATGCCGACACCGGCAGGAAGCTCTTGTCCGTTGGATGATCCAAGCAAATTGACATTGACAGTCAGATCATTGCCGACAAGTCCCTTGTGCTTCGAAGTCAGCGTGATCACGCCCAGTTCTGCAGAGGCCGTCACAGGCAAGTCAGCTTCCGCATTGATTGCGGCCATGACATTGCCTGCGATGTCGGATTCCGTGTCTCCGGAACTAACGCCAACTTGAACCAGGTCGAAACCAACATACAAGCTGATTGTTCCGGCAGCTGATGCCGTGCCTGTCACGGTAACGGTCTTGGTTGCAGCAACACCGGACGAAGGATCTTCGACGGGCATCACGTAGAGCGTTCCCGTGCTGTCCTGGTTTCGGTAAGCGGTCACCATTTGGTGAAGAATCGAGCCTTGGCCGAAAAGCTCTGCAGCTTTCTCAGCTGAAGACACATAGGTCAGCTCACCTGCCGTTGCCTTTCCTGATTCGAGCATCGGACCGATGATCAGCGACTGCATGTCGTCGGTCGTTGTGTTGGCGGCGGAATTGTCTACTTCTGCGTAAAAAAGCGGCGTGTAGACCTTTTGTGGAATTTGGTTAAATGAGATTGCCATCTATTTCACCCATAAAAAAAGGCGCTCTACGCGCCATTCGTTAAGTCGATTTCGAGTTTTGCCTCGATGACACCATCCGGTCTTCCCGTGTCGTGATCGATCGTGTCAACGTCGACCGACACGCGATCGAATGTTCCCAGTCGTTCATACGCGACCTGCTGCCAGGTGCCTTCCTTCGTCACAGTTGTCGTCGTCTTGAACTCAAAGAAATAGATCAGTCGGTCGCGCGTGAGTGTCTGCAGCGTGCCGCCCTCGTATTCGATCGGGTCGTGGCATTCCGACGGACACCATCCGCACAACGCCTTGAACAGTTCTGCACGCAGGTCATCAAGCTGATCGGCAGCCGCCTGACCGCGTTTATCTGCATTGCCAAGAAAAACCACCACACCGAAGTGTTCTGTCAGCTCCTGGTGATATTCGTTGCCGTACTCGCTGGCCTCTGCAATCTCAGCATCCTCATCGAGTCGCACAACATACGCTGCAGGCAGAACCTTCTGCGAAACAACCCCCTCGAGAAGCTCCTGACTGATCGTGCCGGCCACCTGTTTGAAGCTTGGGCACTCGGCAAGAATTTGATTCACAATCGGTGCGATTTTCATTTGTCGAAAATTCCCTTCAGCGAATCTTCAAGCCCTTCCAGAACCCGTTTCATCGCAAAGTTTTCATTGGCCAACATCGCGTCGGAAACATAGTCTTTTCGCTTTTCAAGCACCCCGCCTCGCTTTCTCTTCTTCGTTCCATACCGAAGAAAAGCCGGATAAAACTCCTTGCTCGGATCCGGCTTGTCTTGGAAGACAACCACACCGTATCCGGACCGAAACAGCTTGTACTTGATCGCCTTACGAAGTTTTTTGGTCCTCATGCCTGGGTACGATCCAGGCAAACTGACACCGACACCAGAAACCTTTCGCCGAGCCTGCTTGCGGACAAGCTTGCCGATTTCGCGAAGCTTCGGACGAAATGCCTTTTTGTCAAAGTCAGTGCGCTTTAGCTTGAGTTCTTCGAGCGAAAAATCGAAACTAAATGCCCCCGTCGTCCTCATCGAGGTTCTCCTCAAGACAAACATCCAACACGGTGAACCGCCGTTCGCCTTCAAGATCAGACGATCGAAGGATGTTGTATCGGCTGCCGTCGATTACGACGCACATCCGCCCCGTCAACGTCTCCGGACAAAGTTTTCCCGTCCGTCGAATCGTGATGCGGTGCGTCACTGCCGTATCAAGTTGCTGTTTTCCAAACCAGTACGTCAGTGCGCCGACAGGCTCAAGGCGCGCCCAGACAGTCGCAATAGTCGTATATGTCTCTCGGAGTCCTGAGCCGTCCTGTTCAGACGTCCAGGCAAGAATCTCCGCTCGACGATCAAGCTTGCCCGGATTCGTCAGCATCGTCAGCACTCCAATCGATGTAAGAGTCAATGAACATGCTTCGCATCACACGACTGCGGATCTCTTCGTCTGTCGCCGTTCGGTTTTCGTACATGAATGCAACGAGCATGCAGCACGCGATCTGGATATCTCGCGGAACGTCATCAACCGTGGCCGCGACTGCTCCCGATTCAACATCGCCAACGACAGGCCGACGAAGTCGAGTCTCAATTAGCCCTGTTGCAGACTCGGCAAGCAGCTCAAGCATTTGGTTCTCGATCTCGTCGTCGACACGAACAAAACTCTTCAGTGTTTCTGTATTCACGCAAGCCGTCATGTCTCAAGACCCTCGGTTGCCCGAGGGGCCCCATTGTCACTGGTTATCAGGAACCGATCGCAAGATCGCCGCCGATGAAGCAGTTTGCAGATTCAACTGCAAAGGCCATGCGGCATTCGCAGCGGATCGTGTAGAGGTTCTTCGTGACGTTGTCGCTGTCCTGCTCGAACATCTCGATCACGGGCGCGCTGCGGTCATAGATCATGGCCCCATCTGAGGATCGGCAACCATGAACTTGCCTTCAGCAACTTCAGGAGACTCGACAACACGCAAACCCCACGGACGAATATCAGTGCCAGCCTGCAGCGGAGAACCCATCAGATAATCACCACTTTGGTTCTTCATGCCGCGCAGGGTATCGAAGTCCATCGGGTTGAGGAAAAGAACCGTCGGGGTGTAGCCGGTCTTGCGCATCGTGGAAGCACAACGACGAATCAGGTCAAGAACGGTCGAGCCTTCGGGCATCGTCGACGTAGTAAAGCCGTGCGCCGTAAAGTTGCCGGCAGTGAAAATGCCAGCGAGGTTCTGGCCGGTACCGTCGCCGACCAGGAGCTGACGTTCGATGCGACGGTTGAGACCGTACATCATGCGGTTGTTGATGTAGGCCGCAAGAGCCGGAGCATCTTCGGCAAGCTGCTTGGTCACTCGAATGTAGTGAGCAATCGTTCGAACCGATGCATCGGCTTCTTCGAATTCGATCTTCGATTCGGGCTTAGCCGTCGATTCAGCAGTTTCGGCAGCCGAGTTTTCGAAGGACTTTTCCTTGAGGTAGGAAATAGCGTTCGACGAAGTGGTCGTGTGCGGGAAGGCGGCGGTCACAACGTTCGGAAGCTCGGGCTCGCCCTTGATACCACGGTAGTCAACAGGAACGGATCCTGCCGGAGTCACAACTGGAGAAGCGGCAGCAAGCGTCGCCTTCGTGATCTTGCCGGCCATCAAGTCTGCATAGGGCTGGCTTTCGGTGAACTGGGCACCAAGAGAGACGGTTTTTTCGCCGCCAACCGAAACGGTCTGAGCCTTCTGCTGCAGGTCAAGCATCTTCTTGCCGAGCTTGGCCTGTTCCTCAGAAAGAGCCTTGATCTGTTCGGCCATGTCGGCAGCCTGCTGCGCATCCTTTGCGCGGGTCGAAGAGAGTTCCGAGAGCTTGGCCTCAATGTTGGCGGCCTGCTCAAGAAGTTTTTCCATGTGGTCCATGTGTGTTACCTCATATTTTGTTGATACGTTCAAAAATCGCCTGCAGCTTAGTTTGAGCTTTCAGCGCGTCATCCCGACGCGTATCTGCGGCAAAGCAGGCCTTTGCCTTAGACAGCAGCCATCCCGACTGCCGTCGTGAAAGGTTTCCGACGTCCTTAAAGAAAGCCTCGAGATCACGAACCGTCTCAAGGCTTTCAATGCGGCTGTCGATCTCGTCTGCCGACAGCGTCTGCGTCACTCGCGCCTTCGAATCAGCAGGCGCTGTGACAATCGAAATTTCGTCGAGTTTGAGAACCTTTGACAAAGACATAACGCCCTTGTCGTCAAAGTCACAGTCCTCCTCAGAAAAGCCGATCGACACCGACAGGCCGTCAACCGTACCGGCACGAAGAGCCGCGTAAACGTCCTTGGCCATCGACACGCCTTGCGTGAGCACGCCTTCGACCTTCAGGCCAACGGCATTCTCCTCGAGCTTGTCCCAATAGCCGATCGGTACGGCAAAGCTGTCGTGGTTAAAGAACATCTTCGGCTTTGCTCCGGACGCAATCACGTCCTGATATGCGCCAGCGAGGATCTTGAAGCCATAGCAGTTGACGTTCCCGAATCGCGTTGCATACCCCTTTACTCGCCATTCATGGCTATCGTCGAGACTCAGCTCAACGTCTGCCAGTGCGATATTCACCAGTTGCTTTTTCATTGCTTAATGTCCTCGCCAATCGGCGTTTGCGGTTCGTTCTTATTTGCAACTTGTCCCAACTTGTCGAGCGGAGCCAAATTGGTCTGCGCAGTGAGTACGTCTCCACCATCAATCGGCGGGTCGTTCTCAAGTTGGCGAACCTCGTTTCTTGTCTTAAATCCGTTTTGAACAGCAGTCGCATAAGCGGAATAGCGACTCTGAAGGTCTCCACGAAAGAAGGCATCAAGATTGAATTCCACAGTTAAAGAGCCGCGCTCTTCGGGTAGAAGGACGCGGCTCTCAATGGCCTGTTCGATGCTTTTCAAAAGTGGGTTCAGCGTAAATTTGTGGAAACCGGCAACGATTTCCGCGATGCCTGACCCCCATGTCGTCGCTCCGGATGCTCCGATCAGAACAGGCGGCACACCGAACCAACGGCAGATTTCCTCAACTCCGTAGCGTCTGCTCTCGAGCAACTGGCTTTGCTCCGGAGTGAGAGCCACCTGTTGGAACTTCATGTCTGCTTCGAGAACGATGACGCGTCCAAAGCCTTCCTTGAAAGTTCCCAATGCATTGGCGACAGACTTATCCTGTCCCTTCTTCCGGTCAAGGATGTGGTCAACGGTAAGGATGCCTGCCGGCCGACCGAAGTTGGCCGCGTTCTGCATCGTGTACTTCTGGGTTTCCATCGACTCTCGAACACTCGAGCCCATGAACTCAAGCTTTGAAAAGCCGAGTGTTCCGGTTCCGATGTCTTTGATGTGAAGCACATCGTCGGCATCAAGCAAAAACGTCTCGCCATCTCGGACGTATTGGTAGACCAAGCGGCCGTCCGCTTTGTCTGAAAAGACACTCATCTGATCTGCAGAAAGCGGCCACAGACTGACAAGGTCCCCGTCTTTATCTCGCATGATTTGCGCATATGCGTTGCCTCTCAGCGCCCACTGCACGATCATCGCCTGCCAGAAGTCGCTTGCCGTCATCACCTTGTTCGGGCTGTCGTGGAGAATGGACCACAACCTTGACTCACGGTACAGACGGCGAACCCCCTTGTCGTTTTGGTAGACCATCAGCGGAAGGGAACTCACCGTACCTGCGAGCAGTCGAGCGCATGCATAGACGGTTGAAATCTGCAGCGCCCCGTCAGGAGGCAATGGAGTCGCAACCATCCCTGCCGGCGTTCCGAGCTGTTCTCCGGACTGGTCGTTCATCACGCCGCCCCATGAGAAGCGTGTGAAAAATCTTCGAATTGGATTCATATCTACACCACGATGATGTCGTCAATGAAGTCACTAAAGCTCCCGCTCTCGTCTCGATCGTCGAGGCACATGGCAAGCGCATAGATCAGAGCCACCGGGCCGTCGATCTTCTGCTCGTAGCGTTCTTTGCGCGGGTAAATGTTGTCCTTCGCGTCAAGTCGAGCGACAACATTGCTCATCATCCACGCCATTGCAGGATTCTCGTCATGCGACAGTTTTGCGTCCTGCACCAACGCTTCGAGCCACTTCATCGGTTCTGAAATGTTCTGGACGGTGTTGCGGCACTCAACCATCGGCGCACCGTCCTCGGAAAGGTTCCCCGCGAGCTGAGTGGCCTGCCACGGGTCATAGGCAATCGCCTGTACGTCAAACCGTGACAAATCCTCACGAATATCCTCTTCGATGCGAGAGAGATCCGTCATTGCGCCGCCGGTAACCGTGATCGCTTCAGTCTCAGCCCATCCTGCGTACTGAGAATTTGTGCTCTTTTCGATTGCCGCCTGCGGCAAGTACAGCTTCACCGAGGCGTAAAAACGCGGCTTGCCATCGTCGCCCTCTTCTTTGAAGACGATCACCTTGGCAGTCATGTCGTTCTTCGCACCAAGGTCAAGGCCGATAACGCACGGCTTGCCGATCATGTCATCAAGGTCACGCAGGCCGCCGCATCGATTCCAAGCAACCATGTCCATCCAGGACGTGCCGGCAGCGCACCAAACATTAAGGTGCTTTGTCTTGAAATTGTTCGTTGCGCTGGCAATCGCCATCGCTTTCTTCTGCAGCGGAATGATCACATCCGGCATGACGCTCACGCCCCAGTTCGGGTTGGCCTTAATGAGCGCCTCTTCAGTCGTCCAGTCGTCATCCTCATCGATCGTGTAGATCACGCCGAACTGAGTCTCGTCCTGAATCGTTCCGGAAAGGACTCCGCGCACCATGGTTCGCACTTCGTAGCAGATGCCCGAGGTATCGAAGCCTGCAGTTGTGATCACCCAGAGAAGCGAGTTCAGTCGCTTGCCCATTGAGGTTTCGACCACGTCGTAGACTGCTCGCGTCTTGTGAGCATGCAGCTCGTCGACGCAGGCAAAGTGCGTATTCAAGCCGTCCAACGTCGAGCCTTCAGCCGACTTGGCCTGAAAGGTAGAGTTGGATCGCGGAACGTAGAGCGCATTGGCCAACACCTCAAGCCCAAAGTTCTGACGCAGGTCTTTATTGGCAACACACATCTGCTTGGCGTCACCAAAGACGATCTTGGCTTGATCGCGCGTTGTTGCGAACGAATAGACCTCTGCACCCGGCTCTCGGTCGGCGAGAAGGCTGTACAGCGCCACCCCGCTTGAGAGACAAGACTTACCGTTTCCGCGTGGCACCTCGATGTAGACTCGTCGAAACCGTCGACCGCCGTCTGACCGGCGACGCCAACCGAAAATGGTTGACAGAACCCAAACCTGCCAAGGCTCGAGCTTGATCTTCTGGCCTGCAAGTGCACCCTTTGTGTGTGTCAGAAGTTCAATGAATTTGCAGACACGATTACCTTCAGCCTCAGTGAAAACATACAGGCCTGTCTTGGCATAGCGCTTCCTGTCGCCTCTGTTTCTTCGGATTGCCTGCTTGACGAATTCACAGGCAAGAATATTTCCGCTGAGAACATCTGTTTCGTACTTCTCTGCGATCTTGCAGTAGTTCTTAGAAACCATCGAATTCGTTCCCTGAGTTGTCGTCCTTTTTGCGAACGCTCACGCGCGCGCGCGAGGCCGGCGTATATCCAAGCTCTGTTTCGCACTTGGCCAATATCTGCTGAACCTTGACTAATGCGTTAAATGCAGGACTGATCATCGGCGTAGGTTCGCCGTCTTTCATAAAAACGATGTCGCCGCTGTCGACAAGCTTTGCGAGCTTGCGGTACAGCGCGTAGTTGCGTGCCCATCGCTCGAGAACGCCCGCATCAAGCGCAGTCAGCACGCCTTCCGGAGCGCATTCGACAGCAAGCTGCCAGGCGGCTCTGGCGTCCTTGTTGAGTCCAACCGGAGGCTCCGGAGTGAGTTTCGCCGTTGATAAATCGACCTGCCGATGACGGCGGCACGGCTGCAGCGTTCCCTGAGCAGCCTTCACTGCTTCGTCTTTTTTCGGTCTTGGCAAAGTTCAAAACTCCTGGTTTTGCACGCACAAAAAATTGGCTGGATCCCGCGGTCAGGAAGGGGTAAGCTGAAGCTTTCAAGCCTCCCTACCCCTTTTTAACCGCTATGAATATTGATAGGCAGTATCAAAAAGAACTTTTGGCGTTTTTGCTTGATGAATTCCCTGGCTACGACAATGCGGCTGAACATTGTCAGAGACTCTCCAGAGAAGACGAAACCAAGTATGTCGCTAACGTCGAGTACCTGCAGAGGCATGGTCTTTTGGAAGATGGAGTGAGCCTCATGTTCAGTCTTGACGGATATGTCAACTATTCGATCAGTGCCTTTCCAAAGATCACAGAAGTCGGTATTGACTTCATGTTGGATGACGGTGGTCTTTCTTCGATCCTTCACGTCCAAACAGTCAAAATTCACCCAGATACGATCAAGGCTTTGCTTGAGGAGAGACTGCTACAGAGCGACATCTCTGAATCCGACAAGTCCTCTTTGCTAGATCAGATCCGATCTCTTCCAGAGGAAAGCGCAAAGCGCCTACTAGACAAACTTCTGGATAAGGGGCTAGATCTGCTTTTGGGAAATGCAACAAGCCTTCTGAGTATGCTCTAAAACCCTTCACCAGTTCGCCGTTGATGTATCGCTCTTTCCCGATTGTCTCAAACCGGACAACGGATCCATTGATTGTCGCTTTGAACCGAGACAAATGCGTAGCAGCCCAAAAAGACATCTCGATTCCTGTACTAACAATTTCAAATTCGATCAGAAGAGGGACTATAAAGTACCGCATCATCTCATTTCTCCTTGTTCCCAAAACCGCCGTCTTCCCTGGCTGTCTTGCGGCTGTGACATTCATGACAAAGGGACTGAAGGTTGTTCTCATCGAAGAGAAGCCTCGGACAGCCTCGATGAGGTTTGATGTGATCGACATCGGTTGCCGGCGTCAGCTTTCCCTCTTTGAAGCAATGCTCGCAGTAGGGGTGTTGTGAGATGTAGCGCTTCCGGAGTGCTTGCCATCGAGCACCGTAACCACGTTGTGCCGTTGTTCCCTTGACCTCACGTCTTCGAGCGTCCCTGCGCCTCTTTGCCTCAGCAGCAAATTCGGCATCTCGCCTAGCTCCGGCTTCTTTATGGCGGTCGCAGTAACGCTCTCCCTTTGGAACAGGACTATGGCAGCCAGGGTAAACACAGATAGTAAACAATGGCATACACCTATTCTCCATCACAACAAAGATCCACGATCTTTTTTCTTGAGCAAAACCATCAGTCTTGAAGAGCTGTTCATTTTTCGTTCGTCTGACACCTATAACAACATATTATTTTGCTGACATTAGAGCAATACATCCCTCAACAATCTAAAAGCAAACAACTTATAATCAATATTCGTGTTATGTTTCAATCAAACCATCCATTGGTCAGTTCGCACCTTAAAAAGGCGACCTTAGACATACCCACACACACAAACAACTCATTATCACATCATGAAAAAATTAACTAATCAAAAACCGAATCCTGAAGAACTCATCGAAGAAACCATTCCTGACCTAGGTGAACTACTCAAAATACGCCTACCAGAAAGATTACTAATTAACCAAAAAATAAATATTGATAAGCTTGAAAAAGAAGACAAAACAATACAAATATCTGCAATTTGTCAATGGTTTTTTAGAAATTACACAGAACCCGAAGACAACATCATCATTAATGATGATGAAAAAGGATGCATTTGGCTTTTAGGCGGACCATATGATGCAGAATGCGAAATTCAATTAAATTTTGGATCAAGGATTTCCCAAGAAGTTATAAACTATGCAGTCGAAGCAATTGAAAGCGATGGGATTACTGAATGGAGTGGACTGCCATGTTATGACCCCTTAGATGACTACTCATTTGAACTACAAATGATTAACACATCAAAGGCATTAAATAACCTATCATCTCAAATCGACTTTGTCCAAAAAGAAATCAACAACAAAAATCCAAAACTAAACAATCTACTATTTTCATCTCTAATATCAGCCCTAGAAGCCTTTATCTGGCAAAATCTTTGCGTAGTGATAAATGATCCAACTATCGCAAAGAAAATAATAGAACTTTCTTACAAATCTATCGACCTGGATGAACTATACAAAAATAGAGAGCTATCAATAGATAGCTTTTTCATTAAAAAGGCGAGAGAAATTCTGGGAAATAAAGTATTTCACAAGACAAAAGAAATAGACCCGATATTTAAAAAACTAAACATCAATGAATCAATCAACCAATTTAAAGAAGAGATAGAAAAACGACACGACATTGTTCATAGATCTGGATTTAATAGAAATAACGAACCAACATCAATATCAGAAATAGATATAAAAAATCTAATCTCAAAAATACAAACTTTTAGAGATCATTTTCTGTCAGAAATCAAAAAGATTTAATAAAAAAAGCCCCGCTACTGGCGGGGCTTTTATTTCTTCCGGGCACGACAAGGGAGCCATATGGCTCCCAAACCTCGGATTGCAACTGGAAAACTCTATTTTCTTTCTGGATGATACACATCTTGAGCGTGCTGCACAAGATGCTTACTTGCCTGATACGTAATGCGATTGAAGATCATGTACTTGGCCAAATTCAACAAACGCCCATACTCCTTAAGTGTCACGCGATTGATTTCCTGACCTTTGTAGACAACCCGAAGCTTTCGACACGCTACTTCCAGAGTGATTCCCGGTTTACAAAAGTGCAACACCAGAATGCGCTTGGCAATGAAGTATCGCAACGGCTCTTCCGGAAGGCTTTGCCAAGCACGATTGACAAGCAAAGCATCGGAGTGATCAATTGGTACAACCCCGTTGGATGGCTCAAGTTTGATCGTTCCGACGGAAACCATTTTCCGATACAAAATATTGGAGTCTGATGACGGCGTTACAGCCGACCACCTACCCCAGTTCCTGAGACGATCATCGAGAGCTTCCTCATCACTTTTTGACAACACTGTTCTTCTCCTTCAGCCCGTGCGAATAGCCTTGAACAAATTTGCGCCAGAGCGCAGGCAGGCGCTTATAGCTAGGTTGGTATTGGGATAGCGCCTCGCATCGAATGGCTGCCCGTTTTCCCTCTTCGTAGGCGCACTTTTCTTTGTCAATCACATTGCTCTCCCATCCTGGTTAGCATGTTTGCCCAATTCGCCGCAATGTCGTCGACAAGCTCCTCTCGCGCCTGAGCATTCCGTTTCTGCTCTTCGACCTGGTCTCGAACGGACGCCGCTAGGCGCACCTGCCCCGAGTTCTCCAGCCACAGCAAAAACATCAAGACATCATCGTCGTTGATTTCGATTCGGTAAGTCATGCCGCCTCCCCTCCCATAGCCGGGCGAATGTGTGCCGGCATGAGTTCCCCTGAAAGGAACTTGAGCGCGACATCGATGTGCTGCATGCCTCGCTCGCGGTAATCGGGTCCAGCCTGGCACTCGAGAGGCTTAGCAAGGTTTACGACGTATCGCGTGAAAGCCATAGTGACGCGATAGTGGAAGCACGCCGGAACTTCGGTTTCGATGCACTTTTGGCCAAACTTCCACACTTGGTTCTCGTGAAGACGCAATTCCTCGCGCTTCATGCCACAAGCCAACCCGGCCTTCTGCACGCGAGAGATCTGCGACAGACATTCGGCAAGATCGCGATGTTTGATACCGTCAAGCACAAAAAGCTCGTGTTGCATGACGAGAAACTCACGCCGTCTCAGCAGCTCGGAGAGCTTCGGCCAAGTGTTTGGATCGTCAGCAGCCGAATGAAACTCACACAGTCCATCGCCGGTATCCGGATTCGTCAAAAGCACAGCGTGGTAGATGCACCCGGCGGCGAAACAGCGCTGACGCACGTATCGTCCCTTAGGCACCGCCGTCTGTTCTCGTTCGCGGTCTTGAAAGGCTTTACCGCTGTCGTGCGCCGTTCTCATAATTTCCCTCGTAAATCTTCAGGTAGTTGGATGACTGGTGAATCCAGTCAAAAGTTGCGCGAAAGTCCGTCTTGCGGCCCATGAGAAAGTCGCTGCGAGCGATCTTGTCGTAGAAGTGGCCAAAACCATCGAGCACCTCAGACTGCACATTGCTACCGATGGCATCAGCCACATCGCGGTACCGAGCACGAAGCCAGGACTGTCGCTTGGCATTGAGCTGTCGGCACACACCAAGCGTAGAGCCAAGCTTTGCGTTGTAGATTTCGACGATTTTTTGGAAAGGAATTGGCGGAGCCTTTTTGGAATGCTTAGGCTCTTCTCCGTTGAGAGACAGGGACGGCTTTTCGAAAGCCGACGAAGAAGATACGTCAGTATCTTCTATATATTCCTGCTCCTGTTCCTGCTCCTGGATTCGGGATGATTGCGAGTTACCATTGCGAATGGCATCCTGAATGGCATCTATAATGTCCTCTGGAATACCTTCTCTCGTGCCCGCAGGAAGCCCGTCAATCAAGGGTTTCAAGCGAATTAACGCTTGATCTCTGAGATCACATTCGGGAAGCAAATCCAGCAATCCAGCCCACGATTTAGCTCCATTCACCCCATTAGGCGGGTTGTACTTCAGGAAGTTCGGAAGGAACATCAAACCAGCCTTTTCATCAGCCATCAGCATGCCCATCTGACACAGCGTCTGAATGGCATTCGACATGGCATCGTGTTGCCATCCGAGATCAAATGACAATGCCACTGACCTTGTTCGAATAAAGCCAAGCTGATTGGTGTCAGGATGGGTAAGTAGCAGGATGAAGGTGAGTTTCGCATTGTCGTCCAGATCTCGGAACTTCCTGTCGTTCCAGATCCGGACGTCGATTTTTCTGTACCTGGCCATGGCGCGCCCTCTATTGCTTCCCAAAAATTGGGTTCAGCTTTTCTCTCGGAATACCAAGTAGACCAGAGATGTGATTGACTCTGTCCGGCGGAACGACACCCTTCTTTCGCCATAACGAAACCGCCTGTTGGGAGACCCCGCACAGATTGGCCAACGCACACGCCTTACCATTGAGCTGCCTAATGGCAAGCTCTACGCCAGACAAGGAATTTAAGTCTTTTTCAAGCTTCATTCAACTTCTCCTTGTTGAAATTTTAGAGAAACTTTACTGAAACTTGAATAAGATATCAAGTCATACTTGATATACATCTTCAACTTCTCCTTGTATCCTGTAGAAAAAGGAGAACTAAGCATGTCCTTCGCAGAACGTTTTGAAGAGGCACGAGAGAAAGCCGGACTATCCGTTTCTTCAATATCCAAGCAGCTTGGAGTTAGCGCACAATCGGTCTACCTGTGGCAACAAGGCTCTGTGCCCAAGGCCGCTCGACTCAAAGAGCTAGCAGAAATGTTGGGGGTATCCCTTCAGTGGCTCGTCTACGGCAATGAAAGCCCGCATTCGATGACGGACACCCAGAATGGCGTCGTCGTCGTCCCCCAGCTCAGCATCGAGGCAAGCGCAGGTTTCGGGGACTACGTGAATGAGGAATCTGACTGCGTTGTGAAAATGATCGGTTTGTCTAGTGATTGGATAAACCAGACACTGCCGGGCGCCGATCGAAAATCTCTCGTCGTTCACGCCGTTTCCGGCGACTCTATGGAGCCCACGCTCAAAGACAACGACTTCGTGTTGCTTGATACTTCCGTCGACCGAGTCACACGCGACGGGCTCTATGTCGTGGGATTCGACGGGCTCCTTTTCTCAAAGCGCATCCAGGTGCTACCCGGAAAGAAACTCAAACTCATAAGCGATAACGATGCTTACGATCCTGTGATCATCGACCTGATGGACGAGTCTTGCTCCTTCCACGTAATTGGACGTGTCGTCTACTCCTGGACTGGAGAAAAGCGTTAATCCGACAATCAAATGCTCTGAGGTACAATGAAAAAAGTCAACCAAGAGAGCAGTCTTGTGACTACTGAAGAAGCTCGAGAAATTACTTCTGTGCACAGAGACTGCAGGGATGTTGAATGGAATATTTCCAGATCATCCAAGGCAGAAAACTCTGATCGCACGGAGCAAACATTCACCTTCTTATGTGCGCCGGAAGATGAATTTGGAATGACAACAAAGGGGCTTATTGCCGAAGGAATCTTAACCGTTGGCAAGAAGACAAAACGTGAAAAATTAACGCTGACTCTTTGGTTAAACGACAAAGCGACTAGATCAAGAGACAGAGTTGTTCAGATTGATTCTAGGCGGCCACTAAACCTGAAAGGAAAACAAACCGACAAGAACTGGCCGCATGTCCATTTCGGAAAAGAGCGCACCACGATAGATGAACGAGAGTTGGGTGCGACAGTTGATGTCGTTAAGGCCTCTAAGATATTTGAAAAAGAATCGAACACATCTTTTGACCCCGGTCTTCAGGATCCAAAGAGATTCGTACTATTACCATGACACTGTCATTTGAAAAACTTGGTTTTGCCCTTTACCCCGAAGAAACACGGGACGGCTCGGAACTTTTCGCCTTGGCCTCTCCGTTCAGGATGCTGAACGGGGCTCCATTTGACGTGTTCGTTGAGAAAGCTGGCAACTTGTTCCACATCTTTGACGACGGCCTCACCATGCATGAAATCGTTTCATGCGGCATCGACATGTCTAACCACTACCGATGGTCCGCTCTTCGTAAGATTGCCAGCTCGAGAAATGTCAACCTAAGTCGATCCGGAGTTTTTGAGGCTTACACGTCATTTGAAAAGGCAGAGATAGCTGTTGAAAACTACCTTCGGGTGATGTTTTCAATTGATGACTGGCTGAGGGAAACTTCCACAAGCATCCAAGCTGCAAACAGTCTTGTAGAAGAATCAAAGGAGCTGTTCCATAGATGGTGGCCATCAAAAGAAATTGTTGATAAGCCCAAGATCCACGGCGTATCAGGCATGCAACTCGAATTTGACTTCATGATCGATGACAAATACGTAGACGCAATCCCTCCCTCAGCAAATGCGAGCGCTGGATTTTTACGAAAACTTTTCGCTATTCCAACTACAACCAGAGCATCGATCAACACAATTGTCGTCATTGACGACAGGATTTCTAAAGAAGCCGCAAATCGGGAGAAAATTATCGTTGCAGAACATTCCAACGTGATCATGCTTTCTCGACTAGAGAAGAGTTCCGCACAATGCGAACTGATTGCTTGATGTCGCCATCCTGATCACTCAGCCGCCCTTCGGGGCGGTTTTTTTGCGCCCAGAATTTGATAAAAATCAAGTCTCACTTGATTTATTGAAATTTCGCTCTCAAGTTACACTTGATTTATTTTCAAGTCTAGTCTAAAGTTTCTTTTACCAATTTTTAAGAGAAACTTGAGAGAGCACCATGCCCTTAAAACCCATCGACCACAAGCACGAACTTCAAATCACGCAGGGCATTTTCTTGATGTGCCGCTGTCTGAACGGCAAGCACGTGAGCTTCCGATACAGCGTGACGGCTTCTCCACCTGGCTGCACGACATGCTCTTCGAGCCCTTCTGACTGCTGCTTCTTGATCCTCAAACGGTAAATGCCCAACAACCTTGAGGCAGTAGTCAAAAGGATGCTCGATAAAGGAGACATCAAGCAGGTTGAGATTCCTGCGGACGCTATGAAGCAGTGTGGCAGCTGTGGAGCCGAGCGCGGCACGGGTACGTAGTCAACCGTACACCGTTAGCGGGGGTGCAGCCGCCCCGGAAGGACAAGCCCCTTGCAAGAGAGGGGCCACGCCAGCGCATTATGCAGAGTGCTTTGGCGTGGTCCATTCTCGTGGAATTGCGAAATAGGTTGACATTGCTTAAGCTTGCGTGGTCGAAAACGTGAAAGAATTTCCCTGACACTAACCAATAAGGGATCCTATGCAAGCTACACAAACATTAGGTGCAACCCATCCCTCTCTTCTCGAGATCATTCAGATGATCTTTGAGGCTGATGGAGATATTTCATCGCTCTCTGATGAGATTTTGACGCTGTCTATCAAGGTGACCGGCGATAAGTTTCACAGCTCCATTACCGGCGAGATGGCACGGTCCTTGTGGGTTATGCAGGAGAGTCTCTATCGTGCCGCTGCCGAAATTATTCATGGTCAGGCCAACATTAGAAAACTCTCAGCAGAAGAAAGAGAAAAACTGACTCTTTCGTTTCAGATCAATCCTGGTTGCACGGACGTTAAAGCTTGTATCAAACGAGCCATAACGGAAATAGGTAAAGGGTTTCAAACTATGGAATCCAAGGATAAGAGAACGACTCTAATCGCCATTGCTGTTACCTTGTTGCTTGGGTTTTCTGCCCCTCATATTTCAAGCGCCATCCAAAACTACAATCATGATGCAGCGATGGTCAAGCAAGCAGAAGTCTTAACAGAACCTTTGAAGTTGGCTTTTGATTTCTCAGCAACGGAAGTTGCTAAGTCGGCCAAGACTGCTGATGAGGTTAAGTTCGGTCAAGAGCACCGATTTGACAAGAGCCAGATCGAAAACCTGAACAAAAAGTCTGAAAAGCAGAAAGCAATCACAAACACATTTGACTCTACGTTTCGCGTTGTTGGCGTTGATCTAACGAAAGACCAAAAACTGCGCGTTCATCTTATTGATGAATCTGGCGTCAACATGTTCGCTACTGTCCCAAGAGATGACATGTTTGGAGATATTCCGAGTACCGCATCTGACGTGGCTAAACTAATTGGAATTGAAAACAAGTACGTCAGAGCCACGATCCTTGTCAGAGAAACCAAGACAAAGGTTGAAAATGTCATCGTTTCTTGGGAAGAGGTTGAACTCGGTCAAGAACAGGATCAAGAATAAAACTCACAAACATACTGACACATCAACAGCCTCGCCATTCGGCGAGGCTTTTTTGTACCGAAAATCAGTGTCAACTCTTCACACCTTGTCCCGTCCTCCTCAAATAGAGAGATAGAAACGTACTGAAGAAGAATCTAGACACATTACTGCCCCCTCTTCCTTTCACAAGCTCGAACAACTCCTTCATCGCCTTGAAGATAGTCAAGTTCAGATTCAGGAATTGGTCCGAAAACCTCCACGTCTGACAAGTCACCTATCCGATAAATCTTGGAGTGATCAAAAATATATCCCGTGGGAGTTTTAGCAAAGATATTCAAGATAACACAATCTCTTTCAGTAAAAGTACCTGAAAGAGGAGCTTCTTCCGGAAAGGCAATGACTGGGGTTCCACAAACCTTCACACGAACTAGCTGAGGATGAAGCTGGGATTCAATAAGCAATTGGACTTCTTTAGCTGAAAGCATTTCCATCTCCAAAGACATAACTATCACTTGACAAGTTAATCATCCCACAAAGAGAAGAAAAGAACATTGTCAAACAAAAATTGCTTACCTATCTCACCGATAAGACACTTGAGAATCTGCAGCACAGGGCGTTCGAAAGATCGCCCTGTCGTCGTTTTGAGGGAACCGAAATGACAACGCAAAGACACGTAAACGCTTTCATCAGTCCGATGGACCTGAGTTGTCGAAGCCGCGAGAGAGTCAATGCCATCTGGACGAAGTTCAAAGACGAGGTCGAAAAGCTCTTCTACGAGAAGTACCACATGCAGTGCGGTGCCAACTCCGAAGAGGCCGCCGTGCTCGTAGCCAAATTCGCGGGCCTGATGGAAGACGGCTTCGGCGACAGCGAAGGAGCAGACACCGCGCGCAGCGAGCTGATCGGCGAAATCAACGAGACGATCGACGATCGAGCGTACTTCGAAGAACTTTCAAACGCTTGGTGGGGGAACCGGTTATGACCAACATCATGAACTACCGCTTCAGCATGGACGGAGTTGAAGTGCTGCTGATGGTTCTCTCGAGAGACGTGTACATCCAGATCTCGCAGTTCGGCACCAAATACACCGCGACATTTGAAGACATTCCTCTCGAAGAATTCGTATGGGGCGTCGACATGCTCGAAGAGTCTCTTACCGTTAATGGCCGCGCAGCGTCCCTGTCCATAGCTATCTTCTGGGACAAGGACAACGAGCTGACCATTAAGCACGAAAGCGCCACGATCGTTCTCAATGCAAATCGCGGTTTAGCCGAGAAGATGCTCGAACACCTTCGGGACTTCGTTGAAAAGGCTAAGGAGCATTGCCATGAAAAAGTTGATCGACTGGCTGCTCGCTGTTGACGAGCACGGAGATTCTCCGATCACGTTCATCGTGTTCGCGATCACATTCATCGGCATGCTCCTGGCAATCGCCAGCTTGCCCGGCTACTGAGGAAACATGCAATGAAAGAAGTCTATTTTGACCCTGCCATGCAGGCACATAAGGAAAGCATGCAGCAGGTTTACCGATGGCAACGACGACGAGCACTCCTCAAGAAATACCGTGTACTCATCGCCAGTGGCGCAGCCTCCATCTCAATGGTCGCTGCGCTTTTTGTTTGGAAGATTTCCCCTCTCTTTTAAGGAACGACAATGACATCATCAGAACGCCTTGAATGGCTCAAAGCAAGACAGACAGGCATCGGCGGCAGTGACGTGGCCGCCATCCTCGGACTCTCCAAGTGGAGAACCCCGCTTGACATCTACAACTCCAAAATCGCGGACGACCCGATTGAGGAATCGAACCCGTCCATTGAATGGGGCAATCGACTGGAACCCGTCATCCGTCAGAAATACGCCGACGAAACCGGCTTGCCCGTAACCATCCCCAATAAAACCTTCCGGCACCCGGATTACCCGTTCATGATCGCCAACGTTGACGGTTTGCTTCCGGACGGTGCCGTGCTCGAAATCAAAACAGCTCGTTCCGGCACCGACTGGGGAGAAGAAGGCACGGACGAAATTCCCGAGTACTACCTCACGCAGGTTCAGCACTACATGACGGTGGTCGGCGCAAAGATGTGCGACGTGGCCGTGCTGATCGGAGCCAGTGACTTCCGTATCTACCACGTCGACTTCGATCCGGAAATCGCCGCCATGCTGATCGAGGAAGAAAAAGCCTTCTGGCAGCGTGTCATCGACCGCAATCCTCCGGCTCCGAGGACCTACGCCGAAGCGAGCATTGCCTTCCCGCGATCAAAAGCCAATTCCGTCGAAGCCACAGACGAAATCCTTAACGACGCTGCCGAGCTCGAATCGGTAAATCGGCAGATCGAAGAACTCAAAGCTCGCAAAGAAGAGTTGCAGGGAACCATCACTTCCTTCATGGGGGAATCGGACACCCTGGCACTGTGCGGCAAAACGATCGCCACTTGGAAAACAAGCAAGCCTCGAGTCACCTTTGACAGCGCCGCATTCAAGGCCAAGCACCCCGACCTCTATGCCCAATACCTCAAGGAAGGCGTAGCCAGCCGCCGTTTCCTTCTCAAGATCAAATCGGAGTAAGAAATGACAAACGATGTTGTTGCAACCCTCAATCCCTTCGGATCTCCGTCGACCGCCGGCACCGCAACGCCGACGACACAAACCACAGACAGCGCGAGGGCCGTTGCCGAAGTTCAGGCTGCCCTTGTTATTGCTCGCATGAATCCTCGTGATCAGCGCCAGTCGATGGACCGCATCCTAAACGCATGCTGCCGACCGCAGCTCGCCGAGACTGCCATCTATGCCTACGCGCGCGGCGGTACGAACATTCAGGGGCCAAGCATCCGACTGGCCGAAGCTATTGCCCAACAGTGGGGAAACATGCAGTTCGGCATCCGCGAACTCAGCAACCAAGGCGGCAAATCTGAAGTTCAGGCTTTTGCATGGGATGTCGAGACGAACACTCGCCGCGAGGTGACTTTCAGCGTGCCACACATCAGGCACACGAAAAAAGGGAGCTATAAGCTTGAGGACCCACGTGACGTCTACGAACTCGTGGCCAATCAGGGCGCCCGCCGACTGCGCGCATGCATCCTGTCAGTGATTCCCGGAGACGTAATCGAAGCCGCCGTCAGTCAGTGCATGCTGACGCTCGAGTCTCACAGCGACGTAACGCCGGAAGGCATCCAAAAGCTCGTGACCGCATTCGAGGCAATCGGTGTTTCCAAAGCTCGCGTTGAGAAGTTCTGCCAGTGCCGAGCCGAAGCCATCAAGCCGGCACAGATCATTCGTCTGCGCAGCGTTTATGCCTCAATTAAAGACGGAATGAGCAGCCCCGACGATTGGTTTGAACCTGAAGAAAAACCTGCAGAAGCAAAAGCTTCGTCTGAAAAAAAGACTCTCAAGGACAAACTCAAGGAGCGCAAGGCCAAGTCGGATACCGCCACGCAACCTATTGAAGAGCCTCCGGCAGCAACCGCCACCGTCGCTCATGAGCCAAGCACTCAGTCTGCCCCGTCGCCCATTCACAAGACTGCAGAACCTCCCCTCGACGAGTCCTGGCTGCGTGCTTACGACACTGGCACCACTGGAGGATCCGAAGTATGACTGAAGCAAAAGAAGTCACTAGAGAACTCAATCAATCGTTGTCACTGCGACCGACATTGCTCTGATGTGTGCTTACGCACCTGGAAGCACTCCCGTCCGGCAGATGCTTGAGGATCCAACATTTCCCCCTTGCATTTCACTCGTGGAAGGCGGCGCCCGCCGCTATCTCCGCAAGGATGTTGAGCGATGGATCGAACGTAAGTTCGCCGATGAAAGCAAACTTGCCCTGCAAACACCCAGACTTTGGAGAGGACGACCGCAGAAATGCGGCCTTTTTCATACATGAAAGATTTCACACTTAACGGCGAACTGCCCATAGTCACGATCAAATTTTAGTCGCCGGCGTGATTGCATTGCTTTGCTGGAAGGTCTTCTATTCCTCCTTTCATCTTTCTAATAGTGCTTAGAGAACACGACAGGACTTGCATGCGCATCACGCGGTTCGCTACCATCGGAGTGAATTACCAACATGCAAGTCCTGCCGTCTTGGTAAGCGGCAGACTTGTTCATACCGATGGAGCAAACATGAGCGAACAACCAAAGCTTAAAAGTATTCCCCTGAGCGATGCAATCAAGTACTTCACAGGGAGAAACATCACTTGTGACGTTTGTGGTAACCGTCACTGGGAAATTTTCACAAATCAAGATGACAGTGTGACTCAGTCTCAGTCATGCCGCATTATTGAATCCAGTCAAGGGTTTTCTATTGAAATTGGCGGGACAAATCCTGTTTTCCAAATGCAATGCTCAAAATGCGGACAAATCAAGGTCTTCTCAGCGTTACTTGTTGCCAAAAACATAGCTAACAGTTACGAGGAATCTAATGACAATATCATCACTTCCGACATATAACCAAAACCCGAATGGTCAGCAAGATTCTCAATTTGGTGGAGAAAAATCCGTTGAGACAAACTTAGCTATTCTGAATGAAAGATCACAATGGTTTGCGACGAAAATCGACGTTGCAAACCTTAAGTCTGAGCTTGTCCAAGAAATGCGAACAGAAATGAAATCTCAGACTCGTTGGGTGATCGGTGGTGTTATATCTACCATCGTCATGATCGCGGTAACATTTCTGGCAGCTTTAGTGGCCTTAATAGTGAAATAAAACGTTTGAATGCCCCGCATCGATGTTAAGCGGGGCTTTTTACTGTGCCTGAAAATCGGGTATACTGCCCCTGCTTCTAAATCGAAGCGCGGGCTTGGCGGCCCGAACCTGAGACGCGGCACAGTCGCCGCTATAAGCGGCTTTTTTGTTGGCTGTGCAGATGACCTAACCCACAGTTAGGGCATTGCTCACCTTTACGAGCGTGGCCTGCGGGACATCGAAAGATGTGCCGGAAATTTTGCCATGCGCCTTAGGCCGGTCCGCCAACCCGCAGGCCTGCTCACCATCTTGGCGGATGGAAGCAGATTCAAGCTCTACCTAAGGTGAAAGCAATGAACGCTCTTAGCTTCTCTTTTGAGAACACTGCCGTGCGCACGCTCGGCACGCCCGAAAATCCGTTGTTTGTCGCTCTTGACGTTTGCAACGCACTTCAACACTCCAACCCTTGGAAGGCCGTCAAAGACCTTTGTGACGCAGAGGATGTTTCAAAGCAGGAACTAGTCGACGCCAAAGGCCGAAAACAGACGGTCAACTGCGTCAACGAGTCCGGCCTCTACGCCCTGATCTTCGGCTCAAAGCTCGAAAGCGCAAAACGCTTCAAGCGATGGGTAACCTCGGAGGTTTTGCCTGCCATCCGCAAGCAAGGTCGGTACGAATGCCCCACGCAAACGATCACTCCGGAGGAACAACTCGCAATCCAACTGGCCGTAAGCCACAGAGCGAAAAAAACGTCCAGTCACTACCAGACAATCTACCGAGCAATCAAAGTCAGATACCAGATCGCAAAGTACGACCAACTGCCTCGCTCGCAGTTTGAAGATTGCCTGCGATTCGTCGAATCAGTGGATCTGAACGTTCCCATCGCACGAAGCGAACACACTCTTCCGGAAGAGCGTTTTTTGAGTGATAGCGAACTGCTCGCTCTGAAAAACCTGCATCGTTTCCATTGCGATCCGTTTTGGAAAAATTGCGCACTGGCTGCATACAAAGTGCTGGCGGCTGCGGACTCGACCTTCGCAGGTCGTTTTTACGACCTAATTCATGAACCCATTTTTTCGTTGTTGCGAGTTGAGGAAATCCTGAACCGCAACGGTATAAGAATCGCCTACTGACATTAAACACATGGCCTCCCTCGGGAGGCCTTTTTTTCACCATGGCAAACAACAAAAAACCTCGTAAGAAGTACCACAAGCGCTGGCGCACACAAAAACTCATCTGTGATCAGAAAGAAATCGACGCAATCAAGGAAACCTTCAGCGACGTCGAGCTCGCGGTCGAGATGAAGCTTCCTCGAGGACTGATGTCGATGCAGGACGTGCAGGAGCTGCGAGACATGATCAACCTCTCAACGGTGCTCATGTTCCACGGCTACGGCATCGAGCCCTCTTATTGTCAGGAAACGTACGGCGTCGCCTGGCACCGCATGCAGGATGCTTTCCACACGTACTACAAGCGGGCCTGCGACAAAGGCATCTTCACAGCTACTGGCGACGAGCTAAACGCGATTCGCGACGGCATCGCCATTGCCGGCGTGATCATGCAGAAGACCCTCGACGCTGATCCTTTCCGGGTTGCAGTCTGCTACGGCGTAGTAAAAGAGAAAGCCGACGGCGGCCCCGGCAGGATCAAAGTGTCGATGGAGCTGATCGAGCGCCGGATCCGGCAACTTCAGCGAGCTGAACACGGAACGAAAGGAGTTTTTCTAAATTGATTTGAACCAGGAGCAAAGTATGAATACACCAACAAGCAAACAACAGGAATTCCCTCAGGATGAGCGTCTGCTTCGCGTATGGGATGTTGCAAAACTGGTGGGCGTTTCTGTCCCTACCGTTTGGCGGTGGACGCGAGAAGGACGCCTGCCGCAACCCATCAAACTCACGCCTCGGGTTACCATCTGGAAAAAGACGGAACTTATCCCTTCGCTCGAAGCTTTGCTGGCTGGCTGAGCTTCGAGCAACAAAATTCCCCCCAAGCATCCATGATCCGGCGCCGCTCCTCAACCATGGCGGCGCGATCATAGGCCCCGCCATATCCATCATCAAGCTTGTGCGCTAGACAAAGTTCCACAGCGTCCCTGTCAAACCTCTTCAAATTTGCATCCATCTTGGTCCACGTTTTAAACGTCGCTCGAGACGTGCCGTGGACCGTGATGCGCACCTCTTTCCCCGTTGTTTCCGTCTGGGCCTTATCCAACCACATCGGAAGCCCCTGCTTCTTAGCCTGCGCATTCATGTCGCCAACAATTTGACCAAGGCCAGTATCAGTCATCACTGCGTGTTTGTGCGGCGAAGGAAACACAAGATCCACCCCTTCGAACCGCGGCAATGATTTCAGTAGCCGGACAGCAGCAGGGCTGAGCAGCACGACGAAAATCCCCCTTCCCTTGACCTTCATAGCCGACTCAGGACAAACCCACGTACCGGCGTCCAAATCGATGTCCGACCACTTTGCCGTACGAACTGCCTTCGAGCGCGAAGCCGTCAGGATAGCAAACGCAAATGCTTTGCTCGCAATCGTTCCCCAGTTGAGTAGCTCACAAAAAAACTCCGGCATTTCCTCGGGATCCAGTGCTCCGTGATTCCTCGGCTGCTTAACGTGCGGTGAGAGGTTCTCGAGCAGTACGCCCAAAGCGCCACGCTTATCAGCAGGATTGTCCCCCTCCATCATGCCCATCGCTTGAGCCCAGCGGAAGACGCCGTTGATGATGGTGAGACACTTGTTCTTCGCCTCTGTCGTTGTGGTCCAAATCGGCTTCAAACATAGAAAGACATCCTGCGCCCGGATGGCGTCGATCGGCATCTTTCCCAACACAGGATTTATGTTGCGATCAAGGTAGGCCTCCACAACTGGAACACCTCGGATGTTTTTGTCGTAATAACCTGTCTTGACGCGAGCATCCAACCACTGTTTGGCCACAGCCTCGAACGTGCCCATCTTTACCTGCGGAGGAATGAATGCTGCCTTCTTTCTGGCCACACGATGCTCTCGTCGCTTTTGGGCAATGTCCTGCCCACTCTTGACGTCCGCAGATAACTTCGTCGCCATTTCACGAGCTTGGGCAAGAGAAATGTCAGACGCGGAGCCAAGAGAAACAAAAGAACGTTTGCCTGTGACTGGCGACAAAAATCGAAAAACGTAGTACCGCCCTTCTCCCTTGATCATCAGATACAAGCCCTTGACACCTCCCAAACAGGTTAGCCCCTGTTTGGTGATTGCCGACACTTGTTTTACCGTCAGACTCTTAACCTGTTTCACCGCGAACCTCAAAGGTATAACTGGATGAAAAGTTATACCATACGGCGACGATCTTTGCTGACCTTCGATGATCTGCCATGATACGAAAAAGCCCCGCAACTGCGGGGCTTCAATTCGATCCGTGATACTTAATGATCCGTCGTAATTCGTTCAATTGGTGCGGATGGTCGGACTCGAACCGACACGCCTTGCGGCGTCAGAACCTAAATCTGGTGCGTCTACCAATTTCGCCACATCCGCGCAGAACGGAGCGCGCATTGTACCTGAAAGCAGTTCACTTGCGCGCTCAATTATCAGATCAGATTATTTGCTGCTTTCCTTATCCTGGCAGCAGCACTGGCCTTCGCCGTGGTGATGATGACCTTCACCGCCACAGCAGCATTCGCCTTCACCGTGGTGATGATGACCTTCACCACCGCAGCAGCATTCGCCTTCACCGTGGTGATGATGACCTTCACCACCGCAGCAGCATTCGCCTTCACCGTGGTGATGGTGGCCCTCGCCGCCACAGCAGCATTCACCCTCATCGTGGTGATGATGTCCGCCACATCCGCAACCACATTCACCTTCATCGTGATGATGGTGACCGCCACATCCGCAACCGCATTCACCTTCGTCATGATGGTGGTGATGGCCGCCGCAGCCACAGCCGCAACCGCCGTGGCGAGGACGAGGCAACGGAACGGGAGTGAACGGTTCTTGAGCAGCCGTCACTGTCAAACCCACGCTTTCGAGCATGGCCTTGTACTGTTCAATGCCGGCCACTGCAAAGCCGTCTTCGGTCTGTGCAACACGCACACCGCGAGCCGTCAGGGCATAGACGGCTTCCTGCATCAGGTCGAGGTCGCCCGTGACCTTGAAGATCGTTTCCACCGGAGCTTCGATCTTGTAGAAGCCACCGTTTTCGTCAACGAGAACGTCACCAACCTCCAAAGGACGAACTTCGCCCAAAGCATTTTCGATCGTCTGATCACCGACAACGAAAGTTTCGGGCAGCTTGATACGTTCGAGGAACGCCAGAGCAATCGGCTTGGCACGGTCAAGAATCGGCTTGGCGGGTTCACTGTCGAGCGAAAGAAGTTTCGTGATGCGCATTGTTATGATTTCTCTAAAGAATGGATTTCAGGAAAAAATATCGGTACTACGCCGTCGGGCAACGCCGATCTTTTTTTGAGTGTGCAAAAGTCTAACAGAGGCTGACTGCTTTCTGGTTAATTCAAAATGACGGCCAAAGCATCGGTTAACCGATCCACCGCCTTCACGTCAAGTCCTTCGATCGGAGTTTTGGGTGCATTGCCTTTGGGAATGATCGCCATGGAAAAACCGAGTTTGGCAGCTTCCTTGAGTCGGTCCTGTCCCCGAGGTATCGGTCGTATTTCGCCGGTTAGGCCGACTTCACCAAAAATCACGGTGCCCGCCGGCAGGGGGCGATCCGACAGGGAACTTGCCACGGCCATCAGCACGGCCAGGTCACTGGCCGGTTCCGTGATCTTGACGCCGCCCACGGCGTTTACAAACACGTCCTTTTCAAAGCAGGAAATGCCGGCGTGGCGATGCAGCACCGCCAAAAGCATAGCCAGACGCTGCGCGTCCAGACCGACGCACAAACGTCTCGGTGCAGGCGAATGGGATTCGTCGGCCAGAGCCTGGATTTCCACCAGGAGAGGGCGTGAACCCTCCTGGGTCACCATGACGACGCTTCCGGCCACATCGTTGCGATGTTCCGACAGGAAAATGGCCGAAGGATTGGAAACGGCGCGCAGACCGCGGTCGGTCATCGCAAAGACACCGAGTTCGTTGACGGCACCGAAACGATTTTTGAAGGCGCGAATCAGACGGAAGTTGCTGTGGGTGTCGCCTTCAAAGTACAAAACCGTATCGACGATGTGCTCAAGCACACGGGGTCCGGCGAGAGCACCGTCCTTTGTCACATGCCCCACGAAAATGAGCGCGGCACCGGTGGTCTTGGCCAATCGAGTCAGTCGAGCCGAACATTCCCGAACCTGCGTAACGCTGCCCGGAGCCGATTCCAGATCCGAACTGTAGAGCGTTTGAATGGAATCGATGACAACAAACTGCGGTTTAGAGGCGGAAATCTCAGCCTCAATGCGCTCAAGCTCAATTTCGCTCATGAGCCTCATGCCGCTGGGGTCCAGTCCAATGCGCTGCGCACGCAAAGCAACCTGCGATGCGGATTCTTCGCCCGACACGTAAAGGGCTGTTTTGCCAAGACGCACCATGCGCGCAAGGACTTGCAGCAACAACGTGGACTTGCCGATGCCGGGGTCGCCGCCGATCAAACCCACGCCACCGGGAACCAGCCCGCCGCCGGTCACGCGATCAAACTCGCCGATACCGGTCAGAATGCGCGGGACTTCACTCGCCTGAACCTCGGCAAGATCAACCACACCTTCGCCGTCGGCCAAGGACGTCTGACGACGCGAGGCGGCAAAACGGGACTGAGAAGCCGTCGGTTCACGGAACTCACGCATTGTGTTCCAGGCGCCGCAGTGCGGGCATTTACCTTGCCATTTGACAGTAGAGCCGCCGCATTCGGAACAAACGTAATGGGTTCTTGCTTTTGCCATCTAGCGAGTCGCTTAGTCGGAGATCACGGGAACGCGGCTGGCCACGGCGCAAAGCAATTCGTATCCGATCGTGCCGCAGCGGCTTGCCAAGTCGTTGACGGAAATGTGTTCCCCCCACAATTCCACACGACTGCCTACGCGGGCTTGCGGAATATCGGTGACGTCAATGGTGAGCATGTCCATCGAAACGGCACCGGCCAGGGGAGCGATCTTGCCTTCCACCCAGGTCGGAGAGCCGTCGGGCATGGAACGCGGATAACCGTCGGCGTAACCGCAGGCAACCACCGCCAGACGCGTCGGGCGCTTCGCTATCCAGCGGCTGCCGTAGCCCACGGCCTCTCCCGGCTCAATTTCACGCACGGCAATGATGTCCGCGCTCAGTGTCATCGCGGGTTTCAAGCCGAGCTGCTCGGAAGTCACGGAAGCGTCGGGACTCACACCGTAGAGAACGATGCCGCCGCGCACACCAACGCCGCCCACCTGCGGGTGCAAAAGCGTCGCAGCGGAATTGGCCATGCAAGCGTCGTAGTCTGCCAAAAGCGGCTTCATGCGCTCGAGCTGCTTGGCGACCGTCACCGGCCCTTTGCCGTCGAAGCCCTGTTCGGCATTGGCAAAGTGCGTCACGATGTCAACAACCTTGACTCCTTCGATGACGTTGATTTCTTCAATCACGGCCGCTGCCTGATCGGGCAGAAAACCCAAACGGTTCATGCCGGAATTGACCTTCAGGTGGACCTTGAGGTTGGTGTGGCTCGTTTTCTTAAGCAGTTCAATCTGCCAGCGGGAGTGCACCACGGGCTCAACGTCGAGCCGTTCAAGTTCTGCAATATCTCCTTCGTCGAAAAAACCCTCGATCATGAGGATTCGCTTTGTCCATCCCGCCGCTCGCGCTCTCTGCGCTTCCCTCACTTCAATCAGCGCCAGACCGTCGGCCTGCGCAAAGCCTCTGACGGCGTTTTCCAACCCGTGTCCGTAGGCATTGGCCTTGACGACCGCCCAAAGCGTACGTCCCTGCGCCGCCTCCCTCATGCGGACGATGTTGTGCTGCAGTGCCTCGAGGTGAATCAGTACGGAAATTGGTCTTGGCATTTACTTCTCGATGTTTTCTCGGAGGCGTCAGAAGCCTCCCGCTTTGCTCTGTATCAGTCTTTTTTAGTTGCCGGCAACGTTGCTCAGAACTCAAAACTGAAATCCTACTCGAACGGCACCGAATCGGAAACAGCAGAAGTGTGAATTGCCGAACTTTGCAACACTACGAGGCCTTGGGCAGACAAGTCGCGGAAGTGTTCCATTTTGGGTACTCCGATAACCAAACAGCGGCAAAAGTCACAATTTTTCTTGCTGCCGCTTTCACAGGCTCAATGCTAAACTGCGGCCACGACAATGATCCCGGATGCTCCGTCCGGATTCGAGAGATTCTGACGATATTTTTATGAAGCGCGGTTTCTACAACATTTTGGCGGCACAGTTCCTATCGAGTCTTGCGGACAACGCACTGCTGATCGCCGCCATTGCGCTTTTGGCCAGCATTCAGGCGCCCGATTGGATGACGCCTCTGCTAAAGCTCTTCTTTGTTTTAAGTTACGTGGGACTGGCCGCCTGGGTCGGCATCTTCGCCGATCTGATGCCCAAGGGCCGCGTGATGTTCATCACCAATGCGGTCAAAGTCTTTGGCTGTCTGCTCATGCTTTTCGGTTCCCACCCGCTTCTGTCCTACGCCGTCGTCGGCATCGGCGCAGCAGCATATTCTCCTGCCAAGTACGGCATTCTCACCGAACTTCTTCCACCAGAAAAACTGGTTATCGCCAATGGCTGGATCGAAGGTCTGACGGTCGTATCCATCATTCTGGGCGTTGTGTTGGGCGGCGTTTTGATCAAGCCTGAAGTGGCGGGTTATATTCTTCAAACCTTCCACCTGCCTGCAATCGGTCTGGATACCGATCCTGAAGCGGCACTCTTTATCGTCGGCATCGTCTACGCACTTGCCGCCGCCGTCAACCTGACGATTCCCGACACGGGCGTTCGCTACGCGCGCCCCAACTTCGAGCCGATCGCCTCCATCAAGAATTTCTTCCAGTCCTGCTCTTTGCTCTGGCACGACAAACTCGGGCAGATCTCACTTTCGGTCACCACGCTCTTTTGGGGCGCGGGTGCCGTGCTTCAGTTCCTAGTTCTGAAATGGGCTGAGCAGGCTCTAGGCATGCATCTTTCGGACGGCGCCATACTTCAGGCTGTGGTGTCGATCGGTATTGCTCTCGGTGCCGTAGGTGCAGCAGCCTTCATTCCGCTTAAAAAGTCGCTCGTTGTTCTTCCGATGGGCGTGGCCATGGGGCTCGTCGTGGGCGGCGCAAGCTTCTATGACCAGAGTCTCATTCCCGGCGTCGTTGAAATCTTCGGCTTTGAAATCCGCAACGCTGTGATCGGTGCCTGCGGCATCATGATCGCCGTCGGCGTTCTCGCCGGCTTCTTCGTGGTTCCGATGAACGCGCTGTTGCAGCACCGCGGTCACGTGCTCATGAGCGCCGGCCGCTCGATTGCCGTGCAGAACTTCAATGAAAACCTCTCCATCCTTGTGATGCTCGCCGTGTACTCCCTGCTGATTCACCTGGATTTCTCAGTACAGGCCGCCATGGTCATGTTCGGCGCCTTCGTAGCCTTGAGTATGTTCTGCGTCATCCTGCGTCATCGCAGCAACCAGAAAAAGGGCGACAGTCTGCATCTTATCGGCGAAGACGTTCGTCACGAACATCGCATCGACCATTCCTAAACCGCTCTCCATCGAATTCTTTCGAAACGCCCGACAGTTTCCGCTGCGGGCGTTTTTCTTTTTTCGATTCAACCCTTCGTTGACTGACGACAAACTGCTTAAGTAGCGCCCCTTGCTCTAATGCTTGCGACTCATGTGTACGACGCCTCAACTACGTTCGCGCTTGATACGCCGTGCCCATGCTTTCAGCTTGATCTAAACGATTTGGAAAGGATCGAAAAAATGAAAAAGTTGACTCCTTTGATGGTCCTCATGGGCAGCGCCTGCGTTATGAGTTCGGCCTTGGCCGCCAATCCCGCAAAAGTGATGGTGATGCTTGCGCCTGGTTTTGAGGAAGGCGAAACGGTCGAAATTCTCGACGTATTGCGCCGCGGCGGCTTCGAAGTACATTCAGTCAGCATTGCCGGTGAGCAAGTCAGCGGCGCACACAAGATCACCATCAAGGCCGACAAAGTCCTCGGCAAGGATCTGAATGCTTACCAAGGTTACGACATGATCGTTCTGCCGGGCGGATGGACGGGTGTTGACAATCTAATTGCCGATCAACGCGTACTTGAACTCGTTCGCCACTACGACAAGTCCGGCAAGTGGGTTGCCGCCATGTGTGCCGCTCCCAACGTCCTGGCCAAAGCCGGCGTCATCCAGGGCAAAACCATCACAGCCTATCCGGGCAAAAAGACCGAACCTTTTTACACGGGCGCCAATTACGTACGCGACACCGTCGTGATTGACGGCAAGATGGTCACCAGCCGCGGTCCGGGTACCGCTCTTCCGTTTGCATTCGCGCTCGTTGATGTTCTGGGCGGCGACAGTGACTTCATCAAGGGACGGTTCCTCTACAACGAAATGAAGCTCTGGCCTGACTGGCAAAAAGGCGCCTATCCTGCTGAAGCGAAAAAATAAGTTCGCTGTTTCTCCTCAACTGTCAATCTCCTTCTTTTTGAGCTGTTTGCCGTGCGTAACGTGTTGCGTAGGTAAACAGTTTTTTTTCATTCGTGCGCGCACGAAATCTGTTGTTTTTTAATGATTTTTTTTCGAAAAGCGCGCAGTGTCTGACTTCAAGCAAGCTACTTAAGTAACGCCTTGCGGGAAGATTCTCCTGAAACAAAAAGCAGCGCAGCTGAAAGCTGACGCAAAACCACCGGGAGATTCAAATGCATCCTTTTCTTTCCGCTCTCTGCACAAGCCTGCTGCTCGTGACAGCCGTTGCCAATGCGGCTGACAACGCGATGCTGGCAGAGCGCCACACCAAGCGAGGCGTGGCCTGCACGAGTTGCCACATCAAATCCCCCAATGACAAACCGACGATGAAACAGTGTCTGGCTTGCCACGGCGGAAGCTACGAAAACCTCGCCAAGAAAACGGACGAGAGCGACATCAATCCGCACGCCACCCACATGGGCGAACCGGAATGTTCCGAATGCCATTCCGGCCATAAGCAACCTCGCCTGGTATGCGACAACTGCCACGAATTCACCGACATCAAGGTTCCGTAATACCGATCTTTCATTTCCTCTAGGAGAACAAAAATGACATTTAACCGCAGAAGCTTCCTAAAAGCCGGCTTGGCCGCTGCTGTCACCGCTCCTGTCGCGGGCGTTCACGCCGTGGAATACAGCTCCAAGATCAAGTTCGACAAGACGGCCGACGTCGTCATTCTGGGTTACGGTGGTGCCGGTGCCTGTGCCGCCATTGAAGCGCACGATGCGGGCGCCAAGGTCTTGATCCTTGAAAAACTGCCTCAGGGAGGCGGCAACACGGCCGTGTCATCCGGCGGCTTCATGGTGCCGAAGAACGCCGATGAGGCCTATAAGTATCTGAGTGCAACGTTTGAATTCGCCGACAGCGAAAAAGACGATGAACTCGTCAAGACCTTCTGCAAAGAAATCATGGGGGTCAAGGACTTCATCATCGGTTTGAAGCCCGATACCAAGCTGATGATTTACGGTCACGCCGGCTTCAAATCGCTGCCCGGTTCCGACACAATCGACAAGTACCGTATTCGCGGCAAGAAGCGCGGCGGCGATATGCTCTTTGATCAGTACCGCTATGCTGTTGAAGAAGTCCGCAAGATTGAAGTCATGTACGAAACGCCCGCGCTCGAAATCATCCGCCGCAACGGCGAAGTCGTTGGCGTCGTCGCTCAGAGTAATGGCAAGAGAATCAACATCCGTGCCAACCGCGCCGTGATCCTCACGACCGGCGGTTACGAATACGATAAACAAAGCCTGCGAACCTACGCGCTCGGCAAGGACATCCAGGGTCTGGGCTCACCCGGTAACACCGGCGACGGTCTGCGCATGGCTCAAACCATGGGGGCGCGTCTCTGGCACATGACCTCCTATTCGTGCCCGGTCGGCATGAAGGTCCCCGGCCTGAAGTCCGCTGTGCAGCTCAACATCCTGGCTCCTTCTCACATCTGGGTCGACCAGGACGGCAAGCGATTCGTCAATGAAAAGGGTCTCGATAACCACACCTGCCTGTACGCGGTCAACCAGATGGATCCGATCCGTCACCGTTACCCGCGCATTCCGTGCTACCTGATCATGGACGAAAAGGCCCGCAAGGCAGGCCCCATCTGCGGCGGCGCCACCTCGGGCTACGCTCTGAACCGCGAAAACTACAAGTGGTCGAAGGACAACTCCGCCGAAATCGAAAGCGGCGTGCTGATCAAGGCCGCCTCGCTCAAGGAACTCGCCAAGAAGATCAACGTTCCGGGCGAAACACTCGAAGCCACTGTGGCACGTTGGAACAAGGACATCAACAACGGCAAGGACACCGAATTCGGTCGTATCCTCAAGCGCGATCCCAAGGGCAAGACCGCTTTTGCCGGTCGTGAAGCTCCCATCGTTTCCGAACCGCTCGGTGCCGGTCCCTACTACGCCGTTGCTCTTTATCCGACCATGCTCAACACACAGGGCGGCCCGAAGAAGAACGTGCGCGGGCAGGTGATGGATCCGCAGGACAAGCCTATCGCTCGTCTATACGCTGCCGGCGAACTCGGCTCAATGTGGGGCTCCATCTACCAGGGCGCCACCAACAACGCCGAATGCATCGTGTTCGGCCGCATTGCTGGCCGCGCGGCAGCCGCCGAAAAGCCTTGGGCCTAAGTTTCTCTCCTCTCCTGTAAGCCTTCGGGCGCTCTGCTTCCATGCGGGCAGAGCGCCCGATTTCTTTACCGCCGACTCCTACAAAACGCCGCGTTCCAACAGAACCGTAAGAGGAGCCAGCGAAGCGACGTTGTGCACATCGAGTTTGCGATATGCGCCGAGACGATGGACCTGAACCGTGCGTTCGCTGATGCCGAGTTTCAAGGCGATCTGACGATTGAGTTTGCCTTTGGCAACCAACAGAATCACATCGCGTTCTCGTTCCGTGAGTTGAGCGTAGCGCTGCTTCCACTGCGCTTCGTCAATCGGCATGGCTCGTCTGTCGCAGTCTTCCTGCACAACCCAAGCAACGGTTTTGAGCAGTTTTTCCGGATCCACGGGTTTCTGAAGAAAGTCGCGGGCGCCTTCCCGAACGGTGTGTACCGCCATCTCGATGTCGCCGTGCCCCGTAAGGAAAATGATTGGCAAGGGATACTCGCGGCGATTCATCTCGTCCTGCAGTTCCAATCCCGATATGCCGGGCATGCGGACATCGAGAATCAGGCATCCCGGACGTGAAGGCATGTCGCTTGTCAGAAATTCTTTTGCACCAGTATAAGAAGCAACATCCCAGCCCTGCCCGACCAAAAGCATTTCCAGAGCGGCGAGCTGATCAACTTCGTCGTCGACCAAACGAATCAGAGGTTTAACCGGCATCTGCGCCATTGTTTGTCTCCGTCAAAGGCAGTCGAATGCGTGCCACCGTACGTCCGGCTTCCCGCACAATTGAAAAATTACCCGAAGCGCGCTCAATCAGTGTTCTCACGATCAAGAGACCGAGTCCCAAACCGGATTTTTTGCCCGAACGCAACGGAATGGACGCGTTTTCCAGCGTCTTTGCGTCAGTTTGTCCATTATCCGACACGGCAATTTCGGCGGTGTACTCATGCCGTGTCAGCACAACCTGGACTATGGCCTCGTTTTGTGCCTGACAGGCCTCGGCTCCGTTTTTCATCACATTGGTCAAGCACAGCTCAAACTCCAACAGATTCCAGCAAATCGAAACGTCCTCGGGCGGGCGACGCAGCTCAAACTTCACTTTACGATACCGCATCTGCATCACCGAAACGATCTTCTCAAGAGCCGAGCTGAGTTCAATCGGTTCTCTTGTTAGTTCCTCGTGCCTTGCATAGCGCCGAACCTGAGTGACGATTGAAGTAATGCGTTCGCATTGTCTGAGCACCAGTTGCACGGTTTTGTCAATAAGCGGACTGTGCTGTTCATCGTCCTGAAGATACCTATCCAAAGCATTACAGCTGTTGGCAATTGCCGACACCGGACCGTTGATCTCATGCGCAAGCAAACTTGACATAGCGCCGATGACGCTCACACGTTCAAACTGCGACAGTCGCTCTTTGGTACTCTGCACTTCCTGCATGGCGTCCTTTTCTTTTTGGATGGATTGCCGTAGCTCACGGGTGCGCACATCGACCAAGTGGCTGACTCTTCGTCCATGCCACATCATGCCGAGAACCGCCATCAAGAATATCGCGATAAAAGGCCAGTATTTCTGTAAGAAGTCGCCGACCGACTGAATTCGTAAATAGGCGTATGGACCGGCCTTGAGCGATTTGTACAATTCATCAACCTTGAGGAAATCCGAAGCCACACCCCAGGCAACGCCGTCTTTCGTAGGCGGCATCGACAGCAAGGCAACGGTAAAGTCCCGGCTGGCCTGCCAAGGCGCCATCGTCGTTGCCACAAACGTCCAATTCGGATAGAGCTCCGTTGAACGCAAGCAGGCAAATCGTCCCTCGTTGGGCTTAAGTCCTATCGGGCGGAATTGCGCCACCAAATCCGGCTCTGTTTGCTTTAATTCCTCCACTGTGCAGACACGCGCCAGGGCAATATCGGCACGACCGTCCTGAACCGCAAGCAACAGTTTTTTCATTGGCGAACCCGCCGCCACGATTTCCTTGAAAAAGCTGTCAGGATCATATCCCTGAGCGGCAACTTCTCCCAACGGAACATACACGCCGGAAAACCCGCGCTCGAAGTTAGCAGCGGCACGCCTACCTCGCATGTCCGCCACGGTTTTGATAGGAGATTCGTTGGGTACCATAAAAACGGTACCGACGGCTTCGTTGGGATCAGGAGCCAGCGGCGTCGTCATGGTCGCCAAATCCTTCAACCCTCGGCGAAAAACGCGTCGATAAAAACCGGAAGCTCCAATGAAAAATTCAAACTCGTTGTTCCGAACGCCGCGTTCAAGATCTTTGACAAGATAGTTCTGAATCCGAATGTTGTACTGCGGCAGCTTGAGCTGCAAATACTCGAACGTATCCTGAAAGCCTTTTCGTTCCGACGGCGAAAAACTGCTCTCGATATAGCCGATGCGAAGCAGCGGGCGAGCATCAGTTTTAGGTGCGATTTCAGCTGAAAACGAAGGCGCCGTAGTCGTCAACAGGCAGGATGCAAAAATCGATACCAAAATCCGCTTAAACAGCATGGCAAGAAAAGGCTGATATCCGTTGGAGACAAGCAAGAAATCGAGCAAGCGGAAAATGCCCGTATGTCAAGCTATTTTAGCGAAACCAAAGCTTCGTTTATTACTAAGTTCTCATTTTTCTTAAGTTTTATAAATGAGCTTTTATATCATTCAGTTCCAGACTCTATTCAGCGTCTTTTATCTGTTTTGCCTGTCATTTTTATGGCTTATTTGTGAATCCTTATACCAAACCAATCCAATCTTTTTACCCGACTGACTTTCTCTTTAGCTCTTGACAGCATCAACGATTGATCTGTTATGATGGCCACCGTTGACGTTGTTGTGCACGTCAAATTCGAGAGACTTTTTACCGATTGCGAGAATCCGATATGGCTACCGAGATCCTTACCGTATCCGATCAGTTTTCCCATTCCGCCCGCCGGAAAGCTGTCTGTACATTCCTACGCAGTTTCGCCGGTTCCGGTGAGACCCACTTTCTCTTTTCCCACAGCCCATCAACCGACGGAAAAACCGTTTGGCTTGGCGAATGCGCACCTTCCGATAAGAGTTTTGAAACACTGACGCTCGGTCATGGCATCCACGAAATGATGCATGTAGCGCATACCGATTTTTCAGCTGCTCAAGGCATTCACCACCTCACGCAACGTCTTTTGAATGTCATCGAAGACGTCCGCATTGACAACCTCGGTGAAGAAAAGTCCCCCGCCTACCGTATCTGGCGAGAACATCTTGCCGAGTACCGTGAAGCTGACGGCACGTTGCGCGCGGTTTCTTCGCCCGCTTTGACGCAGTCCCCCATCGAGAGCGTCGTGACATGGCTGCACACGGAGCTAATGGCACACGCGGGTTACCGTTGGGCATTGCGCAATCTCTCGCACACGCGTGATTTGGTAAAGCCGATGCCGTCATCGATCAAACGAGTCCTGGTTAAGGAAGCCTTGAAGGTCAACAAAGCAAATTCCACAAACGATTGTCTCAAAATCGCGAAAAAACTATTCAAGATTCTCACGGACCTCAACGACGACCAACAAAAGAAACTGTCGTTTGTCCAAGAATTAGATTCCGGGATGACGGCCAGCCTCTTTAGTGAAAACGACATCGGAAGTACTCCGTTGGGCGACCCGATGCAATTTATTGAAAAATTGTTGTCATCACCCGAAAACAACAACGCATCGGGTTCAAAAATGATGCGTCAATCGGGACTCGGAGCTGCTGCAGACTTTTGCGGCAGCGGCATTTGTACCACTCCACCTGAACCGAAATACCGCTTGAATCGCTGGCCGTTAGATGCTGCCGAACTTAAGAACGGAACGCTTCACCGTGAGTTCATTCGGCAGTATGAGAAGGCTCGGGAAAGCCTCGGCTGCCTCGTTCAACAATTTTCAAAGCTTCTGAGGACAAAAGATTATTTTGCCGGCTATGGATTAGCAAGGTCCGGAGCTGATCTGCGCGACGACTGGATTGATGCAATTGCCTGTTCCGATCCGCGTCTCTTTGAAGTCGCAGCAACGGGAAGAAGTATTAGTTCGGAAATTTGTGTGCTGCTGGATCGATCGGGTTCCATGGGTGTCTCGACCATGACGGTCGCCAAAGTTGCAGTAAACGCCTTGGTGCGAGCCATTGATCGCATCAAAGGGGCGACTTCACGCGTGGCTCTTTTCCCTGGGTTATGTAATGACCATGTAGCGCTTGTCAAAGAGACAAGTGAACCGCTCAACTCTCTTGAAAGCAAGTTGCCCTCAATTGACGCGTACGGCTCCACGCCAATTCAGGAGGCTATGTGCTGGGGGCTGGATTCTTTTAAAATTTCTCGGGCCCGCGACAAACTTCTTTTGGTGATCACCGACGGCCGATTCAACGCTCAATACTCGCAGAGCATGGAAGAAAAACTCAAAAGTGCCGGCGTCGAATTCGCCCTGATGTCAATCGGCATCAACAACAGCGATGCAGCAAAAAATCACGTCCTGGTACACAAGACTGATGAAATCAACCAGGGGCTCCTGCAGCTGATTTCTCGGACTGCTTTTGTGAAAGCGCTTCGCAGATAGAAAAAGTCCCGAACAGTTATCTAGACCTGCCGGGACTGGAATTTTTTAGCCGAAAACTGAAGCTTTAGAGCTCTTCGCCGTATTTTTCAAGGCACTTCTTGAGATGCACCTCTTCTCCGAGATCGTCATAGCATTCAAACGGCTGATGAATCCAGGGGCTGTCCTTGAACGTGATCACGCTGTAATCAGGCTTGAAAACAGAGCAGGCCTTCACCCACAACACGGCAACGCGGATTTCCGTGACTTCCGGATAACACTTGCGAAGATGCGCCACAACGCGGCGGATCGTTTCTCCGGAATCACACAAGTCGTCGACCAACAGAAGCTTCCCCTTGAGCTCCGATACGCCCGTAATGTACTTGGCGATGTCAAGATCGCCCTGTACAGTTCCTGCAGCTTCGCGGTAGGAACTCGTGGTCATAATCGCCAGCGGCTTGCCGTAAATACGGCTAAAAAAGTCCCCGGGACGCATGCCGCCGCGCGCGAGGCACAGCAAAGAATCAAACTGCCAACCGCTTTTGGCCACGCGAGCCACAAGGCGTTCGCAAAGTTCAATATAGGTATTCCAATCAAAATGGGCGTGGGTGGTTTCAGCCATGTCTGCTCAATGAATTGTGGGTTTGGTACGTCAAAAGGCGGAGTCCGCTGGGGAAACCGCCTTTTTGCTCCTAATTGCTGTGCGATTTTAACGCAGGGGCGCGCAGAGGTGAAGCTTCTCGGTCAAAACGCCCCTCTGTTCATAGAACTTACGCGAAGGGATCGTTCAAAAGGATCGTTTGGTTGCGATCCGGGCCTGTGGACACGAGAGCGATCGGGCATCCGGCTACTTCAGAGAGTCGCTGCAGATATTTCTGCGCCGAAGCCGGAAGATCTTCCCAACGAGTCACGCCGAATGTGCTTTCGTTCCAGCCTTCGAACTCTTCGTAAACCGGTTCGCAAGCGGCGGCAGCGTCTGCACCATAAGGCATCAGATCGACCCTTTCACCATTAACGGTGTAACCCACACCAAGCTTGACAGTCTTCATGCCGTCGAGCACGTCAAGCTTCATGATGGCGAGCCCAGTGAGACCGTTGATCTGCACAGCGCGGCGAAGTGCGGCACCGTCAAACCAACCGCAGCGACGCGGACGCCCCGTCACAGCACCAAATTCGTTGCCTTTGCGGCGCAGTTCTTCGCCCACTTCATCAAGAAGTTCGGTCGGGAACGGACCGGAACCAACACGCGTGCAGTAGGCCTTGGTGATACCGAGCACGTAGTTCAGGCGATTGGGACCGACGCCGGCACCGGCGCAAGCCGAACCGGCCACCACGTTCGAGGACGTCACAAAAGGATAGGTGCCGTGGTCAATGTCGAGCATCGTGCCTTGAGCGCCTTCAAAGAGGAACTGCTTGCCCTGATCCATCTGCGCATTGAGTTCGGCGCTGATGTCGGTCACGAGCGGACGGAGACGTTCGGCATAACCGAGCGTCTTGGCGATCACTTCTTCGGGATCGAGCGGTTCGGCATGCAGATAATTCTTCAGCGTAAAGTTATGCAGATCCATCACAGCACGCACGCGTTCGGCGAAGCGTTCCGGATCGAACAGATCAGCCACTCGCACGCTGCGGCGAGCCACCTTGTCTTCGTAAGCCGGACCGATGCCGCGGCCGGTCGTGCCGATTTTGTTGGCACCGAGCGCAGCTTCTCGGGCATGATCGAGCGCCACGTGGTAGGGCATGATCAGAGGAGCGTTGCCCGAAACGCGAATGCGCGGTTCTGCATCCACCCCGTGGCTCTTGAGTTCTTCGATTTCAGAGAAAAAAGCTTCGGGAGAAAATACGACGCCGTTACCGAGATAGCAACGAGATGTCGGATGCATAATGCCCGACGGGATCAGGCGCAGAATCGTCTTTGCGCCGTTGATCACGAGGGTGTGGCCGGCGTTGTGACCGCCGTTGAAGCGAACGACGCCGTCAACGCGCTCGGTGAGCCAATCGACAACTTTGCCCTTGCCTTCGTCACCCCACTGGGCACCGACTACCACGACATTTTTAGACATTGGGACTCCTTCCATCCGGAATTCAGAGGGCCTTAAGTTCAAAGCCCAAAGAGGTTCTAACTAATTCTTTCGTAATCACAAACTGTTCAAGCACGTCCTCGTCACGCTCGCCGGGCAGCAAGCGCACAACGATGTGCCCTTCGTCGCGAAGCTTTTCAACCTGTGCTTCCAGGTCGCGGGCTAGCGGTCCGCGTGCGACAACGGCTTGCGGACGATGCGAAGCAGCCACCTGGAGTCCTGCCAGAGCTCGCAGGTATACGGTAAAGCCGCAGGCCGGCCGCGAACGGCCGAATGCCAAACCCACACCATCATAGCGCCCGCCTCTCAAAACCGCCTGAGCATAATTCGGTATGTTCACCGAGAACGTGATGCCCGTGAGGTATTGATAGCCGTGCACGTCACAGAAGTCGACGCTCACTTCGTCGGCACCGCAGATGTTTGCCAGCTCGCGAACTTCCCGCAAAGCTTCCTGAATCTCAGGCTTTTGCGGCAGCTCGCGCTCAAGTATATCGAGAACAGAAACATCTCCGAAAGTCCGAAGCAAAAGCTGCAGAGCCTGCTGCACTTCCGGATCGAATCCGACGGCAGCTTCAGCTAACGCAACCGGATCCTTCATGCGAAGTGCCCGTACCACCCCGTGCACACTTTCGTCTGAAATTCGCTCTCCCATCAAGGCGTGCAAAATCGCCATGTGGCCGATGTCGATATGTACGACATCAATGCCAAGCTTTTTGAGAGTGCGCACTGCCAACGTCATGATCTCAGCGTCGGCCTCAATACCGCTGGCACCGAACAATTCAACGCCGGCGACAACAGGTTCGCGGCTTGCCAGCGGGTGCATCGGTCGAGCGTGCAGGCAACTGCCGGCATAACACAGACGACTTACGCCCTTTCGACCCAGAATATGCGCATCGATACGCGCGCACTGCGGCGTCATGTCGGCACGGATGCCGATCGTGCGCCCCGTCCCCGGATCCATGAATTTGAATGTGCTGTTATCCAAATCGCTGCCGCTGCCGGTCAAAAGAGAATCAACGTACTCCACCATCGGCGGCTGAACCAATTCAAAGCCGTGCACCTTAAAAAGGTCAAGGCATTTGCGTCGCATCGACTCGAGTACGCGAGCTTCGCGGGGCAGAATATCCGCGAAATGCTCCGGAATAAGCCAACTGATCATATGTTTTGAACGCTCTTGTCTAAACGGTCAACCTCATGGGCAAAAGCGCTCCTCCCTTATGAAAATTTATGTTTTTTACGCCTCAGGCTCGTCACTTCCAGTAGAGCGTGATCAGCCAGACTGCCGCCAAGCCTCCTGCCACCAGCACCGCAGCAATGCGGACAAGTACGGCATCAGGTAAATCTGCGGCTGTCTTAACTGCCTGCTTCCACTTGGCAGGAGCCACCAACGGAAGAATTCCTTCGAAAACCGCCATGAAGCATAGCGCCAGAACGAGAGTTTTCATTGCCGTCGGCCTGTTTTTTTATTCTCCCTTGGAGTTCTTGAGATAATCAAAGAACTCGCCCGAACCATCAAGAACGATCATATCGGTCGACTTGCCGAAACTATGCTTGTAAGCTTCGATATTGCGGTAGAACTTTGCAAACTCGGGATTGCGGTTGAAGGCTTCGGCATAAACGGCATTGGCCTGAGCGTCCCCCTCACCCTTGATTTCCTGAGCCTGACGATAGGCCTCAGCAAGAATCACTTCGCGTTCACGATCGGCCTGTGCACGAATGCGCTCGGCTGCCGCTGCGCCCTTGCTGCGTTCTTCACTCGCCACGCGCTTGCGTTCGGCTTCCATACGGCGATACACGGACTCGGAAATTTCCGGCGTGAAATCAACGCGCTTCAAACGCACATCCACAATATCGATGCCGATGTCTTGTACGCGAGCCTGCAACCCCTTCTGGATTTCGTTCATGGCCTTTTCACGTTCGCGGGACGTGATTTCGTTGACCGTTCTGCGGTTGACGGTCTGATTGAGCACATCGCGCAAAAGAGCCGCCACACGGTCCTCGGCAGCGCGTTCATTACCAATGAAAGACACCCAGTACTTGCGAGGATCGGCAATACGCCAGCGCACAAAACTGTCGATAAGCAGGTTCTTCTTTTCGCTCGTCTGGACCAAATCGGCGTTGGGAGCATCCAATGTCAAGATGCGTTTGTCGAGATAAACAATGTTCTGAAGCGGAGCCGGAAGCTTCACATAAAGGCCCGGTTCGCTTTTAACGTCCTTCAGTTCACCCAGAGCAAAGACGAGAGCGTATTCACGCTCGCCCACCGTATAAAGACACAGTTCGGCGGCACCCACCGCCACCACGGCAGCAACCAAAAGGGAAGTCAGTTTCTTCATAGTGTTCGTTCCCCCTCAAATCAACGGATGCGCTCGCGCGACAAAGTACGAGAGGCCTCCGGCTGCGGGGAGGGTTGAGCAATCGGAGCAGCGGTTACAGCAGTACCGGCTGCGGCATTGTTTTGAGCTTGCGCCTTGGCTGCCGAAGCGCTTTGCTCAAGCAGCTTGTCAAAGGGCAGATACAGGAGATTGCTCGCGCCCTTGGACTCCACAAGCACCTTCTTGGTGTTGCTGTACACGTCGCGCATCGCGTCAATATAGATTCGATCGCGCGTGACCTGCGGGGCCTTTTCGTATTGTTCAAGCACCTTACTGAATCGTTCGGCATCGCCGCGTGCGGTCTCAACCACACGAGCCTTGTAAGCTTCGGCCTCTTGATTCAGACGTGACGCCATACCGCGCGCCACCGGCACCACGGCATTGGCGTACGCCTGACCTTCGTTGATCTGACGTTCGCGGTCCTGACCGGCCTTAACGGCGTCATTGAAGGCAGCCTGCACTTGCTGCGGGGGTTGAGCGTTTTGAATGGCAACGCTCATTACCTCAATACCCGTCTGATAACGGTCCAACATCGCCTGCATGGCCACCTGGACAGCAGACGCAATTTCCTGCTTGCTTTCAAAAAGCACCGAGTCCATGGTCTTGCGGCCGACCACTTCACGCATAGCCGATTCGGCAGCGTCAAACACGCTGCGGTCCGGGTCGCGACTGCGGAAAAGATAATCCTTGGCAGCATGCGGCTTGATGCGGTACTGCACGTTGAACATGACGTCAACGATGTTTTCGTCGTCGGTGAGCATCAGAGCTTCCTTCAAACGCTGCGTCGTACCGCGCATACCGATTTCGGCTTTACGCACACTCGAAACATCGACAATTTCGACATCCTGCACCGGCCAAGGCAGGCGCCAGTTGATGCCAGGCGCGCTGTCCTGGGTGTACTTGCCAAACGTCGTCACCACGCCGATCTGGCCTTCGGGAACGATGTAGATGCCGCTGGCAAGCCAAGCAATGGCAGCTACACCGATCAGTCCGGCAATACCTCGTACAGAAAACGATTTCGGATCACGTCCGAATCCGCGGCGGGCGCGGGGCGTTCGCGGAGGCGGCGGCGTTTGATGGTCATCTTGACGCCAAGCAGGTTGTTCTTCCTCCCGAGGCGTTTCGTCGTCGCGACGAGACTGCCATGCGTCCTGGCTTTGACGATTGCCTCGAGGATCCTTTTGCCCCCCGAGAATCGAATTAACCATACGGTTGAAATCGTTCCAAAGCTGATCAAGGTCGTTGCCTTCGTTACGGTTGCCCCGACGATCGCTCATATTGTTTCGATCGTTGTCGGAAGCCTGACGATCGGCCTCTTCTCGTCTTCTGTTTTCATCATTCGGATCAGGTTGAGTCTGATCCTGTCTTTGCTGATTTTCTTGTTCGTCATTGCGGGGTTTGTCAGAGCCCGCAGAACGGCCCCATTGCGGGTCATTGAATGACATGGAAGTATCCCTGTTTCCTGATTGTTCTATCGCATTCGATTCGCCCGAAATCCCTGACGACAGAGACGTCGGGCAACTGTTGCAGTTTAGCATTGAGCCTTGTGGCCACCGACGGTAATAAGCCCTTGTTTAACCGCTTGTTACGAACGCTCACGAAGCGGCCTCAAAAAGCGTTATGACAAGCCCGAACGCTTTCTCAGAGAAGAGCTTCTAGCTCCTTGAGCGCCTCGTCGTCGCTTTTGGCTGACGGTCTCTGATCTTCCCAGAATTCAGGTTCACGCGGCACGCTCGCATTCTCTTCACGAACCTTGGCAGCCTCTTGCGCCAAAACCTCGCGCAACAGATCCAGACCGTCTCCGGTCGCAGCACTCATGGTCACCGAGCGAACCGTTCCGTCGGCATTTCGCTGCACGGCCGGTTCCAATCCAGAAAGATCGCACTTGTTGTAAACCACGATTTGGCGAATGTCGTCGGCGCCGATCTGCTTGAGTACGGTTGCCACCGACGCCATCTGCTCTTCGCGCACGGTACTGGCCGAATCCACAACATGAAGAAGAATGTCTGCGTGAACGGTTTCGTCAAGCGTCGACTTAAAGGCTTCCACCAACTGATGCGGAAGTCCTCGGATAAAGCCCACTGTATCGGAAAGTACTACAGTCTGTTCGTCACTCACCCAACAACGTCGCGCTGTTGTATCAAGCGTGGCAAACAATTGATCCGCAGCATAAGCCTTCTCGCGCACCAAACGGTTAAAGAGCGTTGATTTTCCCGCGTTGGTGTAGCCCACAAGACTCACTGTCGGCGTATCGCCCTTCATGCGGGAGCGTCGTTGCGTATCACGCTGTCGGGAAAGTTTTTTGAGCTGCTCGCGCAACATTTTGACGCGAGCACCAATCATGCGTCGGTCAAGCTCAATCTGCTTCTCGCCGGGACCACCCGTTTTACCAAGACCACCGCGTTGCCTCTCCAAGTGCGTCCAACCGCGAACCAACCGCGTGGATAGATGCTCAAGACGAGCAAGCTCCACCTGCAGTCGCCCCTCTTTGCTCTTGGCACGGCGACGAAAGATTTCGAGAATCAGTTCGGTACGATCAAGAACAGGAAGTTCGGTGACGTTAGCAATGTTGCGCTGTTGCGCAGCCGACAGTGCTGCATCGAAAACGATGCAGTCGGCACGGGCGCCTTTGGCAAGCATTTTGATTTCTTCGATCTTGCCGCTGCCCAAGTAGGTTGCAGGATCAGGCTTATCGCGTCGGGCTTGAATGAGCCCGACGGGTTCGAGATTGTCGGAACTTACGAGCTCGGTGAGTTCTTCGCCGGCATCGAAATGTCGTTCTCGGCCGACTGCAACCGTCACAAGAAAAGCGCGGGCCGCCTCAGCTTCCCGCGCACTGTCAAATTGAAATTTTGTCAACTCAGTTGAGAACCTCGCGGGGTTCTGATTGCTGAATGATTAGGGAAGAACCGTACCGGTGTTCGGGATGCTTACGGGACGAGTTGGAACGACCGTGCTGATGGCATGTTTGTAGACCATCTGCGTAACCGTGTTGCGAAGCAAAACAACGTACTGATCAAACGATTCGATCTGCCCCTGCAACTTTATGCCGTTAACAAGATAGATCGAAACCGGAATGTGTTCTTTGCGAATCGCGTTCAGAAAAGGATCCTGAAGAAGCTGTCCTCTGCTTGCCATTTTGTATTCTCCGTCACGTCCGGCCCTGCTGCGACGACCTCCCTGTCGAGAAAAGCACTGAACCGGGACATGAAAATTGTTGTTGTGTTGTTATCAGCACACAGACGAACAGCACCAGTCGTTCGTCTGAATGGACTGCTACCAATCTAAAAAGAAGCGGCTGTTATAAAAAGCGCAAGCCGCCCAATGCATCGTAGTGCAGATTGTATCCGCAAGACAGAACGTTTTGGCTCAAAATGTGCGCAAAATGTTGCTGTCCTCGTTCTTTTTCGCAAATCGCCCGTGAAAAAGAACGAATCCAGAGATCACTTCTTCTTTTCGTCCTCGGCGTATGGATTGCGATTGGTCTTCAATTCCACACGCAAAGGCGTCCCCGCCAAATTAAACGCATCGCGGAAAACGCCTTCCAAATAGCGCTTATAGCTGTCGCTGACTGCGTCGAGACTGTTGCCGTGAATGACAATCACGGGCGGGTTCATCCCGCCCTGATGCGCATAGCGCAGTTTCGGACGGGTGCGGCCGACACGCGGAGGCTGTTGCTGCTCCACTGCAGCCATCATCACGCGTGTCAAACGCGGCGTCGAGAGCTTGGCAAAGCTCGCAGCATGAGCGTCTTTGACGGCCTTCATCAGATGATTAAGACCGTTGCGTTTCAATGCTGAAATGTGAATGAATCGAGCCCAGCGCAGGAAGTGGAACTTGCGCTCAATATCAAGATCAACCATCGAGCGCTTGTAGCTATCAACACCGTCCCACTTGTTAACAGCAACCACGAGTGCACGGCCCGCTTCAAGAGCATAGCCTGCAATCTGAGCGTCCGAAGCGGCAATGCCTTCGGTGGCATCGAGCACCAAAATGCAGACGTTGCAGTCTTCGATGGCCTGCAACGTCTTCACGACCGAGAACTTCTCGACCGCTTCAAACACACGCCCCTTGCGACGCAAACCCGCCGTATCAATCAGCCGGAACGGAATGCCGTCGGCTTCGAAGTCAACCTTAATGGCGTCGCGCGTCGTTCCCGGCATGTCGTAAGCAATCAGGCGATCTTCCCCCAAAAGCGCATTGGCAAGCGTGGATTTACCCACATTGGGACGACCGGCCAGGCAGACTTTAATGCGTTTGGGAGCGTCAGGACTCTCTTTTTCCTCTTGCTCGGGCCGATTAAATTCCTCGGGCAGTTCGCCCAAGACCTTTTGCATGAGCGGCAACACGCCGTGGCCGTGTGTAGCCGAAATACGAATCGGCTCTCCCAGACCAAGTTCATAAAACTCGGCGGCATGTTCGGTAGCCAATCCTTCACACTTGTTGACCGCAAGGTAAACAGGACGCTGACAGGTACGCAAACGCTGCATGATGCGTTCATCGTGCGGAGTCAAACCGGCACGTGCGTCAGTGACAAAAATCACCACATCGGCTTCGGCAATAGCCGCTTCAGCCTGGTCGGCCATTTCGCGGACAATTCCTTCAGACTTTACGGGTTCAAAACCGCCCGTGTCCACGACAATGTATGGACGGGGGCCCACACGCCCCTGACCGTACTGCCGATCTCGGGTCAAGCCCGGGAAGTCGGCCACGATCGCGTCGCGGCTGCGGGTCAAACGGTTAAAGAGCGTCGACTTGCCGACATTCGGACGTCCGACGAGAGCGACAACAGGAAGCATAAAAATCGGTCTTGCGGTTACTTGGTAACGGTAATGTAGGAAATCTGACCTTCATCGGTCTGGAATATCGCGCCCTTGCCCATGGAAATCGGAGGCACGCGCACGGCGCCGCTCACAGACGTGCGGCCGACAAACTTACCTGTCTTAGGATCCAGGAAGTGCACCACGCCGTCGTAGTCGCCAACGGCAATCACGTCATCCAAAACTGTAACAGCAGAGGGAGAGCGCCACAAAAGGGCGGAATTCTGCCAGACAAGTTCTCCCGTTGCATAGTCGTAGGCGTTAATTTCGCCGCGTGCCGTTGTCACATAAACACGGCCGCCATCCGTCACAGGACCGCTCACAGCGTCAACAGCAGCACGCCACAACGGACGACCGTCTTTGGCACTGATGCAAAGGATGCCGCCCTGGAAAGCCGCAGCGCACATCATGTTCTGGTCCACCAAGGGAGTACCGACGACGTCGCACAAACGTTCAACTTCCGTGATGCCCTTGGGCTGAGCAACAACAATGTCGAAAATCGTTTTGCCCTGACCGTCAAGAGCTAGCAGGCGTCCGTTGGCCTGACCGACCAGAATACCGGCAGGTGAAAAGCGCATCTGAGAGGCAGCGCGCACGGTAAGAGCCGGAACCTGAGACTGATAGCGCCAGCGGCGTTCGCCGGAAGTAGCATCAAAAGCCGTGATACGGGTGTCGGCCGTACGCACAATCACAAAGCCCGCACCGACAAGCGGCGGAACACTCATTTCAGAGGATAAACGAGCGCTCCAAAGTTTCTTGCCGGTGGCATCAAACACTTCAACTTCACCCTTGACAGTACCAACGGCCACGAACTCACCGTCACTGCCCACGCCTGCAGAAATTTCCGCATCCGTTTCTACGGCCCACTCTTCCTCACCCGTCTTCGGATCAAGTTTGTAGAGCGTGTTGCCGCCGGCAGTGTAAAGTCCGGACTGCGTCAAAAACGGCGTTAAAAGACCGGTGACACTGCTGCCGACAGACTGAGACCAGACGCGGTCGGAAGACACGAGTTCGTTGATACTCTCGAGCTCGGCGGGTTCATGCGAAGTCGAGCTACAGCCGACCAGAGCCAAACCGCACACTGCCGCCATCGTCAGCACAACACGTTTGAATTTGATGTTCACGAGCACACTCCCGTTTGCGAAGCGACGCTACAAATTCTCGCCGGCGCCCCTTCAAAAACTAGATTGATTTTTAGGACTTCTTTTCCGGCAAAGCCTGAATCTTGAGACTCAGCAAGGCAAGAAGTTCGCCGGAAGCGCGGTCACGCTCCAGAGCGTCTTCCCAGCATTTGCGAGCGCCTTCCACGTCGCCCAAAGCCAGAAGAACATCACCTCGGCGATCCAACACAAGCGGCATCTGCGCCTGTGCCGGATCAATGGCGTCAATGGCTGCCTTGGCTTTATTAGCATCCTTAGCGTCAAGTTCAACTCCGGCCAAACGTACACGCGCAACAGTCGCGTATTCGGGATGTCCGCCTTCGTTAATTACCCAGTTAAGGGCCGCACGGGCAGCGTCAAGATTGCCCGCCTTCTGTTCGACGTTGGCCTTCATGAGAGCTGCCAGCGAAGCAAAAACATGGCTCGAATATTCCTTCATCAAGCCGTCGGACAGAGAACGAACGTTTTTCTCGTCGTTTTGCACGTAGGCATTCTGAAGCTGTACGTACGCCACCGTTGCCTTGCCACCCTGATAGCGCTTGTACCAATGCCAGCCGTTGTATCCGGCAAAAGCCAAACAAATCACGGTGATGCAACTCAATGTGAGGTTACCCCACTTATCCCACCAAGCCTTAAGTTGTGCAAGGGACTCTTGTTCTTCTAAATCGTATGCCATAGGTGCAATTACTTTCCGATGTTGCGAGCCTCAAAAGATAGGCTCAAAAAACGCATCTGTACTCAAAGCGCCGCTGTAGGTCGAACCAAATGCAGCGCAAAACAATAGACTATTGTAGCGACTTGAAGGACGCCTTAATTGAAATCGCCTTCCTTGGTCGAACCGAAAATTTCTGAAAGCGACTCAATACCAATCGTCATCTGTTCGGCAAACTGCTGGTTGCCCTGCGCGTCGCGCAATCTCTTGATGGCGACCTGACCGGCGTTGACCTCGTTTTCTCCGCAGACCACAGCCCACTGAGCGAGAGACTGGTCGGCGCGCTTCATACTCGACTTAAAGGAAGTGCTGCCGGCATGCACAATCACTCTGTGACCTGCATCGCGAAACTGTTCACCGATTTGCCGCGCCACCAGCTCCGTATGCCCGCCTTGGTGCACCACATAAATTTCGCAGGACGCCACAGGCGTATCGCCGCCGGCGGCACGGACAAGTTCAATCACGCGTTCAGCACCAATGGCAAAACCGGCAGCGGGCGTCGCCCGGCCCCCAAGTATCTCAATCAAAGGATCGTAGCGACCACCGCCGCAGATTGTTCCCTGACTGCCGAGCTGATCCGTCACCCATTCGAAAACCGTGTGGTTGTAGTAGTCCAGTCCACGCACCAAGCGGGGATTGATCGTATATTCGATGCCAAGGGCCTGCACGCCCGCTTCGAGAGTCCCAAGGAATCGACGGGAGTCCTCTCCGAGGAAATCAAGCAGACGCGGTGCGGCTTCCACCATCGCCTGCATATCCGGGTTTTTCGTATCGAGGATTCGGAGAGGATTGGTTTCAAGACGGCGACGGGCGTCTTCGTCAAGTACGTCGTAATTATCTTTGAGATAAGCAACCAGAGCCTCGCGGTGACGCGCACGTTCTTCAGTCGCACCAAGACTGTTGAGCTGCAAGCTTGCCTTGATGCCGAGATTCTTCCAAAGACGGGCCGTCAGCGAGAGCAGTTCGATATCCACATCGGGACCGGCAAAGCCCAATGCTTCGCAACCGAATTGGTAGAACTGGCGATAACGGCCGCGCTGAGGACGTTCGTGGCGGAACATCGGGCCGAAATACCACAGACGTTGCGGTGCGTTGTAAGTGATATTGTGCTCAATGGCGCAACGGCACACGGCGCTTGTGCATTCCGGACGCAGAGTAAGCTGTTCGCCGTTCATCGAATCGGTGAAGGAATACATTTCCTTTTCAACGATGTCGGTGGCCTCCCCCACACCACGGGAAAAGAGACCCGTTGCCTCAAGAATGGGCGTGCGAATCTGGCGGTAACCGTAGCTCGCCGCCACGGAACGCGCCGCATCCTCAAACTTTTCCCATACACCGGCATCTTCGGGCAACATATCGTTCATGCCCTTGATCCCGGTAATTTTGATTTTTGCCATTGTTCTGTCCTTGTTCTTGTCTGTATTCACTACGCGCTGCGGTGTCTGACCTTGCTTATCTGCCACCCCAACGCTCAGCCACGTACGCTTCGATCATGGCCTTGAATTCGTTCATGATGTCATCCCCCTTTAGGGACGCTTTCTTGACACCGTCGCAATAGACGGGAGCAACCGGCGATTCTCCGCGTCCCGGAAGACTGATACCGATATCTGCGTTGCCGCTCTCACCCGGTCCGTTGACCACACAGCCCATCACTGCCACCGTCATGGTCTCAAAACCCGGGGCCGTCTGTCGCCATTGCGGAGTCTTTTCACGCAGAAATTCCTGTGTCTGCGCTGCCAATTTTTGGAAAAGATCGCTTGATGTTCTGCCGCAGCCCGGGCAGGACACCACCAGAGGAGAGAAGTGCCGCAACCCCATGCTCTGGAGCAGTTCCTGAGCCACATAGACCTCTTCTTCCCTGGCCTTTCCGGGAGCAGGCGTAATCGAAATGCGAATCGTGTCGCCGATACCTTCGGACAACAACACCGATAACGCCGCCGAGCTCGCCACGATGCCCTTAGTTCCGCCTCCCGCTTCCGTTAGCCCCAGATGCAAGGCCCAGGGAGCCAGCTTAGAGAGTGAGCGGCATACAGCCACTAGATCCTGCACATCGCTTACTTTCGTCGAGAGTATGATGCGATCGGCAGGAAGGCCAAGATCCACGGCTTTTAGCGCACTCTGATGCGCACTCTGCACAATCGCATCCAACGTCACCGCACGAACTGAGCGAGGCTGACCGGCCCCTCGATTGGCTTCCATCAGCTGCGAAAGCAATTCCTTATCAAGCGACCCCCCGTTTACGCCGATGCGAACCGCCTTGCCGTTATCGATCGCAATACGGATCATCGTTGCAAAGTTGTCATCGTGCTTGGCACCCTTGCCCACGTTGCCAGGATTGATACGGTACTTGGAAAGCGCTGCGGCACAAGCCGGATAGTCCGTCAACAATTTGTGGCCGTTGTAGTGAAAGTCTCCCACAAGCGGCACATAAAATCCCTCGGCATCAAGCTGCGCGCGAATTTCGGGAACGGCCAGAGCTGCTTGAGGCGTATTTACCGTCAAACGCACCAATTCGCTGCCGGCTCGGGCAAGTGCTTTCACCTGTTCGACCGTATCGGCCACATTTTCGGTTGCGGTATTAGTCATTGACTGGACCACAACCGGCGCTCCTCCTCCCACTGTCACCGTAACGGGACCGTTTTGAATCTTGACGGCATGCGTTTTGCGTCTGGGCTGCCAAACAGCGTCAGAACATTTGTCCGGGTACACGGGAATCGTCTTGTCGGACATTTCGGGAATCCTTTATTGAAAGACTCGGTCGTCAGACGCGGTCTTTTTGCTGTTCGGGCAGGATGCCAAAAGCGCGCTTTTGCTCAAGCAGACGTTCGGCTCGCCGCGTTCTGTCCTTGACTTCGCCGGCAAGCTGACCGCAGGCTGCATCTATGTCGTCGCCTCGCGTCTTGCGAATCGTCGTGACAATGCCCGCATCGTTCAAAATCTTGGCAAAAGCAAGCACCGTCTCTCGCTCCGGACGCTTGAGGTCAGAGTCCGGGAACGGATTGAACGTGATCAGATTGAATTTGCAGGGCACAGTACGTACCAACTCGATCAGCTCACGCGCATGTTTAGGCTGATCGTTGATGCCGCCGAGCATCAAATATTCAAACGTGATGAAGTCACGCGGTGCCACCTTGAGGTAGCGTCGGCATGCCGCCATCAGGTCTTCGAGCGGATGCTTCTTATTGACCGGCATGATCATGTCGCGCAAAGCGTCATCAGGCGCGTGCAGACTCACAGCGAGAGCCACGGGCACCTCGGAGCCGAGTTTGTCGATTTGGTTGACGAGACCGGACGTGGAGACCGTCACGCGGCGACGCGACAGACCGTAGCCGTTGTCGTCAAGGAAAAGCCGCAGCGCAGGAATCACGTTGGAGAGATTCTGCAGCGGTTCACCCATGCCCATCAGCACAACATTGCTGATAATGCGATCGTTGGGATCGGTTACACCGGCCTCCTTACGCAGCGTGCGCTCGGCGTGCCACAGCTGACCGACGATTTCGGCGGTAGTGAGATTGCGGTTAAAACCCTGCTTGCCCGTCGAGCAGAACAGGCACCCCATGGCGCAGCCGGCCTGCGTAGAAATGCACAGCGTGCCGCGGTCGTCTTCAGGAATGAACACCGCCTCCACAGCGTTTCCGTTGCCCACATCAAAGAGCCACTTGCGGGTGCCGTCGGCCGAATGCTTGACGGTAATGACAGGCGGCGCTTTGATGTAGGCCAAGTCATGCAACTTGGCCCTGAAGCTCTTGGCCAGATTGCTCATTGCGTCAAAGTCGTCCTCGCAGTGCCTATGCATCCAGCGAGAAAGCTGAATGGCACGATAAGGCTTTTCTCCGAGTGCGGCGCACCACGCCTTGATCCCCTCAACATCAAAGTTAAGTAGATTCACGCGCTCCGTCACCTGGCTTTGATTTTCTTGCATAGTGTCAATCCGGCCTTGCTTTCAACTTCTGATTAACGCGAGCAGATAGCGAGCGTCGGGAAGAAGTAAGCCACTTCGACGGCAGCCGTTTCAGGAGCGTCGGAACCGTGAACGGCGTTAGCGTCAATGCTTTCGGCAAAGTCAGCGCGAATCGTACCCTTTTCGGCCTTCTTCGGGTCGGTGGCACCCATCAGCTGACGGTTCTTAGCAATGGCGTCTTCGCCTTCGAGAACCTGAATCATCACGGGGCCGGAGGTCATAAAGTTAACGAGATCGTTGAAGAAAGGACGTTCCTTGTGAACAGCGTAGAAGCCTTCGGCTTCGGCGCGGGAAAGCTGACGCATCTGAGCAGCGACGATCTTAAGACCGGCGTTTTCAAAACGGGTGTAGATCTGACCGATCACATTCTTGGCGACGGCATCGGGCTTGATGATGGAAAGAGTGCGCTGAATAGCCATTTGATTCTCTTGGTGTGAAAAAAAGTAAAGAAAGAGTCCGCCGTTGCAGCAGACCCGCATTCGTGAGAGACAACGTTGAAAAGCGGCTTGACCGCCCCAAAACGAGCCTCTAAAAATTCAACGCGCGATTTTACCATGCAAGGCCCCCCTCCTTCTTTACTGCAAACGGAGCGGTTGCACATTTTTTCGATTTTCTCAACTACAGAAGTCTCTGTTGCCGTTCGTTTGGAATGCTCGAAAGGAAAAAATGCTTTTTTCTTTTTGTCCCTCATCTAAGGACAAAGTTACACATTGGTTCCGTTATACATTAACCTACTCTTTGGTAGAGAAAAAAAATTCAAATCAAGTCATTTTGTAATTTTCGGATTTTTTTTGCATTCTCCTGCCTCAATGCCTCACAAACAGCTTTTGCTCTTGTATACTCCCCGCGATCTAATTCACAAAGAGACTCATTTAGATCATTTTTTAATATCGCATACCCAGGAGCGAAAAAGTGGATAACGATTTCAAAACCCTCTACAACACCCTGCGCGCTGAGCAGGATGCACTGAAGGCAAAAATGCAGTCCGCCAAAGGCGACGCCATCAAGCATGTGCAGGAACTGATCGACGCCTTTCAAATTCAGAGTTATGATCTGAAGTTTGAAGACACTCCGTCTTCTTTCCGTGAAACTCCCGTTCGTCGCCGCGGCCCCGCCCCCATTAAGTACCGCACCCCCACCGGCATCGAATGGACTGGTAAAGGCAATATGAAACGCGAGTTCCGTGACTATCTTCTCTCTCAGGGCTTGACCGTGGAAGACAAGGATCTGTTCCTGACGCCTGAATTTCAGAAGTAAGATTTCACACTGAATTTTGCTTCGACAGTCTCCAGCAAGAGACATTTGCCCAAATAAAAGAGGAGCGCAAAACACACGGTTTTGCGTTCCTCTTTTATTATTCAGCAAAGTAAAGTTGCTGCTATCGAGTCACTTTACTGTCAATTTTGACAAGTCACATCCATTCAAAAACATCTCGAACAAACACCATACCAATTTTCGATTCGAAATTAGGCACCTCAAAGCGACATATTTCCGTTTCACCCCATCACATCTTTTCAAGCCAATTCTTCCGCTTCGCCCGGTTCTAGCACGGCAATGCTTTCAACGTGGGCAGTGTGCGGGAACATATTCATAACACCTGCCGCACGCACATGCCAACCGCCTTCATGCTTGAGAATGGCGCAATCACGTGCAAGCGTTGCCGGGTTACAAGAGACGTACACCACACGAGAAGGACGTTTTTTCGTGGCCGCAAGCGTCTGAGCAAGCGCCTGAGCACCTTCACGCGGAGGATCAATAAGCACGCGATCAATACCGCCCATTTTTTCCCAAAGCGCATCCCAATCGTCCGTTGACCAGGTAAAGAGATTGCGCGCGACAAAAGTCGTCTTTTGAGCCAAACCGTTGGCGGCCGCCCCCGCACGTGCGCGCTCGACCAGAGCCTCGCTGCCTTCAATGCCGGTTACATATTCGGAACGGCGCGCAAGCGGAAGAGTGAAATTCCCCAGGCCGCAGAAAAAATCGGCTACGTGGTGTTCGGGCTTCACATCGAGCAATTCAATGGCTCGGCCAACCATTTCACGATTGACGCGATGATTGACCTGCGTGAAGTCCGTCGGCTTGAAGCTGATGGCAACGTCGAACGCCTCAAGCTTGAGCTTGAGACGATCTCGCGCTTCCGGGTGCATCGGATAGGCTGAGTCGGGCCCCTTAGGCTGCAACCAAATATCAACATTTTGAGCTTGCGCAAACGCTTCGATTTTTTCCGTGTCTTCGTTGGTAAGCGGCTCAAGAATGCGCAGCACGAGCGCCGTGTGACCGTCACCGTCAACCGCCACTTCGATTTGCGGCAGACGTTCGGCAATCGTAAGACTGCTCACGAGATCACGCATGGCGGGAAGCATATCGGAAACTTTCTGCGGCAGAATGCGGCACTCTGTCATGTCGGCCACATAACTCGAACTTTTTTCATGGAAGCCCACCAAAATGCCGCCCTTTTTGGCGACATTGCGCACCGTCAGGCGAGCACGGTGACGATAGCCCCAGAATTCGCCCACGATCGGAGGCAAGATACTCTCAGCAGTCACCTTGCCGATGTGCCACAGGGCGTCAATCAGAACGGTTTGCTTGAAGTCAACCTGGGCACGTGCGTCCAGATGTTGCATCACGCAACCGCCGCAAGTTCCCGGTCCGATACCGAAGTTGGGGCAAGCCGGTTCGACGCGCAGATCGGAAGCGCTCAAGATTTCCTTCACAATGCCGACTTCATAGCTCGGTTTGGTGCGAATCTGCTCATAAGTAACGGTTTCTCCGGGCAAAGCACCCTGAATGAAGACGACCTTACCTTCACGACGCGCCACGCCTCTGCCTTCGGCATCAAGTTTTTCCACCTGCGCTTCAAAAACAGGGCGTACTTTTTCCTTGCGGGAACTCATTGTTGGGGTTTCCTTCTCGTTTGTGGAGTCTCAATTTCGGAAAGAATCGCCCCGCACAACTGATTGCCGGGGCGACGGAAGTCTTTTTGTTTCGATCCGGTTACTTCTTTTGCAAATAAAGCATCGGATTGAGAGGTTGTCCGCCTTGACGCAGTTCAAAACGCAACTTTTCAACGCCTGAACTGCTCTCGCCGACTTCTGCAATCTTCTGTCCGGCTCGCACGCTTTCGTTCAAACGAACCAACACCTTACTCAGATTGCCATACACGGTCACAACCGGAGCAGTAGGCTTGCCCGGCAGGCGAATGTTATGACGAACCAAAACGAACTGACCGTAGCCGTCGTTGTTGTTGCCAATGTAATGCACCGTGCCGTCGAGAACTGCCATCACAGGTGCCCCCTTATCGGCACCAATGTCTATACCGAGCGTCCCCGTTCGGTTGAAGTCGGCGATCACTTCGCCTTCAACAGGCCAACGAATTTCAATGTCGCCTCGCGCGGCAGCCTGGCGTTGCTGTTCTTCTTCAGCAATTTTGCGCTCGGCAACCTGTTGTGGCGTTTCAGGACGCTTGGCCGTTTCAACGGTCGGCTCAGTCGCAATAGCCTCCCCTTCCGTCACCGTGGCAGCGGGAGCGGTCGATTGGCTACCGTCCTCACGCGAAACGGGGATCTGCAGCTCGCGTCCCAGAGAAAGCTGCGTGGGATCCTGCACGTCGTTTAACAGCATCAGTTCGCGAGGATTGACTCCATAGCGCATGCTGATGTTGTAAATCGTGTCGCCCTGCACCACAACATGCGTGCGGCCGCTTGCTTGCGGCGTTGGTTCAGTTGTTAAGTGACGGGGCTGAAACGTACCCTCCGAGGGAACCGGGACCGAATGAGCTTCGGTACTTTCCACCGGAACCGAAACTTCCGGGGAAGGCGTACTGCGATCTTCTATCGGCGCTGAAATATCAACCGACGAACATCCGGCCAAAAACATCAAGCCGCAAAGGGCGGCTAAACCACGCATACGCATTGTTCTTTGCTCCTCTCTTGCCGTTGCGTCTCGGTGTATCGATGCACTTCAACGGCTTCTTCTCTCTTGTTTTCCCGCATCGCTTTCGCCCAGAGCCGCCGGTAGGGACGTCCCTCGGACAAAAGCCGCTTATTTGTCTGATTCTAGCGATAAGCTTCGACAAAAGACGGCAAGATCGCGTTTTTTAGATTTCTTTTACAAAACGAACCGCAATGATCTCTGACAGTCCGAGGAGGATGTCAAAGATTTCCTTCGACAAGCTGACGAGCTTTCTCAATCTGTTTGTGACTCGTAAGGTCAATTTGCAAAGGAGTCACGGACACAAAGCCGTGTTGCGTTGCCCAGAAATCCGTGCCTTCACTTGCGTCACGCGGTTTGCCAGCCGCACCAAGCCAATAAATTGGCATACCGCGGGGATTGATTTCGTCAATCATGCGTTCGGCACAATGGCGACGTCCCAAACGTGTCGTGTGAATACCCTGCATCGCGTGTAGCGGGAGATTGGGCATGTTGACATTCAAAAGAATCGGTTCTGCGGGATTCTTCTCACGGCGCGTCAAAAAACGTTCGACGATTTTTCCTGCCATGGCTGCGGCAGAAGGCAATTCGGCCCACCCTTTGTCAATTTGACTGAAAGCAATGGAGTCAATGCCAAAGATGTAGCCTTCGATGGCCGCGGCAACCGTACCCGAATACATCGTGTCATCACCCATGTTGGCGCCGCAGTTAATGCCGGAAACCACAAGGTCAGGCCGATCGTTCAGAAGACCGGTCAGCGCCAGATGTACGCAATCCGATGGAGTCCCGCTTACGACGAAAACATCTTCGGAAGCGTTGGTCACGGTAAGCGGCTTATTGAGCGTGAGCGCATTGCTCGAGCCGCTGTGGTTGTGTTCGGGCGCAACGATGGAAACGCGACCAAATCGGCGCATTTCGTTGGCCAACGCATTGATACCCGGCGCCATGTAGCCGTCGTCATTGCTGATGAGGATATGCATTCGTCAAAACGTCCTTCTTGGGCCTCTTTTTGAAAGAGCGGCATTGTACTGAGAATCGCACTGAAACTGTATGAAGCGCCTCGCTACCGTTGCAATCAGTTCAGTGTCTTGCCGCTTGACTCAGGCACCGGAAGCACTTCGATGCCTTCTTCGAGAAGTTTTTCAGCTTCTCGCAGCGTGCATTTGCCTTTGACAAGGCGCCTTTTGGATTCACCTCGCTTCATGCGACGCGACTCTTCGGCGAAGTTTTCACCAACATCTTCAGCCCTGTCGGCAACTTTGCGAATTTCCGTCATCAGAGCTTCGCGCGCTTCCTGAACCTTGCGGCGCAATTCATCCTGTGACTTATCATCTGTCTTGACTGCCGCAAGCCGCGAAGCGCTCGGCACTTTCCTGACATCAGCCGTATCACATATTGGACAGCGCACCAGGCCGTCGGCAAGCTGACTTTGCATTTCCTCGACAGAGGCAAAACAACCTTCAAACTTGTGTCCGTTGCAACAACAAAAGTCAAAAAACTTCAGCGGCATAATCGTCAGTGCGCAGTTTTTTCTGCGTCATCGCTTGCGGTACGATCCGCATGGATATGCTCGTGCACGGCGCTCGCTTCGGTCAACCGATGCGTTTCTTCATGCAAGGGCTGCAAAATTAGGTACGACACGGCAACACCCGCCAAAACGGCCATCAGTACCCCAACGGGCAGTTTAGACTGCTTCGCATCACTCAGGTGCATCAGTTCCGGCAGCAAAATGGCAAGTACTACAAAAATAAAACTTGCCGCCGACACCAGCATGGCGTATCCGATAAGCCAGTTGAGAACCGACAAAACGGCCCAGCCGGCAATGCCGCCCAGTACGCAAGCTAAGGACGCGGCAAAGACATAGATAGCCGCACGTCTTTTTTCGATGCCCGCCTGCATCAGAATTACGATCTGACCGATCACCTGAGGCAGTTCGTGCGCCATTACTGCTCCCGCCACAATCCAACCACTTACCGCATCAATCGAAAAGGCGGCCGCTACCAAAACGCCATCGACAAAGCTGTGGCAGGCCGTGCCCGCCAATAACACAGAAACCTGTGCACCATTTGAGCGGCAGCAACTGTCTTGCACCACCCGGGTCCCGCCCCCCAAAAGCACGGGAACGGGACGCATTTTGACGTATCCGTGAGAATGTCCCCCCAGCGCTGAAAAGAAACACTCCAAAAGCATGAAAAAGACAAACGCTCCGAGCAAAACGCCACCCGCCAAATGCGCGTCAATGCCTGCCTCCACCGCTTCAGGGATCAGATGCGTACAGGCAATCGTCAGCAAGAGCCCGGCCGCAAAGGCTGCAACAAGATTGCCGCATCGCGAAAAAATGCGAAACGACAGCACGGCCGCAAGTCCCACAGCCAGTACGCGGCTGAGCAGGTTGGCAAGAACGATGAGAAAAAGCGTAGTCATCGGAAGGCGTCAAACTCGCAGCAGAATTCGAAAATCGTAGGAAAACGTATCCAAGACGTTACTGAAGGTGTCTGTCCGGTCGAAATCCGAAGCGCAACATTGCCCGTCGCCCCTCGGTCCAAGGTGCTGAATTCTAACCAAGTTTGGGTATTCTCCGCACTCCTGCGCCTGATACATCTTGTTGCGTTCAGCCCTAAAAAGTTTCAGCAACTTCTTTCGCACTCCCGTAGAGTTCGTTTCAAGGTCAATGGCAAGCGATTCCCGTTGGTTTTGACCTGTCTCCTTTGGTTTGATTTGTTGTTTCGGCGGAATAGCTTTTGCTTTTCCGCCTTTTTTTCTTAGCGATATCTAAGCAAGAACTCAGACCAGCCGATTACAATTCGGACCACGTTTAATCCCACGTACGAAAGGTTTTATCTGATGAACCACGGTATCAAAGCGCTCGCACTGAGCGCCGTCCTGTGCGCCGCCGTTACAGGCTGCACCTCCACTACGGCTTCGAAGGCCGAGCCTGTTGTACTTGAAAACACCAACTGGATGCTACCGCTGCCCGAAAAGTCCGACTGCGACACTCCGCCTGTTCTGGAGTTCCTCTCCGGCAATCGTCTGGCCGGCGATCTGGGCTGCAACCGCGCCTCGGGTTCGTTTCAGTTTGATGGTCACAACATCCTCTTTGACAAGATCGCGACCACGCGCCGTATGTGCGGTCCGGAATTCATGAAGCTCGAAGATCAGATGCTCACGATTCTGCGCGATGCCCGCACGGTGGAAATGACCGAAAAAGGTCTCACCTTCTTTGATGCCAACGGCAAAGAAATCCAAACTCTGGTCCCCGAAGTCGCCGGCGCCTGTTACTGATAACCGCATTCACCCGATTTTGAACGGCCGCAAGTGTTCACGGAACGCCTGCGGTTTTTTTTACGAACAAAAATTCGCCATCACTTTTGTGAATAACGGTTAAGATTGCGCCATAGCCGCTTTTCGTTCCCCGATTTCTGCGACATGCTTGACGTCAATCTGATCTTTTCTCGGCCCGGTTTCTCGCTTTCGGCCGCATTTACGTTACACGCGGGCGGCATCACGGTGCTACGTGGCGACTCCGGTTCAGGCAAGACAACGCTCGCCGACCTTCTGTCCGGCGCCATCGCTCCGCAAAAAGGACAGATCATCTCTGATGGAGATATCTGGTTCGATGCCGCCTCAGGCATCAACCGTCCGCCTCAAGAACGCGAAATCGGCTTCGTATTTCAGACTCATCGGCTTTTTCCGAACCTCACCGTCGAAGAAAACATTCGTTTCCCCGTTCTGTTCGGCAACCGCAAGCCGTTATTGGCATTTGACGAACTTGTAAATCTTCTCGGCATAGAAAAGCTTCTCCCCCGTCATCCCGCCACACTTTCCGGCGGAGAAAGCCAGCGAGCGGCTTTGGCCCGCGCACTGATGGGCGCAGAGAAACTGCTCATTTTCGACGAACCGCTCGCAAGTCTCGACCCCAAACGCCGCGAAACGTTCATGGATTACATCGAGGCCACCGAAAAACGCATCGGAATTCCTGTTCTCTACATCACACACTCTGAGCACGAAACCAAACGATTGGCCTCACGTTTGCTCTACATCGAGGACGGCGTCATCAGGGAAAAACCTGGCAACACCTCCCGCCTCGACAACGATTCCCACTCTCGGAGGACTTTCCAATGAAACTTAACCTGACTGTTGCGGCCTTGGCCGCAGGGGCTTCTCTTCTTTTTGCCGGTACAGCTGCAGCCGAAGTTACCGTAACCACGGGGGCGGGCTACGTTAAGATGGTTCAAGCGCTTGTTGACGCTTATCAGAGCCAAACGCAAGCCAAAGTCGGCACGGCTTTCGGCGGCAACATCGGTCAGATGCTCGCCCAAGTACGCGAAGGCGGTAAAGTCAATCTCGTGATTTCAGATGCCACGAGTCTGCAGAAGTTCTCCAATGAACCCAAAGAACTCAAGACCGGCGTCAAACTCGGCGACACGCCTCTGATTCTTGCCTGGCGCAAAGGCATCGTTCTGACCGGTCCCGAAGATCTGGACAAAAGTGATGTCAAGCGCGTGGCCATGCCCGATCCGAAAGCAGCCGTCTATGGCCGCGCGCCAAAGAATATCTGGCAAGTAGCGGCTTGGACAAGAAACTCGGTGATCGCGTCAACATTGCTTTCACCGTTCCGCAGGTCATGAGCTACGTCGTGCGCGGAGAAATGGACGCAGGTTTCGTGAATCTTGTTGCTGCGCGCGGCAACAAGGATAAAATCGGCGGTTTTACAGCCGTCAAGGACGGCTACAAACCCGTTTTGATGACCGCTGTCCCTGTGAAGGACTTGAAGGCTCAGGACAAAGCCGATGTGGAAGCCTTCATGGCATTTCTGGCCTCTGACAAAGCCACACCGATTTTGAACAAGTTCGGTGTCGTCCGCTGATTTGTTTTCGGCTGACGATCGAAACGGGGCGCGCGCTTGATCCAAACGCTTTTGACACCGCTGCAGGAACTCCGGACAGTCCTGTCTGCGCCGGGAATTCTCGGTGCACTCTGGCTCACGGCTCAGACCTGTCTTATTGCGGGCATCGGTTTTGCCATTTTCGGCCCGATGCTCGCGTGGTGGTTTGCGCGCCGCCCGACAGCCTTCTCGCGCATCGCTTCATTTCTTACCACATTGCCTCTCGTCTTTCCGCCGGTGGCTCTTGGGTATCTGCTGTTGGTTCTCTTGGGGCGCAACGGCTGGATCGGCTCCTGGCTGTACGACGCGGGCATTTATCTGATTTTCACGCCCGCGTCCGTGGCGCTCGCCGCTTTCATCGCAGGGCTTCCGCTTGTCGTCAAACCCATTCAGACTGCTTTAGAAGGTCGTCAGCTCAAGGCAATTGAATTCGCGGGAGCCGTGCACGGAGCTTCCGGCTGGACCATTCTGAGACACATCACGCTTCCCTACGTCCGACCGCAAATTCTCTCCGGACTGCTACTGGGCGTTTCACGCGCAAGCGGAGAAGTCGGCATCACCATGATGGTGGGCGGCAACCTGTCGGGCAAAACCAACACACTCTCGTTGGAAATCTTCAACGCGGTTTCGCGCGCCGATTTCGATGCCGCTGCCGCTCTGTGCCTGATCCTCTCGATCTTTACGATTGTGATCTTTGCGATCTTGGAAGGCATCAGACGCCGAACGCCCGCTGAGTAGACCTCAGTGCGCGGCTTCCCAATTGTCCGCCACCCCGACTTCAGCCAGGAGCGGTACAGAAAGCGACGCCGCGGACTGCATGATGACGGCAACGTTTTCTTTGACCAACTCCAACTCGTCCTCCGGCACTTCAAGAATCAATTCGTCGTGCACCTGAAGAATCAAACGACTTTTGAGGTTTTGCTTCTTGAGCCACCGATCGAGCGAAATCATCGCGCGCTTGATCAAGTCAGCCGCCGTCCCTTGCATCGGCGCATTGATCGCAGCGCGTTCCGCACCGGCCCGCACAGCGGGACGCGAACTCAGAATATCCGGCAACCACAGGCGACGACCGAAAGCTGTCTGCACATAACCTTGAGCATGCGCAGCCGAACGCGTCTGCTGCATATAGCGAGCTACCCCCGGATATCGGGCAAAGTATTCCTCAATGTAATGCGAAGCCATACGACGCTCGATGCCGAGATTTTGCGCCAAACCGAAGGCGCTCATGCCGTAGATCAGTCCGAAGTTAATCACCTTGGCCATTCGGCGTTGCTCGGCCGTCACGTTTTCAGGCTGCGTACCGAACACTTCGGCAGCCGTGGCGCGATGAATGTCTTTACCTTCTCGGAAAGCCTTGAGAAGTCCTTCGTCCTGTGAAATGTGCGCCATGATGCGCAATTCAATCTGCGAGTAGTCGGCAGAAATCAGTTTGCAACCAGGTTTGGCAATGAAAGCTTCTCGCACGCGCCGTCCCTCGGCAGTTCGAACCGGAATGTTTTGCAGGTTGGGGTCCGAACTTGCCAGGCGCCCTGTTACAGCCGTGGCCTGACCGAAAGTCGTATGCACACGTCCGTCCTCCGGGTCAGCCATCTGCGGTAGCTTATCCGTATAAGTGCTCTTAAGTTTGGAAAGCGCTCGAAATTCCAAAATGAGCTTGGGCAGCGGATAGTCAAGCGCAAGTTCGCTCAAAACTTCCTCATCAGTCGACGGGGTTCCCGAAGCCGTTTTTTTCTTCACCGGCAACTGCAGTTTTTCAAAGAGCACCTGCGCCAACTGCTTAGGACTTGCCGGATTGAAAGCGCCGCCAGCAATTTCTTCAATCTTGGCCTTGACTTCGTCAATACGTTCGGCCAACTCTTTGCTTTGCTGAGCAAGTTTCTCGCGATCAATCAACACGCCCGAGCGCTCCATCCCGGTGAGTACCTGCATCACCGGCAGTTCCATGTCTCGGTAAATTGACAAAAGCGCTTCATCTTCGGAGAGCTTGACCCACATCACAGATGCCGCCGTACGCAAAAGCGCAGCGGTGCGCACACCGAAAGCCGCCGCATCTTTCAGAGGCACGGTAACGGCATCGAGTTTGCCGGCTCCCTTGCCATAAAGCCCTTCATCATCCAATGCGGAAAGTCCGGTTGTGCGCGCGACAATCTTGGCAAAGTTGTGCTTGAGATGCGCTTCAATCACATAACTCATGAGCATGACATCGTGAACGGTGCCGGAAACCGGCAGACGAGCGTTGGCCAGCAGATGCTGACAGCGCTTGGCGTCAAAAAACACTTTTGCAGCAGCGCTCGCAAACCAGGGGGCCAGATGTTCGCGGACCGCCTCTGCGTCAGCATTCGGTCCGTCCTGATGCATCAAGGGGACATAAGCCGTACGAAGCGGATTGAGGGCAAAGGCTAGACCAACGGCCGCATCGTGCATGAGGCTCGTGTTATTGCCGGCCACCCAGACAGCCACCGGGAAGCGATCCGTGGCGACAGCATTTAACTCGTCTGCCAGCTGCGCAACCTCATCGGGCGAAAAGACTACTCGCACGTCGCCTGCCACAACGGGAGTCACGGCAGGAGTCGACTCGGCCGTTTCTTCCGTCGGAATCGAAGGCGCTGCAAAAAGGTCGGGAGTCATCGTCGGGACGGTCTTCTTGGGTGTGCGTACGGCACGGCGACCTGTCGAACCGCTCATTTCCCAACGGGCATAGAACTGAGCCAAGCCCTGGGCATCGGGTTCTTTCTTGGTAAATTCGATCGGATCGAACGAAACGGGCGCCTGCGTATTAATCGTGACCAACTTCTTGGCCAAATCCAAAAACGGGATCCCCTCACGCAGATACTCGCCGATCTTACCTTTGACCTGATCGGCGTTGGCAACAAGATTGTCGAGACTGCCGTATTCGGCAATCCACTTGGCCGCTGTTTTAGGCCCGCATTTGTTGATGCCGGGAACGTTGTCTACCTTGTCCCCCATAAGCGCCAGATAGTCAATGACACACTCGGGATACACCCCGTATTTCTCAAAGACACCTTCGCGATCGAGAACCGTTTTGGTCATCGTGTTGATGAGATGGATGCGATCGCTTACCAACTGAGCCAAATCCTTATCGCCCGTCGCAATCACGACATCCCAGCCGACGGCAACGGCCTGTACTGCAAGCGTGCCGAGTACATCGTCAGCTTCCACACCTTCGACTTGCAAAAGCGGCCATCCCTGCAATCTGACCAACTCAAAAATCGGTTCAATTTGGCTTCGCAACTCCTCGGGCATCGGCGGACGATTGGCTTTATATGATTCGAAAAGCTCATGGCGAAAATTTTTGCCCTTGGCATCAAAAACGCAGATCTCGCAATCGGGCGACACCGTATCGTGCACCGTTCGAAGCATACCGTTGAAGCCTTTGATGGCTCCGGTGGGTTCTCCCTTGCTGGTAGTCAAAGGCGGCAGTGCATGAAAAGCTCGGAAAAGGTAGTTGGAGCCGTCAACGAGAAGAAGTTTGGGCATGGTAACGTTCGGTCAAATTGAAGGACACCCGATTCTAAAGAATTCCGTCGCGGCAACAGTGTCGCAGAAACGATCCATTGCTCATTTTTCTGACGGTTGCTACAGGTTTTGATGCTCAATCCCGTATAAGATAGAAGCACACGCCGAGGTTTCGAAACCACGGCAATCGATACTGATAGAGAGGTTTCTTGTAATGCGTAAACTCTTTACCGCACTGTTTTTGACCGGCATGGCCACCGGTCTTTGGGCCCAGGTCAACGATGCGCCGCCCGCCTACATTCCGCCTTCAAACGAAGTGCAGCGCAACGCTCCCCCCGCCCCCAACTTGAACGCCGACGTCAAGCGCTCCAATCGCGACGCCCGAGAAACATACGAGGCATCGCGCCTGGAGCCGTCCGAGCGCGACATGCAGCGTGCCCGCGAAGAACGCAGCAAGCGCGTCGACACGGGTAAGGTAACGAAATACCGTTCTGAATACGGAACAATCATCGAAGAAACACACGATCAGAACAACCGTGTGACGGACGTGCGTGTGACACCGGGTTCTACCGAGATTCCCTACACGATGAAAAACCGCAGCGACCGTCCTGTTGACAACCGTCCGGGCGCCGATCCCCGCTCCACGCTCGATACGCCGAAATTCATCGAGTTCAGCTGGTAACACCTCATGGCCGTCTTTACGACTCTGACACCGCTGGAGGTACGCAAAGAGCTCCCTGATTTCAACATCGGGGAGCTTTTGTCGCTGGAACCGATTGCAAGCGGCATTGAAAACACCAATTATTTTCTGGATACGACCGAAGGCCGTTGGGTACTGACCGTTTTTGAACGTCTCAGTGAAAGTCAGCTTCCTTTCTATCTGGAACTGTGCGCGCACCTGCGGAGCCAAGGATGCCCTGTGGCCGCTCCGGTGCGCACGAAATCGGGTCAACTTTTTTCGCACATCAAAGGCAAGCCCTTTTCCATCGCCAATCGTCTGGAAGGCCGAAGTATCGAAAACGTAACCGCAAAAGAATGCGCAAGCATGGGTGAAGTGCTCGCCCGTATGCACATTGCTGCCCGAGGTTTTTCCCTGTTTCAGGACAACCTGCGCGGTCCGCAGTGGTGGCAAGCCACGGCACCCGTTGTGCTTCCCCATCTTGATCCAACCGTCGGAGCAATGCTCTCCGAAGAAGTAAATCATCAGCTGACTGTCTTTTCCGATTCGCAATTTCAGGCTTTGCCCGTTGCCGCCTGCCACTGCGACCTCTTTCGAAACAACGCCATGATCGTCGGGCACGGAACCGAACAGGAACACGTGAGCGGCGTATTCGACTTTTACTTTGCGGGCTGTACGGCTCTTCTTTTCGACGTGGCCGTCACCGTCAACGACTGGTGCACGGACTTCGAATCGCCCGATCTACATTTGGATCCGAGAAAAACCGAAGCTTTTCTGAGGGCCTATCACGCCGTGCTTCCGTTTACCGATGCCGAGCGCCGCTGGTGGCCTGACATGTTGCGCGCGGCGGCGCTGCGCTTCTGGCTCTCGCGGCTCTATGACTTCTATCAGCCTCGGAAAGCCAGCCTCCTAAAACCGCACGATCCAACATATTTTGAAAGAATTCTGCGCAATCGCAAACGCGTAACTTTCCCGCTCGTCGACTAAAATCCTGCGTTTTCGGAAGGTGTCGTGCGAGACACTTTCCATTCTTTTTTACTTGAAAAAATTTTCATGACTGACAGCAACACTTCGCGCCGTCTTTCCGCCGCCAGCGGTTGGTATTGGTTTCGAGACGCCGCAACGGCCGTCGGCCGCAAACCACTCAATCTTCTGGCCGTTACGATGGTCTACCTGCTCATCATGGGCTTTTTGAGTGCCATTCCCTATGCAGGCATCGTCTTTGCTGCACTTTTCATGCCGTTTGGCACGGCTTTTATCGGGCGCAGTACGCGAACCGCGCTGCAAGGAGGCGACCCGCGTCTTTCCGAACTCAAAAACGTCTTTATCGATCCCGTCGTGCGCCAAAATCTCATGCGCATCGGATTTGTGTACGGTTTCATTCTCATAACCGTAAACGCGCTTTACGGTCTGATGGCTGCCGACTCCATTGCACTTTGGAAAATTGACGCCAATGACCGACTCGACTGGGCAAGCGTTCAGGCCAATATCCCGTGGGACGCCATCGTCGCTGTGACGGTCATTTACATTCCTGGACTTATGGCCGTCTGGTTTGCTCCGCTTCTGGCCTCCGAAAAACGCATGAGCTGGGGCAAAGCCGTGTTTTATTCATTCTTCGGCTGCCTGCGCAACATCATTCCGGTAATCCTGCTTGTGTTGCTCGTGGGTGCCATGATCGTTGCATTCGGTCTGCTTGCTTCGGCGCTCATTTCTGCGCTGGGCTCAACCGATGCCGCTGTGACATTCGTCATCATGCCGCTGGCCTTTCTGATGCTCACGCTTGTCTACGCGGTGTACTGGCCCATGTACGCCTCGTTATTTGAAGACATTCGCTGAAAGTCGTTCTCTGACGTCGTCAAAATTTCTCAAAAATGGATTATTCTCGGTTGGCATTCGTTCGCGAAAGCCGACCGAGTTTGTTTTTGAGCGTCCGTTTTCTAAAACAAAAAATCTCTGGAGTTGTGATATGCAAACGACCATTGAACTCCCGCCACCGGTGGAAATGACGATGCCCTTTTCGCAGGTGTTGGGACGCCGCCGCAGTCGACGTGAATTTTCGGATCAGCCTCTGGATCTTCCGCTGCTGTCCACTCTGCTGTGGGCCTGTGCCGGACAAAACGGCGCCGATGGTCGCCGCACCGTACCTTCGGCTCTCGACAGCCGTGAAGTCGAATGTTTCGTTTTCGATCAAAAAGGTGTTTGGTCCTATTGCGCCGAGACACACGCGTTAAAGCTTCTGACCGAGGGAGACCATCGTTCAGCCACCACGGCCGGTCAAGACTTTGTTTCTCTGGCTCCCGTCACGCTGATCTTTGCCGTCAATCAAGCGAAGACCGGTCGAATCTCCAACGGCCGCGCCGGTGCCATCTGACAGTCTGTCGACGTTGGCGTTATGGTTCAAAACGCTCTTTTAGCTTGCTCGGCCATGGGGCTTGCCGCTGTTCCGCGCGCTTGGTTTGAGCCGCAGGATGTTCTTGGAGCCGCCGGCTTGAAGTCCTACGATCCACAAATGGCCGTGACGGTCGGTTTTCCGCAGTAAGGTGGTGCAACGATGAAGCGCATTGAAGAACTCAAGGACATCATCAAAGGCAAAAAAGCCGCAGAGGCACCCAAGGCTCCCGAGCGGGAATTGCCTGCACCGGGCAAAATGTCGATGCCTTTGTCGGATGTTTTCATGCGACGCCGCTCGTCGCTTGACTTTTCCGACGCACCGATCTGTGACGAAGATCTGGTGCGAATCCTGTGGGCAGCCGACGGCCTAAACGGCAAGGGCAACAACGAAAACCACCGCACGACACCGACGACGCTCAACTGGAAGGAAATCGACACCTACGTCGTCAAAGCCAACGGTGTCTGGCTGTGGGTGCCGGAGCGCCGCGTGCTCTCATTTGTGCATGAAAAAGACTGCCGCAAAGACTTCTGTCTGTTGCAGCCGATGGTCAAGCAGGCTCCCGTGCATTTGGTCTATGTCTACGATCAGGCCAAGACGCAAGGACTGATGACCGATCTGGCCATGCAGATCGTGCAGTTCATCAATCGAAAGAACATCACCAAAATGTCCGATGAAGTGATGGCACACGCCCCGCTTCTGGACACCGGCGCCAAAGTGATGGCCGTCTATATGGCCTGTGCCGCGCTCAACATCAACTGTCTGGCGCGACTTACCTTCGACTCGGAAAAGGTACACGACACGCTGCAACTGACCGCAACGCAAATGCCGCTGTGCGTGCAGACGTTGGGATACAAACCCAAAGGACTTTTGGATCTCGCTTTCTGATCAACCAAACGTTTGACGCCGACTCAGTTGAGTCGGCGTCTTGTTTTTGATTTACAGTACAGGCCGTCAAGCCTCCGATCGTTCAGAGTAAGACGTCAGGCAAACAATTCGCTCATTTCTTCGCTGCGGGTTCTGCAAGCCTGCACCGCCGCCTTGACTGTACCGCGCAGGTCGTGCGCCTCAAACGCTTCGATTGCCTTGGCGGTCGTGCCGCCCTTGCTCGTGACGTTGTGACGAAGCACGTCAAACGCTTCGCCGCTCGTACGAGCCAGCGCCGCAGCACCTTCCACCGTGCTGAGTGCAAATTCCTTGGCCTTTTCGGGCGAGAGCCCCTCCTGCATCAGCACATCGGCCAGGGCTTCCATAAAAAGGAACACGTAAGCGGGGCCCGAACCGGGACCTGCCGTGACAAGATGCAGATCGTCCTCGCTTTCCACCCATTCCAGAGCACCGACTGTCTGCATAACGCACTGAGCACGGTAGCGATCGTCTTTGGTTGCCTGCGGCGCGGCAAAAAGACCCGAAAAGCCTTTGCCCACCATCGCAGGCGTATTGGGGATGCAGCGCACCACTCGTCGGGTGCCCAACCAATCGGCAATCACGTCGGCGCGAACGGCCGCTGCGATTGAAAGCACCGTCGTCTCAGGCGAAACCAAAGAAGCCACTTGCTCACAGCACTCCTTAAGACCTTGCGGCTTGACGGCCAAAACCACCACATCAAGTGCCGTGACCCAGTCGCCGGGTTTCTCTTGCGTCGTGATGCCGAACTGCTCGCGCAACGCGGCCAATTTTTCGGGATGACGATCCATCACCGTCACATGCTTCGGATCCGCGCCGCTTGAAACCAAGCCCGCCACAATGGCGCGTGCCATGTTGCCGCCACCTAAAAAGCCGATTTTGAGCATCTGTCGAGTCTTCCTAAAGATGTTGAGAAAAAGTCGCGACGATCATCATACCGCGAGCATCATTGGAAAAATCGCAAACTCCAAAAGTCGTTGATGCGTGATTCGGTGCAACCGATTTTGACTATAGTGTCATCTCGTTCAACAAAACGCACGGCTATACGATGTCTTCCTTCTGGATGCTGGTGGCGTCCTTTCTTTTTGCAGTCATGGCGGCAAGCGTCAAGATGGCCGCTCCGGAAATCGGATCGTTTTCGATGATTCTTTGGCGCGGCGTGTTCGGCTTCGTCACGATTTTTGTTTGGGCACTCACTACCGGCAGGTCGCTTAAAACGCCGTGCTTCGGTTCGCACGTCAAACGCAGCGGTATAGGCACCGTCGCTCTTGGCATGTGGCTATATGCCGTTGCCAATCTTCCGCTTTCAACCGGCATGACACTCAACTATACGTCGCCGCTTTTCATGGCGGCCTTCGTCGTAGGAGCCGCCCTCTGGTACAAGAAGCCCGTGCAATGGCAGCTCGTTGTCGCTACCGTAGTGGGCTTTGCGGGCGTCGTGGAAGTGCTGCAGCCGGAGTTTCATGCTGGCGACATGTTTCCGGCTCTCATCGGTCTTGCCTCAGGACTGCTGTCTGCCGTTGCCTACATGCAGATCCGGGAGCTTACGCGTCTGAATGAACCCGACTGGCGCGTGGTGTTTTACTTTACGCTTTTCAACATCATTTTCGGCGCCGTGACGCATCCGATTTTTGATCAGCCTGACGTGTACACCACCAAGAGCGTGCTGTGCATCATCGTAGCGGGAAGCTCGGCCACACTTGCACAAATTGCGCTCACGAAAAGCTACGGATCAGGCAACCTGCTTCTCAGTTCCATTCTGTCGTTCTCGGCCATTGTCTTTGCTGTCATTATGGGCATCATGATTTTCGGGGATCCCATTGAGATGCAGAGCCTCTTTGGTATCGCTATCATTATTTTTGCCGGTGTTTGCGCAAGCGTCATCACCAAGCGCGCATCATCCCGCGAAAAGAAAACTCACACTTGAATTTTTCGAACCGTCTTCAGGAAAAAAGAATGTCCGGCTCCCAGCTCATCACCGTCACCGAACTCAACGCCCTTTTATCCAACCCCAAGCTTGTGCTGCTTGATATCCGCTACAACCTGACCGATGCAGCATACGGACGCACCGCTTATGCGGCAGGTCACATTCCGGGAGCCCGCTTTGCCGATCTCAAAGCCGACGTTGCAGGGGTCTGCTCGGGCAGCAACGGCCGCACTCCGCTACCTGATTCCGGACGCTTCTGCGTAAACATGCGCCGCCTCGGACTCAATCCGGATTCCACCGTGGTTGTATACGACGACGGCGAAAGCAACTTTGCCGCCCGTCTCTGGTTCACGCTGCGCTGGGTGGGTTTTGCAAACGTTCGTGTTTTAAACGGCGGGTTTTGCGCATGGAAGGCCGCGGGGCTACCGCTTCAGACTGAGGAGCCCGAGTGGGAAGCCGGAACCTATCGAGCCACTATGCCCCTTGAACGCGTCTTTGACGACGACTTCGTGGAACGTAATCTCGATCTTCTCGACTACACTCTCGTTGACGCCCGTGCGCACAACCGCTACACAGGCGAAGTCGAAAACCACGATCCCAAGGCCGGCCACATTCCGGGCAGTCTGAACCGTCCGAGCAGCGACAATCTGCGTCCCGACAAGTGTTTCAAAGATCCGGAAACGCTGCGGCAGGAATTCGAAGCGGTCTTCAACGGAGTGCCTCACTCCGACATCATCAACAGCTGTGGCTCGGGTGTCACGGCCTGTTGCAACCATCTGGCCATGATGGAAGCAGGCATTCCAGCTGCCGGCGTCTATATCGGCAGCTGGTCGGAATGGGTCAGCGACGAGAATCGTCCGATAAAGACCGGCGACGAACCGTAACGCTTCACTTTTTTCCAAACCGCCCCAAGGCTGGGTCCGAGTGCTTCAAAATCCGAAGCATTCGGGCTTTTTTCGCGCAAATCCTAACCTTCGGCTAGGCTCGGTCGTTCTAAAATGGCTTGCCTGACTGCGCCGTCGGGCTCAGTTGCTCATGAATTAAGACCATTCACACAGAAAAAGCAGTACCGTGAACGACACCAAAACCATTTCCTTTGCCATGGATGCGGCCGGAATGTTGCGCGCAATCGATTTCAAACCCCGCAGCCTCAAAAAAGTTATCGAGTCCGAACTCGGAGATGACTGGAAAAAATCTCCGAAAAAACTTCTCAGGGCCATGGACCGAGTTTCCGATGTCTACACGGTCATTTTCACGGCGCGTCAGCGCATGATTCCGGAATACATCGCCAAGTACGAAACTTTGCACGACAAAGTCCGTGAATTGAGCGCCCAAGGCCTCAAGGCGCTTGAACTCACCAAGGACGGACTTCCGTCTCAGGACGATCTCGACGCCGCACAGTCCAACGATGTTTTCGAGCTTTACGCCGAAACGCGCCGCGATGCGCTGCGCTGTCACCGCGCCCTTTCGCTGATGCAGAAGTCCTCGCTCACCGATTGGGTCGAGCACATGGACAAGGCTGAATTCAAGGTGCTTATTGTCACGGCCAAGGCGCTCTTGGAGCGCAATGTTCAAAAGAGCGACTCCCTTTTCTGTTCGCTCAAGGACAGCCCTGAAGGTGCCGCCCTTGCCGTGTTGATGGATATGCCGCCGGCCTCACTCAAACCTTTCGGCTTCTCGCAGACGATCATCGGAGACATCCCCTGCGCTGTCATCTCCGACCGCAAAGCCTTCAAGACTTGGTGCGAAGAACAAGGTTTTGAATTCTCAGAAACAGTCGCAACGGAAAAAACTCGCAACGCTGTTGCGGTGAAAGCTGCAAAGGTTGAGAAAAAATCTGAAAAACCGGAAAAACCTGCCAAAAACACCAAAACGGCAATCAAACCGCAGGAAAAGGTGAGTGTCAAAATCATCAAGACGGAAGCCAAGCTTGCAACCTCCAAGCCCAAGGCAGCCGCACCGGTGAAGGCTCAGCCCATGGTAAAACCGATGGCCGCCGCCTCCTCAGTTGACGATCTGGCCAGCCGTCTTGTCAACAGCCTTCAGATCACCCCGAGCGCCGTCGAGCACCGTTCTCCGGGACGTCCTCGTAAGAGCACAGCAAAGCCTGCCGCCGTCCAAGCAACCGTTTCGACGACGATCTCCTCCCGTCCGGCTTCGCGCAACAAGTCTGGCGGCAACCATAAGGCATAAAGCTCGCCATGGATCACTACGGTTATGCCGACGCCCTGCACGACGCCGTGCAGAGTCTTTCGACCAAAGAAGCTCAGGACATGCTCTTTGACTGTCTTTTGAGCGACACGCAAAAGGGAGAGCTTCTGATCCGGGCGCTCCCCACAACGCCGCCGCGCGCCGTGGCCGAAAGCTTTGCGCGAACGATGCTGTCAATTCTCAGGGAGCTGTCCGACCGTCTGCGGGAAGATGCAGCCAAGCCCACGCTTGCCTTCTTTCTTCCCACAAACATCGATCATTACTTGAAAAAACTCGCGGAATTTTCCGCACAGGCCGCACAGCGCCTGCCCGTGGGCATTCTCTTTCCGATGCTTTTTGCCATTGAAGAAGAAGCAAGACGCATCACCACAACGCCCGTCTTGCCACAAGGTGCCGACTGCCACGATCCGCTTTTTACCTCAGCGCTCAAAGCCATGATCGGCCTTTCTCCCACCAAGCGCTGGCAGACGGCTGAACTCATTCGCGCCTACGTGGGCACGCTACACGAAGAGCGTCACCGTACGCTCGTTTTAGATAGTCTCAACAAGGCGCTTGCGGCCACTGAAGCATAGCGAGTCTCCGAACAAACAAAAGCCCGCACGAAGCGGGCTTTTGTTTGCGCAGTCGCCCGAGAGAGGCGACCGCTTTGAGACTCAACGACAGATCACTTGTTGCTCGGGACTTTGCCGGTCACGCCCTTGACGAAGTAGTTCATCGTGGTGAGCATCTTGTCGTCGGCGCGCTTGCCTTCGGGGATCTGCACCTTACCTTCATTGTCCACGATTGGACCGGTAAAGACGTCGAATTCCTGCTTTTCCATCTTGGCATAGGTCGCGTTGATGTCGTCAACCACCTCCTTGGAAGCATCCTTGGAGATGTTAGACAGCCGCACCATGTGCATTTCGGCGCCGCCCCAGAGCGGTTCAACCTTCCACTTGCCGTCCATCACAGCCTGGATGCGCTTGGCATAGAACTCATCCCAGTGGTGCGTCACGGCACCGATCAGTTGCGTGGGAGCAGCCTTGACCATCGGGGAGTTGTAGCTAATCACTTTCACGCCCTTGCTTTCGGCCGTGGAGGCCACAGCCTGGGAGTTGGTGTGGTGCGTGATGATGTCGCAGCCCTGTCCGATCAGCGTATTGGTCGCATCGGCTTCCTTGCCCGGGTCATACCAAGTGTTGGTCCAGACCACATCAACCTTCACGTTGGGATTGATGGTCTGAGCACCCAACGTGTATGCATTGATGCCCTGGAGCACTTCGGGAATCGGCACAGCGGCGACGTAACCCAGATGGCCGTCCTTGCTCATCGAAGCGGCAAGCTTGCCTGCGAGATAACGAGCCTGATAAAAGCGAGCGTTGTAGTAACTGAAATTGTCGGCCGTCTTATAACCCGTGCAGTGTTCGAACTTCACATCGGGAAATTCCTTGGCCACCTTGAGCGCCGGATTCATGAATTCGAAGCTCGTCGCAAAGATGATCTTATTGCCCTGCGAGGCGAGATCGCGAATCACGCGTTCGGCGTCAGCCATCGTCGTGACGTTTTCCACAAACTGCGTCTTGATCTTGTCGCCGAACTGCTTCTGGATCAGCTGACGCGATTCATCGTGCTGCTTGGACCAGCCTTCGTCGGCACTCGGGCTCGGATAGATCCAGGCGGCCTTCAAAGGACCGGAAGAAGCGGTGGCTGCAGGAGCCTCTGCCTTCTTCGGAGCAGGTTTGGACGAATCGTCGCCGCAGCCGGCCAACACCAGGCAGGAAGCGGCAGCAAGAGCCAGGGCAATTTTCTGGAATGCCATCAGGGATGCCTCTTTGAAAAGAAAGGAAAATATGGGGATGGGGAAAGTTGGCGTGATTTTATCAGTTATCGACTCGATGCTGAAAAAGACAAAACGGGCGCACCGGTAAAACGCTTGAGTCTTGCCTTTGCACCCGTCTTTCGGCGGTGTTGATTCTGTTACTTGCCGGTGGGCACCTTGCCGATCACGCCCTTGACGAAGTAGTTCATTGTGTTGAGCATCTTGTCGTCGGCAACCTTTCCTTCAGGAATCTGTACCTTTCCTTCGTTGTCGACAATCGGGCCGGAGAAGACGCTGAATTCTTTCTTCTCCATCTTGGAGTAGACGGCGTTGATGTCTTCGACTACTGACTTGGGCGCATCAGGCGTAATGGCCGATAAGCGCACCATGTGCAGTTCGGCGCCGCCCCAAACAGGCTCAACCTTCCATTTGCCGTCGTAAAGCGCCTGGATTCGGTGAGCGTAATACTCATCCCAGTGGTGCGTCACGGCACCGATCAGCTGTTTGGGAGCCGTCTTCGTCATGGCCGAGTGATAGCTGATCACCTTCACGCCTCGGCTTTCTGCCGTTGCGGGGACAGCCGTCGAATCGGTGTGGTGCGTGAGAATATCGCAACCCTGACCGATCAATGTGTTCGTGGCGTCCACTTCCTTACCCGGGTCATACCAGGTGTTGGTCCACACAACGGACACTTTCACGTCAGGATTAACGCTCTGCGCACCCAACGTGTAAGCGTTGATTCCCTGAAGCACCTCGTGAATCGGCATGGCGGCCACATAACCCAAATGAGCGGTCTTGCTCATGGAAGCGGCGAGTTTGCCTGCAAGATAACGGGCCTGATAAAAGCGCGCGTTGTAGTTGCTGTAGTTGGCAGCTGTCTTGTATCCGGTGCAGTTTTCAAACTTCACGTCCGGAAACTCCTTGGCCACCTTAAGTGCCGGATTCATGTACGTAAAGCTTGTGGCAAAGATGATCTTGTTGCCTTGAGCAGCCAGATCGCGAATGACTCGCTCGGCGTCCACCGTATTGGTAACGTTGTCGACCACTTGAGTCTTGATCTTGTCACCGTACTTTTGCTCAATGAGCATGCGAGCTTCTTCGTGCTGCTTGGACCAACCTTCATCGGCGCGCGGGCTCGGATAAACCCATGCGGCCTTGAGCGGTTCGGTGGAGGCAACGGCCTTTTCGGCCTTCTTGTCGGTGGTGGTGTCTTCTCCGCATCCGGCCAGCAACAGGCAGGAGGCGGCGGCCATCGTCAGGGCAATTTTCTGGAAAGCCATAGTTGTTTATTTTTGTGGAAGCACGAGCAACTTTTCAGACGCAAAAAAGCCGCCGCCGGCCCCGGTTGCTCGCCTTTTCGGGACCATGATCGGCGGCTCAATCAAAAAAATCAGTTTCTCGGATGAAACGTCTTGCCAAGGCTTGCCGGCACGTTGAGCGCAATCCACTTCGGGTTGCGGCTGATGAGGATCAGCACGAGAATGGTCGCCAGATACGGCGTCATCGACATGATCTGCGAGGGAATCTCAATGCCCATCGCCTGCATATTGAACTGCAGCATTGTCACGCCGCCGAAAAGATAGGCGCCGAGCACCACGCGAAGCGGACGCCAGGTGGCGAAGGTGACAAGCGCAAGCGCAATCCAACCGCGCCCCGCCGTCATGCCTTCAGCCCACAGAGGCGTGTAGACAAGCGACAGATAGGCACCGGCCAGACCCGACATGAAGCCACCGAAGAGCACTGCCCAGAAACGGATGACACGCACGTTGTAGCCCAGGGCGTAAGCCGAGCTCGGCGATTCTCCCACCGCACGCAGCATCAGGCCGGGGCGCGACTTGTAGAGGAACCAACCCACGGCGGCCAGGCCGATCAGGGAGAGATACACAAGGCAGTGCGACGAAAAGAATGCATCGCCCAGGAACGGAATCGATTCAAGACCGGGAATACCCGTGGGCGCGCGGCTCGGCAACGCCATGCCCTGCAGAGGCAGGCCCACGAAAGCCGAAAGACCAGCGCCGAAAAGCGAGAGCGCCAAACCGGCTGCGTACTGATTGGCGTAGAGTCCAAGCGTGAAAAAGCCAAAGAGCGCGGCCATCACGAGGCCTGCCAGGGCACCGGCCAGGAAACCGAGCGCGAAGCTGCCCGTGGCGTAGGTTACGCCGAAACCGGTCACCGCGCCCATGAGCATCATGCCTTCGACACCCAGGTTGAGAACGCCGCTTTTTTCGTGAATGAGAATACCGATGGCGGCAATCAGCAGGGGCGTACCTGCATTCAACGTCGCAGCAATGACAGAAGCAATCACACCAGCATCCATGATTAAGCCTCCTTGCTCAGCTTGCGTTCGGTAAAGCCTTGCCAGACAGGCTTAAAGTAGATGAGCGAATCGCAGATCAAAAGGAAAAAGAGAAGCATGCCCTGATAGACGCCGGTAATTGAGCTCGGCAACCCAAGACGAGACTGGCCGAGTTCGCCGCCCAGATAAAAGAGCGCCATCACAAAGGCCGCAGGGATGCAACCCGCAGGCGACAAACGCCCAACGAAAGCCACGATAATGGCCGCAAAGCCGTAGCCCGGACTGATGTTAAGCGTGAGCTGTCCGACGGGACCTGCAACTTCGGCAATGCCGGCCAAACCGGCCAGACCACCGGAAATGAGCATCGAGACCCAAAGCAGACGCTTCGGACGGAAACCGGCGTACTTGGCCGCCAAAGGCGCCATGCCGGAAACCTTGAGCTGAAAGCCGATGAACATACGCACCATCATCACCTGGATGACAAGTGCGGCCACTACGGCCAGAACAAACCCCAGATGCAGACGCGTGCCGCCGAGAATCACCGGCATGCTAGCCGCGGAGGCAAAAAGCGCGGACTGAGGAAAGCCCAGACCGTCGGGATCCTGCAACGGCCCCTGAACACAGTATGCAAGCCCGAACTGCGCCACGTAGACCAACATCAGGGATACAAGAATTTCGTTGGCGTTGAATTTGTCTTTCAGTAACGCCGTGATGCCGCCCCAGAAAGCGCCGCCCGCAATACCCGCCAGCAGAACGATCACCAGATACCAATGACCGATGCCGTCGGGGCAAGCCAAGGCCGCCCAACCGCCGGTGATAGCCCCCGCTAAAAATTGCCCCTCTGCGCCGATATTCCAGACACTTGCACGAAAACAAACTACGAGCCCGGCGGCACAAAGCAGCAGCGGCGTCATCTTCACGCCGACCTCCGCCCAGCCACGTAAGGTTTCCAATGGAGCTATTAAAAACACGTAAAGCGCATTGATGGGATTCTTGCCCAACATCGCGAACAGAATCGCGCCGAACAACACAGTCAGGCCGAGAGCCAGAACCGGAGAAAGCCACATCATGTAGCCCGGATTTCTACGGGCAACCAAACGCACAGGAAATTGCATTTATTCGGCCTCCTTGGCGGCAGACTGACCGTGACGGAATGGGCTACCAACCCACAGACCGGCCATCCAGCGGCCGAGCTCTTCGGTCGTAATCGAACTGACAGGAATGGCTGGAGACATACAGCCGCGATACATCACGGCAATTCGGTCGCAAATAGCAAAGAGCTCATCAATTTCTTCGCTTACAACCAAAATACCTGCACCTTCGCTACGAAGACGCATCAGGGAATTGTGAATCACTGTGGCGGCGCCCACGTCCACGCCCCAAGTGGGCTGATCAATGATGAGAACGCCGGGAGAGCTCAAAATCTCACGACCGACAATGAATTTTTGCAAATTGCCGCCCGAGAAGCTTCGTGCCGCCGCCTTTGGTGCCTCGGGCTTCACGTGGAATCTCTCGATGACAAGATCAGTAAACTTTTCGGCCTCCTCTTGCTTAATGAAGCCGTGGCTATGAAAGTCATCGCCGGTCAGCAGCGTGTTGTTGATCAGGGAAAATTCAGGCACGGAACCGTGACCGAGACGCTGCTCGGGAACATAACGCAAACCTTTGGCCCGGCGCTGCGCAGGGTCAAGATCATCAACAACCTCGCCGAAAAGTTTGACAGAGCCCTTGGTCTGCTTGAGTTCGCCCATGCAAACACCGAGCAAGCGCGACTGGCCATTGCCGGAAATGCCGGCAATTCCGACAATTTCTCCGGCACGAACCGTAAGCTTAACGTCCGTAAGCCCTGTAATGTGATGACCTCCATCCAAGCTCACGCCCTTGAATTCGAGCGCGACCTCTCCAGGTGTTCCAGCTGAAGTCAGAAGCTTGGGCGGTTCTTTGCCAATCATCAGTCGAGCCAGTTCGTCTTCGCTCTTTTCTTTAGGATTTACCGTCTCAATCACGCGGCCTGAGCGAAGAATCGTGCAACGGTCGGCCAGTTCTCGAATTTCATCGAGCTTGTGAGAAATAAAAAGAATCGAAACGCCTTCGGAGGCGAGCTTCTTGAGCGTTTCAAAAAGCTTGCGGACAGCCTGGGGCGTCAGCACCGAGGTGGGCTCATCCAGGATCAGAAGCTTGGGATTGCTCATCAGGGCGCGAATGATTTCCACGCGTTGGCGTTCGCCCATGGAGAGGTCGGCAACGATGGCAAACGGATCGACCGCAATGCCGTAGCGCTCACCTAACGCATTGATGCGCTTGGCGCACTCCTCCACGGAAATCTTTTCGGAGATGCCGAGAATAACGTTTTGCGCCACCGTAAGCGTTTCGAACACGGCAAAGTGCTGATGCACCATGGCAATACCCAAACGGTTGGCTTCCGAAGGGCTGCTGATCTGCGCAGGACTTCCGTCAAACTCGATGAAACCCTTGTCCGGCGTGACCGAACCGAAGATGATTTTCATGAGGGTGGACTTGCCGGCGCCGTTTTCGCCAAGAATAGCAAGCACTTCCCCGGGACACACTTCCAGGCAGATGTCGTCGTTGGCGACGATGCCCGGATATGCTTTTGTGATGTGATTGAGCCGAAGTCGAGGGGTCATTGCAGGGCTTCTGAAAACGCAAAAATCTTCGGTATCTGCAGCATCGTGCAGCCGAAGTCGTAAGGTGCCGTAATTGTAAGGTTTGAGGCTATCTTTTCCAAGAGTGAAAGCCGAGTTTTTCGGTTCTCTCGGCTCGATTCTTCTCTCGGGCCAGAGCTCTCTTCGATCCGTTTGCTGGAACTTGTCGTTCGTGAGCTTAAAATCCGCTGACTAGTTCGCGACTTTTACCGCGCTCAGACTTATCTTGTAGAAATCCCAACCAAAGGAACTTTTCCCATGCAGATCGTCACTCCCGACTTCAAAGGCGAAAACAAAGGTCACTACAGCGCCGGCGTCATCTCCAACGGCACGCTCTACGTTTCCGGCCAGCTCTCGATTGATCCGGATACGCGTTCAGTCTGCAAGGGCGACATCCGCGAGCACACCCGTCTGGCTTTGAACAACGTCAAGCGCGTGCTTGATGCCGCAGGCGTCACCACCAACGACGTCGTCTTCTGCCGCATCTACACGCCGGACGTCAACTACTGGGGACCGATCAACGAGGAATACGCCGCATTCTTCGGCGAACACAAGCCCGGCCGCGTTATTGTCTCGACCACGACGCTGCACTTCGGCTGTCTCGTCGAAATTGAAGCCATCGCCGAAATGCCCGCCAAATAAGCATCACACCGCTTTCGCAAAAAAGGCAGCCTCCGGATTCTCCAGAGCGCTGCCTTCTGTTTAACCGTTGCTAAAAATCGGTTAGTCAGCTTTGACGCTGACGGACAGTCTCAAAGAGACAAACGCCGGTGGCTACCGAAACGTTGAGGCTGTCGACCGCCCCGAACATGGGGATCTTGGCCAGTTCGTCGCAGCGCTTGCGCGTGAGCTGACGAAGTCCCTCTCCTTCTGCGCCCAACACCCAGGCAAAAGCACGCTTCTGATCAAATTCATAGATCGTCTTTTGCGCTTCGCCGGCCGTGCCGACCACCATAACCCCGGCGTCACGAAGCTCGGTGATACTCGCGGCAAGATTGGTGACCGTCACAACGGGGACGCTTTCCCATGCTCCCGCTGCGGCCTTTGCGGCTGCAGGCGAAAAGCTAGCGGAACGATCGCGCGGCGCAATTACTGCCTGAACGCCTGCGGCATCGGCCACGCGCAGGCAGGCGCCGAAGTTGCGCGGATCGGTCACGCCGTCGAGAACAAGCAACAACGTGTCCGGCGTGATGCTGTCAAGCAGCGTGTCGAAATCGAGCGTCTGTTTGAGCTCGTCAGCAAGCGCCACGATACCCTGATGCGGAATGCCCGGTGCCATACCTTCCAGACGCTTGGCGTCGGCCTGCATGACCTTGACGCCGGCAGCCGCAAGACGATCCTTGCATTGCTGCATGCGCTTGTCGCGGCGCGAAGCTTCGACGTAGACAACGCGGATGGAGTCGGGATTGAGTTTTGCTCTGGCATTTACGGCGTGAAAGCCTGCCAATACGACTTGTTTGGGCATTTTTAGAATCTTCTCTTTGTTTTTTTGTTCTTATTGTTGCGGGTGCGTTGTTTATCCGTGTGATTTTGCACCATTTCAAAGTCAATGCGGCGCGTTTCCGTGCTCGCGGCAAACACGCGCACCGTCACTTTGTCGCCGATCATATAGCGTTCGGAGCCGAATTCAGCTTCAAAAAGCATCTTTTTGTCGTCGTAGTAAAAATACTCCCAGCTGTTGAGACGACTGACATGCACGAACCCTTCGACGAACACGCCGGTGAGCGTAACGTAAACGCCCGCAGGATTGGCGCCCGTAATGACACCCTCAAAGCACTTGCGGCGGTACCCGGAAATATAGTCGGCCTTCATCCAGGCGACGATATCACGAGAAGCGTCGTCGGCGCGCCGTTCTGCCGCCGACGTCAACAAACCGAGCACTTCCCAGGTCATGTCAACCTTGCTCTTCTTGGCTGTTTTTTCGCCTTGAGCAGCCGCTAGTTCCGACATGCGTGCCTGCATCAGCTCCTGCGGCGCCTGCGCCAACACAGGTATGTAGCGCTCGCCCCTCAAAATGGCACGGATGGTGCGGTGTACCAACAAATCCGGGTAACGGCGAATCGGCGAAGTGAAGTGCGTATAGGCGTCGTAATTGAGGCCGTAGTGCGGCTTCTTGTCGGGGCTGTATACAGCGCGCTGCATGCTGCGAAGCAAAAGCGTATTGATGACTTCGGCTGCCGGCAGCGTTTCAGCTTCATGCGCCACCTTGGCGTAATCCGCAGGAGTGGGCTTTTCTCCGCCCGAGAGTTTGAGACCAAAGGCGCCAAGCGTCGTACGCAGAGTGGCGAGCCGATCTGCCGGCGGCGCATCGTGCACGCGATACAGGCTCTTGGCCTTGTTCTGACCGATGAAGTCTGCGGCACACACATTGGCCGCAAGCATGCACTCCTCAATCAGACGATGCGCATCGTTGTGGTCGCGTTTGCGGATGGCCACGATCTTCTGCGTCTGCGGATCCGTTACGATTTCGGTTTCGGCCGACGTAAAGTCCGCAGCTCCTCGGCGACCTCGGGCCTGAAGCAACGCCCTAAAGAGTGCGTAGAGATTGTTAATGTCGGTGAGGTTGCCTCCGCGCACCAAAAAGTCCTGCACATCGCCGTTGAGCGCGTTCCAGACACTCGTATAGGTAAGACGCGCCTTGGACCGAATCAGTGCCGGATAGAACTGATAAGCCGTCACCTCGCCCTTCTCCGAAACGATCATGTCGCAGACAAGCGAACAGCGATCTACTCCCGGATTGAGCGAACACAGGCCGTTACTGAGCTTCTCGGGCAACATCGGTACCACGCGCGTCGGGAAGTACACGCTCGTGCAACGCTGCTGTGCATCGGCGTCAAGCGGACTTTCGGGCGTGACGTAATGGCTTACGTCGGCAATGGCGACCAAAAGGCGCCAACCGCCTTCGCCGTCATTGAGCGGCGCACACCATACCGCATCGTCAAAGTCGCGGGCATCTTCGCCGTCGATCGTCACGAGACCAATATCCCGAAGATCAACGCGCTCTTCGATTTCCTTGTCGCTTTCGACCGCATCGGGCAGCGCCTGCGCCTGCGCCTGGGCCTCCTCGGAAAATTCGCTCGGGATACCGAGGCGAACAAGCGTCATGTCGATTTCGCTTTGCGTGGAGTCGATGGGGCCGATCACGCGTCCGACCGTACCGGTCAACGGCACAATGGCGGAAAACGGCTTGCAGCAGGACTCGTCAATCTTCATCGTGAAGAACTGCTGCTCAAGTTTCTTGACAGCGTTCTTATCCAAACGATTGGCAAACGAAGAGCCGCAACCTTCTACGCCGGCTGACTTTGCATAGTTAATGGTGCACACAGGCTCACGCAATGCACGGCTAACCAGAATGCGAGCTGCAAACCCGTAGTCGTCGTTGACATAAGCGCCGTAGACAACATCCCCCGGCAACAAACCGTGGTGCGGATTGGAACTTTTAACGCCTTCGACAATCTTGTCGGGATTCTTCAGACTGCGGATCTTGAATTCGCCGGTTCGATTGCCGACCAGACGCACAAGATCTTCTTGCTTTGAAATACCGGGACCACGCGTGTAATGGCGGACTTGCTGAGCCGGCGCAATGATTTCGCTTGCCAGAAGCCTTTCAAAAGCCTCCTTTGCCGCAGCAAGCGTCACACCGAACGTTTCGTGATAGCTCTTAGTGAAGACGGTTTTGGAAAAAGAATCCCCTTGGGCAAGAACAAATGCCCTGTCGGCGTAGTTGGAGGTGTTCTGCTTTTTCTTTTCGGGAGACGCCTTGGATTGACTGGGTTTCTCGTGAACTTTCTTTTGCATTTCGTATTCTCTATGTGCTCTCGGAGCATCAATTAGCTACAAAACGGCAGACGCATCGGCAACATCCTTTTCGTCGGCCTCGAATCAAGCGCATCATACCTGAGGAAAAATGACGGAACTCTGACAAGACGATGCCGACTATCTGAACGGACCGATCAGTTGCGGCGCAGAGCCTGTCGGCAAGTCTTTTGAGCAAGCAATTTCTCCTAAAAATTGCTCGCAGAAATTTTTTTCGAAAATCGTTTGACATTTTTATTCTGTTTGGTAATAATTCGCGTCTCAGAAAATTTGTGCCCAAGTGGCGAAATTGGTAGACGCACTGTGTTCAGGTCGCAGCGCCGAGAGGCATGCTGGTTCGAGTCCAGTCTTGGGCACCAAACACAAATTTCTGAAACGCTGCAAAAAAGGACGCTCGCCATTCGGTGATGCGTCTTTTTTTTCGAAAATTTTTGAAGTGGTATCGGATTTTTGGACACCAATAGGATCCAAAGCATGCACATACCACAACACATCAGACAACAGGCCTGCGAAGG
>ERZ836877.231-NODE-231-length-99739-cov-7.144095_pt1 | contig 99739 bp, 79 predicted proteins | sample MGYA00519469_ERZ836877 | MGnify/ENA primary metagenome ERZ836877 (study PRJEB31850, sample SAMEA3708809) | human gut metagenome | biome: human gut; feature: human-associated habitat; material: faeces | place: China | collected 2014 ...
TAAGTGCTGAAAGCATCTAAGCACGAAGCCCCCCTCAAGATAAGATCTCCATATAAGGGTCGTCAAAGACGATGACGTCGATAGGTCGCAGGTGTAAGTGCGGTAACGTACCAGCCGAGCGATACTAATCACCCAATACCTTTCCAGGGCGCAAGCCCGCCTCTACGGGAGGCAAGGAGGAAGCGGCGGCAGCACCGGCCGACTTCCGCGACAGGACAATAAGAAGCTTGTTCGGATAGATTCCGGGACGAGTTTGTTTGCAGAGATTACTCTGCTGCTTCCGACTCTTTTTTCACCTTATACAGCGAAATACGAAAGTAGCTGAAAAACGAACTAAGGTGGCCATAGCGCGAGGGCTCCACCTCTTCCCATTCCGAACAGAGAAGTTAAACCTCGCCACGCCGATGATACTGCGAAAGTGGAAAAGTAGGTAACCGCCCCCTATCGAAGCCCGGAAGGCCCAACAGCCCTCCGGGCTTCTCTTTTTTATACAGATCAAAAAGATACAGAAAGAAAAAGTCCGGTCAGCGGCCGGACTTTTCTGATATAGTGTGGTTATTGATGTTTACTCAGTCCGAAATATTGAAAGTCGCAATGATTCCTTTATGATCGCTTGGCCAGATACCGGCAGGCTCTATGATATTGTCGAGAGTTGCGGAAGGATATGTTTTTCCATACAGAATATCATCTTTCGGCCCTATTATCCAGGCATTTTTGAGGGTGAGCTGTCTGTTAGGGTGATAATATATGAAGTCTATGCGGTCTCTCTCGTCTTTGTCCGGAAGCCATGTGAGACTGGAAATATCCGCATATATGTTTCCTGCAGGAAATGTAAAACCGGGATGTGTCACCGGGTCGGGGTATTGTTCGCGATAGACATCGCGGAAGCCTGCATTCATGAGCATTGTCGAACAATCCCAATCGATTATAAGTCCGTTATGGTCTCGTATGTCCTTGGTGTCTTTCTGCCAGTCGAGATGTGAGGGTTCGTTGAAGTCTCCTCCAAGGATCACCATTCGGCCTCGTGATATTTCCCGATCTGCATCTTCCAGAAGAGCTGCTATGCCTTCTTCCCGGAATGCCAGGCGGTTTGCGGCAAGAACTGAATCTGCATTTTCAACCGGTGCCGGTATTTTTTTCCAAGTGGTGCCACTGTAGCCTCGCGGCATATAGCATTCGTAGTGTGTCCAGTCCAAGTGTACGGAGTAGAGAACGATCTCATTTTCGCCTATTTTTATTTCAGCTTTACAAACCGGATTGGGACGCGAGTGATCGTCGAGCCGAAAGCATGGTGTCGAACTGGAAATTTTAAATTTCGAGAGTATACCCATACTTAGATCGAGCGAGTCGTTGCAGTAGTATTTGCCTCGTTTTGAGAGTTCGTCCGACAGATAGTCCAGAAAACGCTGTCGTGGGCCTGTTATTTCGCAAAGGAATACTATATCAGCGTCTGTACTGTCTACAATATCAATTATTGCTTCGGATCCTCCCGCAACCCTCTGCCCCTGTACCCATAAATTAAGTTGGAGTATCTTGAGATCTTCGCCTTTTGCATTGTGACATCCGCAGACTGCGATGGCAAGCAGTAGAATCTTTCTGATTATTTTCATGGTATTGTTTCTGAGTGGTGGGGGAATGTGAAAAACGAAGCCCGACCTTCATTCAGGCCGGGCTTCGTTTTTCTGTCCTTAAGACTTGTGTGATATTACATGTTCATGCCGCCGTCGACCTGGATGACCTGGCCGGTCACATAGCTCGAGAGATCGGAGGCAAGGAATGTGGCTACATTGGCGATGTCTTCGACCTGACCGCCGCGACGCAGAGGAATTTTCTTTTTCCACTCCTCGCGGACTGCATCGGGCAGCTGTGCAGTCATGGCTGTCTCGATAAAGCCAGGAGCTATGGCGTTGGCGCGTATGCCTCGTGAGCCGACTTCCTGTGCGATACTCTTGGCCAAAGCGATGAGACCGGCTTTGGAAGCGGCATAGTTGGCCTGTCCGGCGTTGCCGTGAACACCGACAACAGAGGCCATGTTGATGATAGAGCCGCTGCGCTGACGCATCATGATGGGGAGGACTGCATTGATGAAGTTGAAGGCGCTCTTGAGGTTGACGTTGATCACGGCATCCCACTGGGCTTCTGTCATACGCATCATCAGGCCGTCTTTTGTAATGCCTGCATTGTTGACGAGAATATCTATGGTACCGAAGTCGGCGAGAACCTGAGCCACGACTTCTTTTGTCTGATTGAAGTCGGCGGCATTTGAGGCATATCCTTTGGCTTTGACGCCGAGAGCGGCGATTTCTTCTTCCGTAGCTTTACCGTTCTCGTCGATCACGAGGTCGGTGAATGCGATGTTGGCACCTTCCTGAGCGAAGCGCAGAGCGAGTGCTTTGCCGATTCCGCGGGCGGCACCGGTTATAAGGGCTGTTTTTCCTTCAAGTAGTTTCATGAGTTGAAAAATGTTTCTTATGTTCTGACGGCAAAATTAAGAAAAAATCGCTATTTTTGCAAAGAATAACACCAATAATCAGTATGTTAATACTTTACCGTATATATCAGATTTTTATCATGATCCCTTTGCTGTTGGTTGCCACAATCTTGGCTGCTACAGTCACTATCGTGGGAAGCATGCTGGGCGCGCAACGGTCGATGGGCTATTGGCCCGGACATATATGGGCGCGTATTTTTTCTGTCCTTTCTCTTGTCAGAGTGAAGGTCAACGGACGGGATAATATCGACCCTGACACCAGCTATGTTTTTGTAGCCAACCATCAGGGAGCATACGATATATTCGCTATCTATGGTTATCTGGGGCATAATTTCAGGTGGATGATGAAAAAAGGTCTTGAGAAGATACCTTTTGTGGGCTATAGCTGCCGTGTCTCCGGTCATATTTTTGTCGACAATTCGACACCATCGGCCACTGCGCGAACGATGGAAGCTGCCGAGAAACAACTCTCTGGCGGTATGTCGGTAGTGGTGTTTCCCGAAGGTTCACGCAGCCGTGACGGCAAGATGCATGCATTCCGCCGTGGCGCCTTCAAGCTTGCCACGGAATTTTCTTTGCCGATAGTTCCTATCACTATCGACGGAGCCTACAGGGTAATGCGCAGAGGTGCGATACTGCCGCATTGGGGTACTATCAATCTCACGATACATAAGCCTATCGAAGTGTCGGCCGAGACCGGCCGTCATGAACTTGCCGAGGTGATGGAAAAGTCATCTGAGGCAATCGCTTCGGCGCTTCCATTGTCGCAACGACCGGCGAAATGAACAATCAGACAGGCGTAAGCGTTGAATATTCATGTTAAATATCAATACTTGCTTCTGTCGAACTATGAAACTCCCGACCGCATCTTTTTTCAGTGCTCTGGCAGTTCTCGGAGCCATTATCTTTATTTCGTCCTGTTCGCGAACCGACCGTTTCGCGGGTGAATGGATGGGCACTCCTTCACGTATTATGGGCATTCCCGGTGCTTCCGATGCGACATCTACCGTCAGCATTGATTTCGCTCCTACTTCCGATGTCCGTAACGGTGGCAATGTGTTCATGACCGCCACAATAGATGTGAGTCAGGCTGTGACTGGTTCGGAATTCTCTCTTGATTCGCCGTATCAGGTTGATATCGCCGCTACCGCTTCTATACGTGGTCGTTACGTTGCTGAAGACAATGATGACGACGATATTCTCCTCCATTTCGATCCTTCGACGCTACAGGTGAACATTGATCCCGCCGGCGTGACATTCTCGGAAAATATCCTTACAGGACTCCAGCGTCCGGCCCTTGATTCGCTCACAACAAAGACTGTAGACGCCTGGCGTGTGCTTGTCACATCGGCTATCCGCGACGAGTTCTATAAATATCAGAAAATAGAGGATATAAAGGTTCATCATGGCGACATGATGTCGTGTGAGGTCGCTGATCGCGACTGCACTTTCCGCCGCATCGCTCCCAATTGATATTTTGTACGCAAGCCTCAAGGTAAAAAAATACCGGGATAATGGCATGCCGTTATCCCGGCTCTGTTTCTATACGGGGTCGACGTCGTAATAGACTGTGAGCCCTTTCATGAGAGGAGAGGAGGTGAGGGCGATATATCGCTCGCGGAGAAGTTCCTTTATCCTGACAGTCGAGGCGTTTGTTTCGAGTTTGAGCATTATCCTGCGAATATACATAGACTGTACACGGCTGACAGCCGGTTCCAGCGGTCCCATGATGCGGTTGCCGAAAATTTTGCGCAGACTGCGGGCATAGCGGTCGGCGCATTCCACGAGAGTACGGGCATCACGATGTTTTATATATATGTTTATAATTCGCATGAACGGCGGATAATTGAACGCCTCGCGTTCGGCGATTTCCCGGCGGTAGAAGCTTTCATAATCGTGGGCTGCCGCCAGGGCAAGCACCGGATTTTCCGGATTGTGTGTCTGAATTATGACTCGACCTATGCCGTCGCGACGTCCGGCGCGTCCGGCGACCTGCTCTATCATATTGAAAGCGCGTTCGGCAGCCCGAAAATCAGGAAGCGAGAGAATGGCATCGGCATTCAGTATACCGACAACTTCAACCCCTCCGAAATCGAGACCTTTGGTCACCATCTGTGTTCCGACGAGAATATCGGCTTTCCCCTCAGAGAAATCATCGATAATTTTGCTGTAGCCCTGTTTATTGCGGGTGGTATCGAGGTCCATGCGCAAGATTCGGCGTCCCGGGAAGACTTCGCCGATTTCGTCTTCGAGTCGTTCTGTCCCGTAGCCCATGATTTCCATGGCCGGTTCTTTGCATTCGGGGCATACGGTCGGCACGGGATATTCTGTACCGCAATAGTGGCACTGAAGACGGTTCCTGCGTTTGTGATAGGTGAGTGCAACGTCGCAGAAATTGCATTTCGGAGTGAAAGCACAGAGCTTGCAGCGTGCCATTGGAGCATAGCCGCGTCTGTTGAGGAAGAATATGGCCTGACGTCCGCGGTTGGCCGCATCGACAGTGGCATCGAGCAGATGGTGCGAGAAATATCCTGAAACGGCTTTTCGACGACGTTCGGCCCTCATATCTACGATTTCTACGGGGGGCAATGGAACGTTTGAATAACGTTCGGTGAGTTCCACAAGACCGAATTTCCCGGTAAGCCCCTTGTAGTATGTCTCTATTGTGGGTGTGGCGCTTCCGAGCAGTGTTTTGGCTCCATGCATGGCGGCCAGTACTGTCGCAGCGTCGCGGCCGTTATATCGTGGAGCCGGATCTGCCTGTTTGTAGCTTGGTTCATGCTCTTCATCGACAATGACAAGGCCCAGGGAGGCGAAAGGGAGAAAGACGGCTGAACGTGCACCGATTATCACGAGAGGTTCCGCAGTATGGAGGAGGCGACGCCATATCTCGACACGATCGTTATCGGAGAATTTGGAGTGGTAGATGACAATTTTCGAACCGAATACTTTCTGCATTCGTACGGTCAGCTGTGTCGTGAGCGCGATTTCCGGTACGAGAAACAGCACCTGGCGTCCCTGTTTCAGCACATAGTCGATGAGATGCATGTAGATTTCGGTCTTGCCCGACGATGTGACGCCGCGCAGCAGACTTATGGCATGATCCTTGAAGCTGGCATGGATACCGTCGAGCGCTTTTTTCTGAGGCTCGGACAGAATAGGAAGCGCACCGCCGGCCGGACCGGAGTATGTGAAACGCGATACCTCTTTATGGTATATTTCGCAGAGTCCTTTTGCCGCGAGAGCCTTTACGGTCGCACGCGACACTTCGGCGCGTTCGGCAAGGACATCGAGAGGCACTTCGACCAAAGGTGTGTCTTCGTTATTGAAATTCGATAATGCGAGAATGGCGACCAACGCGGCTTCCTGTGCGGCCGAACGTTTTACAGCGGCAAACGCGGCTGTAATAGCGCCTTTGTCATGACGCGTTATCATCGGACGTACGTAAAAGCGCTTTACGGCCCGATATCGTTCGACAAGTTTTTCAGATACGAGAACAAGGCCTTTTTCCAGCAGGCGTGTCACAGTCTGGGTAACGGATCCCGAGGAGGTTTTGCCTTCAAGCTGGCGCACCGGAATCGGGCCTTTCTCACGTATGGTCTCAAGAAGAGCCATTTCTTTTGGCGAACATGCAGCCAAAGCCTCCTGAGCGGCTTCCGGGTCAAAAGTCACGCGGGTTTCGCTTTCGAGTTTCAATCCTGCCGGAAGAGCGGCTTTATAGACTTCTCCGATTGTGCACAGATAGTATTGGGCCATCCATTCCCAAAACCGTATCTGCGGATGGCGCACGATAGGCTCAGGATCGAGGACTGAAGCTATTTCCTTGAGGGCTATTCCCTGTCCGGGGCCAACGGGCGATGTCGCGCATACGACTCCCGTGTAATAATGCCTGTCGCCGAAAGGAACAAGCACACGGCTGCCCGCATGCACCTTAGATTGCATTTCAGGGGGAACGATATATGTGAACGCCCCCTCAAGAGGCAGCGGCACGATTACCGACGCAAACATAGAAGAGATCTTTTCCATACGAAGTGCGAATATACAAAAAAAACAGGGCAAAAGCCCTGTTTTTCATTATGGAGTTTGTAAAGAACGTTGATCAGAGATCGCGGGGATCGGGAACTTCATCTTCGTTTACAGGAATGTCGGTGTTGACGTTCTTGCAGCCTACGGTGCCGTAGAAGAAGAGGTAGGCGAGCATTGCGATGACGAGCCAGTATGATATCATGTAACTGGCTGTGTTGGCGATTGCATTCTGGATAAGAGGCATGATGCCGCCGCCAACAACCATCATCATGAAGATACCCGAAGCCTGGGCAGTGTATTTGCCGAGGCCTTCGACAGCGAGGTTGAAGATACCTCCCCACATTACAGAAGTGCAGAGGCCGCAGAGCACCAGGAACATTGCCTTGGCCGGGACTTCGGCCATAGAGAAGCCGTCGGCAGCGCTATATGCGGGCATCGAGATACGGATGCTTGCGGGAAGGAGAATTGCGATGGCGATAAGGACAATGGCGGTCATCGATACGACGATGAGCTGTACGCGGCTCGATACCTTGCCGGAGATGACGCTTGATACAAGACGGCCTACGAGCATGAGGAGCCAATAGATGGCAACAACGCCGCCAGCCACGGCTGAAGCTTCGCCGAGAATGCCTGCGCCGTTGGCGCTCTGGTCGGCGAGGTAGAAGTTGAGGGTGCCGGGGATACCGATTTCGATACCTACATAGAAGAAGATACCGATTACACCGAATACGGTGTGGCGGAAGTTCCAGGGAGAATGGCTGTATTTTACTTTGGTCTTGCCCTTGGCGAGATTAGGCTCGGGGATAGACACGAATGTGATGACGATGAACGCGAATACGAACACACCCATTGCAATCCAGAGGAGGGGAGCCACATTTGCCATGGTCGAGGCGGGGCTGAGAGCGCCGATAAGCGCGCCGACGAAGAGCGGGGTGAGTGTGCCCGAGAGGGAGTTGAGCGAGCCGCCGGTCTGAATGAGCTGGTTACCACGGTTACCACCTCCGCCGAGGAGGTTGAGCATGGGGTTTACAACGGTGTTGAGCATGCACACGCAGAAACCGCAGATGAATGCACCGAGAAGATAGATATAGAAGTTGAGAGGCACAGCGGTGCCGGAGATACTTCCGAGTGTCACGTCCGCTCCGACAACGCCGGAGAGCCACTGCACGAATAGGCCTACAACGCCTACCGCCATAGCCCAGAGTGCGGTTTTCTTATATCCTATTTTTACAAGAAGATTACCTGCCGGAATGCCCATGAAGAGGTAAGCTGCGAAGTTCATCATGTTGCCCATCATGCCGAGCATTGAGTTGCCTTCGAACTTATATCCCCAGATTGTTCCGATCGGGGCGGCAAGGTTTGTAACGAAAGAAATCATGGCAAAGAGGAAGAACATGGCGATGATAGCCACCACGTTGGCTCTTTGCGAGGCTGGAGCCTTTACAGTTTTTTCCATTGGTACTGTGAGGTTTATTTGTTGGTTGAAATTAGTTCGGAATTTTATAGGAAAGGCCGCTTGGCGCTTTGCAGTGCAAATATACGCATAATCCCCCTAAATCGAAAAAATTTTTTGACAGCTTCAGGCTCAGGAATCATGTCGTCAGTCGTTGATTTCTGAGTTGGCGATATGCATGCGGCCGATGATTTTGCCGTCTTCGGCTGTAGTGTAGATATATTCGAAGTCGTATCCTAACCGTGCAGGCATTTCGATAAGATAGTCGGCTGAACGTTGATCGCGGAAAGTCGGAATCACAGCATCTTCGCGGCTTGTGTTGAGGAAATCCTGGAAAAAATCGAGATCGAGATCGGCTGAATTTCCACTGATTTCCATATCCATGACTATGCAATTTCGGGTATCGTCTATGGTGACTGCTTTCCACGTCGTCACTTCGTCGACTGCCCGCGGTAGCGAGCTGTTCGATACCCGGACGATCGCAGCGAGTCGGGCTGCCTTTATTTCTTCGGGGCTTCGGCCATCGGATTTGGCTTTGATGGTTGCAATCATAGATTCGATATCATCGGGTGTGCCGTCGAAGCCGAACCCCATTATCAGGAAGAGATAATCGCCTTCTTCAAAAGCATAGAGAGTGCCTCTGACTTCTTTTCCCGATATTTTCCCTTCGAAGCCGACTTTGGATGTTTTCCTTGATCCGATCTCGGTTTCAGATATACTGTCGAAAGTGCAGTTCCTTAATTCGGCATTGACACCGCCGAAACTCTGGGCGTATAGGAATTTCTCGACATCGGGGCCGGCTGGGAACGCGACTATGGATATGCCTCCGTTGGCATTGGATATGACGGCAGTCTCGGAAAAATCAGGGATACTTATTCGGTCTTTGTTCAGCGAGTAGTCCGTCGGTTTTTCGAACGAGAAAGCCGAAGTCTCTATTGTCTCGGATCTGTTGCATGCAGCCGTCATTAATATGAAGGCTATGGCGATCAATTTATAAAATGTTTTCATAGTACGTGAATTGATTAATCAAAGGTAAACTTAAAAAATGTGATATGCAATTATTTTGTTACTTTTCGTAATGTTGTCATTATAATTACGGTTCGTGATGTTTGGACAGAAAATTTGCGAATAGAGGAACAAATGTGTAATTTTGCGGGTTAATAAACAGAAATGGATCAGACGATAGAAATAGACGGACTGAGAATGCGTTATGACTGTCTGGGGGAAGGCCCTCAGGCAGTGATAGTCATGCACGGATGGGGGTGTAAAGCCGCCACGGTGCAGATTCTTGCAGATGCGGCTTCCGCTTCCGGCACCACGGTCTATAATCTGGATTTGCCTGGCTTCGGCGACTCGCAGGAACCGCCCGCACATTGGGGTGTCTATGACTATGCGCATTTCATAGAGAAATTTGCCGATACGCTCGGCATATCAAGGCCGGTTCTTATTGGTCATTCCTATGGTGGCCGCATAGCTATCGTATATGCTTCCGAAAGGCCGGTAGAGAAAGTCATACTGGTGGACGCGGCCGGGATCAAGCCTCGACGCTCGCTCAGATATTACCTGAAAGTCTATGCTTTCAAGGCTGCGAAGCATATTCTTCCGCTGATTCTCGGACGTCGCAGAGGCGAGAGGATCATTGACAGCATGCGGGGTAAATCCGGGTCTGCCGACTATAAGGCAGCATCGCCTGTCATGCGGCGTATCATGAGCACGTCTGTCAATCAGGATCTGAAGCATCTCATGCCTTCGATCAAGGCTCCGACTTTGCTCATATGGGGCGAAAACGACACTGCGACTCCGCTGCGCGATGCCCGCACGATGGAAAAACTGATACCGGATGCCGGCCTTGTGCTATACGAAGGGTGCGGGCATTATTCATTTCTCGAACGCCCGGGACAGACCGTGGCTGTCATTAAAAGTTTTCTGAAAATATGATTACGCTAATTATCACAATAGTTGTCTTTATCCTGGCTTATGCGGCGCTTGCTCTGAGTCTTCGCCGCGACCTGACCATGTTTCAGCAAAACTCATACCGTCCGGAGCGCTACCGCAGATGGCTAAAGGAATCGGGAGAGAGTACTTCGGGCTGGCGACTCGGGGCGATAATCATATTTCTATTTTCAGTTACTAAATTCTGTCCTGAAAATGTCGGTCTCGGGTCCATAGCTATATTTTCGCTTCTATATGTGATCTCTCTCGCTCGCCGCAAGTATAAGAAACCGCTTGCCATGACAGCGCGTGCCACACGAATCTATATCACAGCCTGTTTCCTTGTAGCTATTGTGGCCGCTCTTGGCATGATGTTTCTTGGCGATACGGTCGGCGAGCGCGTCTACCGGGCCGCATGGCTCATGTGCGGACTGTGCGGTGTCGATTATGTGATTGTGGCAGCCAACTGGATTCTTAAGCCGATAGAAAACCGTATTACGAAAAAATATCTGCTTGATGCCCGCAACCGTCTCGAGTCCATGCCGGGTCTCAGGATAATAGGTGTCACTGGCAGCTATGGCAAAACGACGACCAAGCACTATCTGCAGCGTATACTGTCAGAGCAGTACGAGACTCTGATGACGCCCGGCAGCTTCAACACCACTCTCGGAGTCGTCCGCACGATCCGTGAATATCTAAAGCCCTATCATGAAGTCTTTATCGTGGAGATGGGCGCCAAACAGCGTGGCGACATCAAGGAAATCTGCGATCTCGTGCACCCCTGGGGTGGTATTGTCACGGCGGTGGGACCGCAGCATCTCGAATCGTTCAAGACAATAGAAAATGTGCGCGACACAAAATTCGAGCTTATCGATGCTCTTCCTTCCGACGGTCTGGGTGTTGTCAACGACGATTTCCCGATGATAGCCGGTCGCGAGGTGACTGATGTTAAAGTGCTCCGGTATGTCGTTAAAAATGCTGATGATAAAAATGCCGTCTATCGTGCCACCGACATTGAATATAGCCCCAACGGTACACGTTTTACGGTTGAATGCCCTGATGGCGTGCGGCTGAAGCTTGAGACACGTCTGGTAGGCGAGTGCAATATATCCAATATCCTCGCAGCTGTGGCGATGGCACGTGCACTTGGGGTGATTGACGACAAGATAGCCTATGCAGTCGAGCGCATTGAACAGGTCGAGCATCGCTTGAGTATCCGACGCATTCCCGGTGGAATGACAATAATCGATGATGCATTCAACAGTAATCCCGTCGGCTCGGCCATGGCTCTCGACGTGCTCGCCGCCATGAAACCCGGCAAACGCATCCTTGTCACCCCGGGCATGATAGAACTCGGCGATGAGCAGTATGAACTTAACAAGCGCTTCGGCGAAAAAGCGGCTTCCTGCTGTGACATAGCTATTGTGGTCGGACACTACAACCGCGAGGCTATATGCAAGGGGCTCGATCTCGGTCATATGCCGGTCGAAGCCATACGTCAGGTTGATACTTTCACGCAGGCACAGGAGGTACTGCGCTCAATAGCCGCACCCGGCGATACCGTCCTTTATGAGAATGATCTCCCGGATACTTTCAAATAAAATTAAGAATTATGGATTAAGAATTATGGATTGTGTTTTGTTTACAGTGTATTATCGGCAAATTATTCATAATCCATATTTCGTATATTCATAATTCCTCATTCATAATCCATAATTTATGAGAACAAAGGTTGCAGTTTTTTTCGGCGGACGATCCACCGAGCACGAGATATCGGTAATATCGGCTAACCAGGCCATGGCCGCGATTGACAAGGAAAAATATGAGGTGATACCAGTATATATTTCCAAGCAGGGCCATTGGTATACAGGTGAGTTGCTGACCGATGTCAAAAACTATAAAGATATTCCGTCTCTGCTCAAACAGTGTACAGAAGTGTATATGCGTCCGGTATTCGGCGATTTCAATCTTTACAAGGCAAATGCCGGTCTTTTCTCTTCGAAGGCTCCCGTCGCCACGGTGGACGTCGCTATTCCCGTGCTACACGGATCCAACGGAGAGGACGGAACATTCGAGGGTGTTCTCGAGACTATCGGACTGCCATATGCCGGCTGTAATACACTTGCTTCGGCCAACGGCATGGATAAGATAACCATGAAGATGATTCTGGCTTCCGACGGAATACCTGTGGTGGACTATGTATGGTTCACTGACAAACAGTGGTTCTCGAAGCGCGACAGGTTCCTGAGCGATATCGAGACTCGTCTGGGCTATCCTGTAGTGGTGAAACCGGCTAATCTTGGCAGCAGTGTCGGCATTGGACGTGCCGATAACCGCGACCAGCTTCTTGAGCGTGTGGCCGAGGCCGAACGCTATTCCACCCGTATCATCGTCGAGAAGATGGTGGAGAACCTTCAGGAGATCAACTGTGCCGTGCTCGGCGATGCCGACGAATATATCACCTCGGTGCTCGAAGAACCGATCAAAAGCGGTGAGATTCTCTCGTATACCGACAAATATATGGGTGGTTCCAAGGATAACCGCGGCATGCATGCTGCCAAGAAGCGTATTCCGGCCGATCTGCCCGCTGCAGAGACTGAACGTATCCGCTTTCTCGCCGGAGAAACCTTTCGCGTGCTCGGATGTCACGGAGTGAGCCGCGTAGACGTAATGACCGACGGTAAAACACGCGATATCTATGTGAATGAAATCAATACCATTCCGGGCTCGCTATCGTTCTATCTCTGGGAGGCTGCCGGTATCCGCTTCGACGAACTTATGGACCGTATGATACGTCTTGCATTCAAGCGGCAGCGCGATATGTCGGCCAAAACAGTTAGCTACGACCAGAATATTTTCGCTCTTGGCGGCGGTACCAAAGGCGGCGTAAAGGGCGGCATAAAATAAGGATATGTTCAATTTCTTCAAGTCCAGACCAAAAGAACCGGTAAAACTCTGTTTCAATACAGACATACATTGTCATGTTGTTCCGGGAATCGACGATGGCGCGAAGACTGCCGAATCGGCTGTCGATCTTATCGAGCGCATGCAGGGATGGGGGATAGAGCGTATCATCGCCTCGCCTCATGTGACTCAGGAAACATTCGAGAACGACCGCACTACCATCGAGCCCGCTCTCGAAGCGCTGCATGCCGAGCTACGCAGACGGGGCAACCATATTGAAGTGCTTCATTCTGCCGAATACCGTATAGACGGACTGCTGTCGCAAAGACTTGAGGATAACGATATAATGCCTTATCCTAACGATTATATCCTGATCGAGAATTCGTTCCTTCAGGAGCCCTGGAACATAGACCAGCTTGTGTTCGATCTTCAGGTGCGCGGACTTAAGCCTGTTATGGCTCATCCGGAGCGTTATTCATATTATCACTATCATCCCGAACGTTACCGTCAGCTTCATGATGCCGGGCTTGCCCTCCAGATCAATCTTCTGAGTCTTGCCGGTTACTATGGGACAGCCGAACAAAAGATGGCCCGTAATCTTATCCGGGATGGACTGGTCAGTTTCATCGGTACCGATCTGCACAATACACGGCATGCCGATTCTATTGATGCATATCTGCGTACGTCGGCGGCTTATGCCGATATGGAAGCGCTTGCCCCGATGATCCGGAATAATACCGCATTCTTTTAGAGGTTGTTTGATAACGAACTTTGAAATCCCGGTACGTTGCAGGAAAAAACATGTGCCGGGTTTTTATTGATATTATTTTGCGAAGATTGCGGCTATGCGTTTGGGATTTACGCCCAGAGCTGCGGCACGTGCGGCATCGGCGCGTGCGTCGTCGAGGAGAAAACGGTCGCGGTTGAGGATCGCGCGGTAGTAATATAACTCGGGATCGTCGGGATAGCGCTCCAGTCCTTCGGCAAGGACTCCTGATGCCTCGCTGAGTTCGCTGAGGGCCAGAAGAGAGCCTGCGAGAGCGGCATAGTATTCAGGCGCAGGCTCAAGCGAGACGAGCTTGCGCAGGTATGGAAGTGCCTCACGGTCGCGCCCCGACAGGGAATAAAGCATGCCGAGCGCACGCGCCGTGGTCAATGCTTCGGGCACTATGGATCTGAGCACATTGAAATCGGCTTCGGCCGCGTCGAGTTTGCCTGAGTAAAGGGCTATGGTGCCATGATAGTAGCGGGCGTCTATATTGAGGGAATCTGCGGCTATCACTTTTTCGAAGGCTTCGGAGGCTTCTTTGTCGCGTCCGAGTTTCAGAAGCACCTCTCCGCGGTTTGCCTGTGCGGTGCGCAGTTCGGGCGCACGACGCACGGCCTCGTCGAGCACGGCGATTGCCATAGAGTCGTTGTCCATATAGGAATATATCATGCCGAGATTGGAGAGCAGGAGCACGTTCTGAGGCGAGTCGGGCCGCAGCGACATTGCTTCGAGCAACCGTTGGGCCGCTCCGGCAAAGTCTCCGTCGGCCACGGCCTTGTCGGCTTGTCCGCACAGTAGTACATACGGGTCTTCCTCGTCGGCCGGTACGGTGGACTCTATCTTTTGGGCGCCCGCGGACAATGAGATAACCGCGAATAAGGAGAGGAACAGATGTTTCATCATTTTTTCTTTTCTACAGCCCACTCGTTGGGGTAGGCTATTTTAATGCGTTTGCGCATGAGCGCCCTGAGGATGAGGAAAATGCCGAGAAGTGCAAACGGTATGCTGAGCCACTGGCCCATGTTGAGTGTCATTGTGGCCTCGAATGCAACCTGGTCGTTTTTGATAAATTCAACGAAGAAGCGCGAGCCGAAAGTTCCGAGCAGGAAAACACCGAAGAGGAGACCGGGGCGTTCGCCGAGATTACGTTTCCAGTACATCCACATCATCAGTCCGAACAGAGCGAGATATGTCAGGGCTTCGTAGATCTGTGTGGGGTGGCACGCGAGGCCGTAATAGAGCTGATTCCATTCCTCCGAGCGCACGAATTTGAAACCCCATGGCAGATCGGTGGGATAGCCGAATATTTCGGAATTCATCAGGTTGCCCAGTCGTATCAGGCAGCCGACAAACGCTATCGCTATGGTTAGACGATCGAATGTCCATAGCGGCGACCGTTTGGTGGTGAATATGGAGAAGAGTATGACCGCTATGATAATGCCTATTGCGCCTCCGTGGCTGGCGAGACCGCCTTCCCAGGTGGCAAGTATTTTCCAGGGATGGGCGGAGTAGTAATCCCACTGGTAGAAAAACACATGGCCGAGACGTGCTCCGACGACTGTGGCGACACCGACGTATATCAGCAGTATGCCGACCCAGTTTTCAGGCGCACCCTCGCGCTTGAACATTTTGGCTACGATGTTGAAGCCTATCCAGAATCCGATGGCGAACATAAGTCCGTACCAGCGCACGGTGACAAAACTATCTATGAGTATCGGGTTGACATCCCAGGTGATGAAGTTTAGCATTTTCTATAGTGAGAAATTATATGTTACAGCTTGGTCGAGTCTTTTTCAGAAACCGGATCAGCGCTCTTCAGGCCTGGCGAAATATTTCGATGTGGCCTTGCGCACTTTCGGACTGAGGAATATTATTGCTATCATGGTCGGTATGGCCATGAGGGCATAGAATAGGTCGCATGCTCCTACAGCCGCCTCGATAGGAACTATGGCGAAGACGATGAGTGACGCCAGAAAAGCCCATGAGTAGTATTTTCCCCGGCGTGTGCCGAAGAGATAGTTGGCACAGGTTGTGCCGTAGAAAGAATAGGAGAACATCGACGACATCGCAAAGCAGATGACCACACACATCAGCAGTATGTCGCCGGCGGGAATAGCGTTGCTGAAGGCCTGCATGGCAACTTCAAGTCCCTTGACACCTTCGACGTTGATGTCGCCGCACAGCAGAATTGCCACAGCGGTGAGTGTGCATACGAGGCCCGAATCGATGCTCGGTCCGAGCATTGCCACAAGTCCTTCGCGCACCGGCTCATTGTTGCGGGAGGCGCCGTGCATGATCGAGGCGGTGCCTATGCCGGCATCGTTGACAAGGGCTGCCCGCCGTGCTCCTATTATCGCTATTCCGGCAAGAGCGCCGAAGCCGGCCCGAAGATTGAACGCTTCGGTAAAAATGCTCTTGAATACGCCGGGAACACCGTCGATATTGGTAATGATGATGAAAAGCACCATCAGGAAATATAGACCCACCATGAATGGCACCATGACGGTTGCCACACGTGCTATGCGCGTGATACCGCCGAGTATCACCACCGCAACCACGGCTGCTATGGCACAGCCGAAGAGCAGTCGGTAGACACGGACATTCTCAAGCCCCAGAAAGCCTCCGAGACCGGATATGAAACCATTCGATGCAATGCCTTCGGGAGTAGTAAACGTGGTCATAAAGGCCTCGGTGAGCTGGTTGGCGTTCATTATGCACATGGTGCCGAACAGACCGGCTATCGCGAAGAAGCGCGCAAGCGGTTTCCATTTCATGCCCATTCCCTGCTCGATGATGTGCATAGGGCCTCCCTGCGGGCGCCCCTGGTCGTCTTTACCCTTGTACATTATGGCCAGAACGCCTTCGTGGTATTTCGTAGCCATACCGACAAGGGCGCTCACCCACATCCAGAAAATGGCGCCGGGGCCGCCCATGACCAGGGCAATGGCCACGCCGGCGATATTACCGAGTCCGACGGTCGCGGCAACTACCGACGCAAGAGCCTGAACCGACGATATCTGGCCGTTTTTAGCCTTGGAGTCGGGTTTGCGGCGCAGTTCTCTGACAGCTGCCGGAAGACGGCGTATCGACACTGCTCCCGATGACAGAAAGAGGTAGAGACCTCCGCCGATCAGAAGGAAGAAAAGAGGATAACCGCAGAGTATTTCTGCGGCATTGATTATGAATTGTCCTATCGAGTCTAACATTGGGGACAAAATTAGCTAAAAAGCCCGACATAGCCCCCCTCCCGTCCGCTAAAAAAGGTTATTCCAAGATTGCGGAAGGTGCGGCTCCATGTCCGCGGACTTCATCACCCCGGCGTACCTTTCGGCCGTATCCTATTGTATAGGAGGCGGAAATATTAATACTGCTATGGGCCGACGGATTGTAGTAGGTCTGGTATTCAGCATATAGCGGCGTATTGCGGGTCCACGTTTCCGAGCGCCATCCGCGATTGAATATATTTTTGGCCGCAACGTTCACTGTCCATATGCCGTTTCCCCATCCAAGCGAGATCATGTGGAAGTTTCGCCAGCGGATTATAATGTTTGAGTTTTCGGTAAGTTTCTTGTCAGGACTGCCCCAGGAAGCGAGTATATTGAAATTTTTCCAGTAATAGACGGCCTGCAGCTGTACACGGAATGAATACAGCGAGCTATCATAGCATCCGCTTGTATGTCTGGCATTCTGTGTGATGTTTGCATATAACTGGAGATTATTGTCCAATAGCTTGTAATTGATTCCTGCTCCGATGTAGCCGTTGGTATAGTTGCCGTCGTTTACAAAATTGCGCAGAATGGCCATTCCATTCCTGTAAGGAAGATAGATTGTTGCAACACGATCGAAATCTCTGTTGAATCCTCCGAAAACGGCCACGGACAGCGCATTGCTGTGAAACCAGTTATATGCTATGTTGGACGTCAGGTTTCTGTAATTTTTTAGATAAGGATTGGCGGTAAAATACATGAATTCATTGCTCTGTATCGTATCGTTGGCTTTCATGATTATGCCGGGGGTGCGGCTGCCATAATTCATATAAACCTGAAGTTGACTTTTCCTGCTCAATTTCAAAGACATATTTGCACTGATGTTGGGATAGATCCCTTTGACGGGGATGTGGTTCATTGAAGTATGATTGACCACGAATCCTATATTGGTCCACAGCGATATTTTCTTTGTCTGGTAACGGTAGTTTATACTTACCGAGGCATTAGATACATAATAAGAATCCTTCATATTGTTGGAACCGCGGTATGTAAGTCGGTTGATATTCTGTCCTCCGCCCAGAAAGAGCGTAAGCTGATGCTCTTTCTCAATCATCAGGCGCCCGGAGGCCTGAATGCCCCAGTTATACGCATTTTCCGTAATCTGGTTGCATATGGAGTTTCCTATGAGCGAGGAATGATAGTACGAAATATTGTTGCGGTGAGTATGCAGAAATGACGGCGTAATGTCGAAAGACATATTTTTGCGGATGAGGCCCCATAAGTTGCTGTGATAATAGATTGTATTGTGTTTTCTGGGCGATGAGCGCGTGTATGTGTAATTATTGTCGGGATACGCATCGACATCCAGAGTCCCGCTCATGAATTGTTCGGGCTCGGATACGTGGGTGAGCGACAATGTGTTTCTTGCCGAGAATTTTTCGGTGTTGTATGAGGCTCTGAAAGTCAAGGGATATTGATCGGACCGGTTGTGAGCGGATTCGAAAGTTTCTTTGCGGTTTACGATAAACGGTTCTCCGTTTTTTTCAAGATTATATTCGCCGGTCGTGTTGACACCATTATGGTGACTGTCCTGATTTGTACTGCCACAAAAGAGATCATATGTCATTTTTTTGAAAGTGAACCTGCTGAACACGGTGCTGTTGTTGTAGATACCGTTCAGAGTCGTAAATGATTCATCTGCTTTAGTGTATCCGCCGTATTCATATTCCTGTACGATAAAATTGATTACTTTTTGTTCTCCTTTGAAGCGTGGATCGGTCGGGAACTCGATGTACTCTACTTTTCTTACGTCAGTTATTCTCATGCCCTGCAGCTCGTCGGGCTCTGCTGTATGATAATTGATATACAGCGGTACACTGTTGCCAAATACATCTTTTACGGCATCCTCACCGGGATTTATTATCAGCTGGGGAATGGCCATACGACGCAGAAGGTCTGTCGCATTACGGGAAGCGTTCTTTTGTCGGTTGCTCGGAATATATATGTTTTTGTCAGTTGCAAGAATAGTCTGATCGGAGGTAATGGATATCGATGCGAGTTGCACCGGCAACTGATGCATGGTTATTTCTCCCATGGATTGCGCCGGACTATTCTTATAAACTGTCTTATAGCCGACACAACTGAATTTTACGATGATATTCCGTTTGTCGCAGGGTATTAGAAAATGTCCGTTGACGTCGGTAACAGCGTAGGTGATTACCGATGAATCTCTCGGAGCAAGAATCATTACTGTTACGCCGGGCACAGCCTCTCTGTCGGCTGCGATAACTTTTCCGGTATATATGAATTTGCCGTGCTGCAGGGCTTCGATATAGTATTTGTCGCCCTTATTGACGATAGATACCGGATTCAAACCTATGGTTTGCCGCAAGGCCTCATAGATATCGTCGGTGTCAAGCGTCGCATTAGTGGTATAATTGTTAAGTTCGTTATATATGAAGTTGATATCTATATCCCCGTGTTGCTCTGCAATCTCAGTCAGAGCTTCGGAGAGTGGAAGATTCCGGAAATGATAGCTGAATTTAGCCGCCCGCACCGTCATGACGCATGTAATCACGGCAAAAAGAATGATAAGCTTTTTCATGTCAGTCTATGATTAATGCGTTGTCGATAAGTATTATATTGATCTGCTCGAAGTTGTTGATCTGCTCTGTAATCTGCTCGAGAGGTAGCGACTGATCCCAACGGAAATATAGAATAAGATTTTTGGTCCGTTCGCTTCGGTAACTTACGGCAGCTCCATAATAGTGTGCTATCGTAGAGATCATATCGTCGAACGAATATTTCCTGAATATAACTATTTGCGGTGCTTCCGTCGGCTCAGGTGTGTAGACGGAGTCTTGGACGACGGTAAGGACGCTGTCGCTTATATTTGCAGTATCGGTTTGGGCTGGGGCTGTTCTTTTAGATTGCTCAAGCGAGTTATATACACCTATTGTCGTTGCAATCATGGCCAGGGTAGCGAACGCAAATATTGCAGCGGCGGCTATATTGCGGGCCGGATATCCTGTCGGAAAACGCAGGAGTTTTTTTCTGAATGTATGGGAATGGTTTCTCTTAAAGCAATTCCACTCCTTATCTACATCCGCATCAGATGTCTCTGTCAGAGATGTGGCTGTCTTGCTCATGAGATTGTAAAGTTGCATGACTTCAGAATCTTCGAGAAGTTCATTAAGCTCTTTGACAGAGGTGAATTCGGGATGCTCGATGGCCTCCAGAAGTCGGTCGGTCTTGTCTTTCATCTTGGTTGAAAATAATGGCGTAAAATATCTATTGCATGACGCAGATGTTTGTATACGGCAACTTCGCTTATAGATAATTCATCGGCGATTTCCCTATAGGTCATGTGGTCGGAAAACTTCAGCTGTATCACCCTCCGGCTTCGTTCGGGCAGATGGCGCTCAATGATATCGTTGATTTTTTCGACATCCTCTTCATCCGGCCACGGCTTATCTTCTATTTCACTGTTGTCAAGCGCATAAAGTTTACTAAATCTTTCATGGACAGACAGGCTGCGAATGTGTTTAAGGCAGGCGAAGCGTACACCGTTTAAAAGATATGCGGGAGTGACCGACGATAAATCTTTATCCGTAAGCAGTGAGGCGAAGACGTCGTGGACAACATCGCGGGCGACCTCCTCGTTGCGCAGCAGCCGGTTGGCAAGAACGAGCATTGCCTTATAGTTGCTTCGGAAGAGTTGTTCTATTTCATCTGTTATTGTCATACATTTATATAAACCGCGACTTTGAATTTTCCTAACCGCGCCGCGATAAAAATTACAATAAAAGCCTCCAAGACGATTCTTGAAGGCTTTCATTAAATTGTATTTGACGGGAGTCAGAGGGCGAAGAAGGTGGTGAAGGCGGCGATGGTGGCGATGTGGTCAGCAGTGGAGGCGGTTTCGCGGATGGAGTGCATGGCCCAGAGTGGGGCACCCATGTCAACGCCGCGCAGGGGGATCTGTGATGTGAGAATGTTGCCGAGGGTAGAGCCGCCCGCGACGTCGCTATGGTTCACGAAGTATTGGCAGGGCACACCGGCTTCCTCGCAGATGGCCCGGAATACGGCAGCCGAGTCGGCATCGGTCATATACTTGCAGTTCGCGTTGATTTTGATGCATGGGCCTCCGCCGAGCACCGGGTGATTGGTCGGGTCCTGTTTCTCGACATAGTTCGGATGAAGTCCGTGTGCGTTGTCGGCCGATATCATGAATGAGTTTGCGACAGCCCGCATGAAGTCCTGATCGGAACCTCCGAGGCACGACACCACGCGGCGCATGATGTGTTCGAGAATAGGCGATCCTGCGCCCTGCTTGGTGCCGGAGCCGGTTTCCTCGTTGTCGAAGATAGCGGCCACACGTGTAAACCGCGACGGCTCGTCGATATTGGCTATGAGGGCCGAGATGGCGGCGTGAACCATGCTGAGGTCATCGATGCGGCCGGAGCATATCATCTCGTTTTCGAGACCGACAGTGCCGGCGCGTTCGGTGTCGTAGAGCGAGAGGTCGTAGTCGAGGATCTCATCGGGATCGACATCGAGCTGTTCTGATATCAGGGTACGGATAATGCTTTTCGGGGTAGGGCAGTCGAGGGCTATCACAGGCAGCATGTCCTTCTGCCGCGACAGCGGATTGCCTTCGTTGACAGCGCGGTTGAAGTGGATGGCAAGATGGGGGATCGTAAGGAGAGGACGGTCTACGCGCATCAGTTCCATCCGCGGGCGCAGAAGATTGTCGCTGCGGAGCGCTACGCGGCCTGCGACAGACAGCGGGCGGTCGAACCATGTATATAGTATCGGGCCTCCGTAAACCTCGGTGTTGAGCTTCACGGCACCTCCTTCGCATGGCATTTCCGACCGGGGCTTGATGCGGAAGCCGGGCGAATCGCTGTGAGCGGCAACGACGTTGAAGCCTGCCGCGGGATTGCCGTCGCCGACAATGAAGGCGAAAATCGCCGATCCGTTCTGTAACACGTAGTACTTGTCGCCCGGAACGAGCGTCCATTCGTCGGCCATGTCGAGTTGGCGGAATCCCTCGTTTTCGAGGAGTGTTCTGGCGGTGTTTACGGCCCAGAAGTTGACGGGCGATGCGTCGAGAAAGGCGCAGAGGTCGGCTATGTGGTTCATTTCAGTTCGCTGTGATATATGAAGTCGGCGGCGCGCATTGCGCTGCATATTGTCTGGCTGAGATAGTTGTCGAAGCGGTATTTGAAGTCGGCGAGGACTTCGGGCACTGCTTCTGTTGGGGCTTCGCGCATGCTTTGGGCGAGGTCGTAGGCTGTCTGGTAGATGTCGGCGAGTTGTTCGGCGAGCGATACCGCCACGGGTGTGTCGGAATAGCGCATATCGTCGACCAGGGTGTCGAGATATGTGTCGAATTCGCCGAGTACTCCGGCCACGGCGGTGCGGACGGAGTCATATTGTTCTTCGTCGAGCTCGTCGATGATGGCGCCGTTATCGGCGCCTTCGGTGCTGTCGCCATAGGGCTTGAGATCGAATGCCGTCATATAGATGCGTGGCAGATAGCGGAGCATCTGACAGCACAGATCGCGCGGCTCTTCTTCGGCGCAGCCTTCGAGATATTTACAGTATTCGACAGCCAGCCCCGTAAGGCTTATGGCAGCCGGTGAAATCGTGGGTTTTGTCATTTTTTCTTGTCTGGGGCCTTGTACAGGCGGTTGTCGACGATGTATTTGTATACTCCCGCGGGCAGGAAGTAGTTCATGTTGCGTCCGCGGGCTATGGCATCGCGTATGAATGTGCTCGACACATTCATCATCGGAGCATCGACCACTTCAAGGCCGTCGACATGTCGCCTGTCGACAGGATAGCCGGGGCGAAGATAGACTATGACGCCGAATTCGTCGAGAATGCGGCGGCTTGCACGCCATTGGTCGAATATGCGCCAGTTGTCGCTGCCGATTATGAGTTTGAAGCGGTATTCGGGGTAGCGCTCGCGCAGCACGTCGAGGGTGTTGATTGTATATGATGGTTTGGGCAGACTCAGCTCGATGTCACAGATGTCGATGGCGGAGGCGCCTTTTACGGCTATATTGAGCATGGCCAGCCGCTTCATGTCGGGTAGGAGGTCGCCCGGTTCCTTGAGCGGATTTCGGGGCGAGAGAGTGAGCCATACTTCGTCGACATATCCCCATTGACTCAGATATGAAGCGAGCATCATATGGCCGGCATGCACCGGATTGAACGATCCGCCGAGTATGCCTATGGTTTTCGTATCTTCAGCCATTATTTGCTGTTGAGGATGGGTTGAAAGTTTATGAAGTTGAGTTTGGCAAGTAGGAAACTTGTTAAAGGTGAAGAGTGAATGGTGAAAGGTGAAGATAATAGTGGAGTCGCGAAAGGAGTATTATCTTCACTCAGTCGTAGCCTGATTTTCACTTCGACTTGAGCTTGCGAAAGTCGGGCTATAAACTGATGAAGCCGTCGATGAGATTGCGTGTCTGCTCTATGGCGGTGTCGAGGCGGTCGTTGACCACAATTCTGTCGAATTCGGGTGCACGACCGAGTTCATAGGCCGCACGGTCTATGCGCACGTCGATGACTTCGGGTGTCTCTGTGCCGCGGAATTCGAGACGTCGGCGCAGTTCGTCGAGGCTCGGAGGCTGTATGAAGATAGTAAGGGCACCGGCACCGTAGACATCTTTCACGTGGAGAGCACCGTTGACATCAAGATCGAGAATTATGTTGTGGCCCTCGCCGGTGATTCGATCGACCTCACGGCGCAGTGTGCCGTAGAAGCGGCCGGGATATACTTCCTCATATTCGAGAAACTCGCCTTCCGCTATGGCGTCGCGGAAGTCTTCTTCGGTCATGAAATAGTAGTTGACACCGTCCTGCTCGCCCTCGCGGGGCGGACGTGTCGTGGCTGATACCGCGAATCCGAGATTAAGATCGCAGTCGCCGAGTATGGCATTGATAATCGTAGATTTGCCGCAGCCCGAAGGGGCTGCGACAACTATCACTTTTCCTTTTTTTATCATTGGTGAGCGGGACGGAGGAGGTCGTTTACGGTTTTGACGGGGTTGAAGGTCGAGGCCGGTACTTCGACGAACACGGTGTTCCAGCGGCTCATGGCGCCGTTCCAGAGGCCGGGCAGTTCAAGGGCGCGCAGATCGCGGCCGTCGAACGATTTCTCGGATATGAATCCTGTCGCCGGGTCGACATAGTCGGGCAGATGATAGGTCGATCCGTCGGGGCGGCGCAGATAGCACACGAGGTCTACGGGATTGAAGTGCGTCGCCTTCTTCATCATCTCAACGTTTTCGGGTTTGGTGGTGTCAATCTGGGTCGATTCGAGAATCTGGGGAGAGACATATGAGCCGTCTGAGGCATAGGCGTTGTACGGGCCGCCTCCCGGTTCGCCTTCGTTGCGCACCATGCCGCATACGCGGAGGGGACGGTCGAAAATGGCGAGGATGAAGTCGCGGCGTTCAGCCGGATCGACATCTGCTGCCAGACGGGGCGAACTCATACACAGGATCTGTTCGATAAAGGCAGTGGCTTCGGCAAGAGTGGCATCGTCGGCGCCTACAGCGAGTTTTTCGCGGAGCTGCTGCATGCGGTCGCGCACCAGCAGGAGCATGCCGCCGATGAGTTTTTTATAGCGCAGAGTGTCGGTACGGTGACTGTCGGCTACGACATTGTCGATGTTTTTGATGAAGACGACAGCCGCATTAATGTCGTTAAGATTCTCTATGAGAGCGCCGTGGCCGCCCGGACGGAAGACGAGTTTGCCCTCTTTGGTCCGGAAGAGTTCGTTGTCGGGTGTGACTGCAATGGTGTCGGTCGACGGTTTCTGTTCCGAGAGCGATATGTCGTAGTGTACTCCGAATTTCTGCTCCATGGCAGGCACTGCCTGTGCGAGTTTGGCTTCGAAGAGTTTGCGGTGGTCGGCCGATACGGTGAAGTGAAGTTTTACAAGGCCTTCTTTTGTCGCGGCGGTCTGGGCACCTTCGGCAAGCTGTTCTTCGAGGGCCGTGCGTGTGCAGCCGTCTTCGTATTTATGGAACGTCAGGAGCGCTTTTGGAAGCGCGCCGTAGTTGAGGCCGTCGGGAAGTATGATGGCACCGACGAGTTCTTTGAAGCGGCCTTCGGCTGCGAGTTCGTTGGGAGTCTTGCCATAGAGACGTATGGTCGCGGCTTCCAGTTCCTTGTAGAAAGCGAAATCACCGATGTGCTCTACGAGCTGGGCCACCGGGCTACCTTCTGCAGGCACGCTCTCGGCGCCGTTGACGAAAGCGAACAGGGCTTTGAACATGCGCGAGGCCGCACCCGAAGCAGGCACGAATTTGAGAACGTCGCCGCCGTCGGCAAGAAAATCGTTCCAGCGGGCGAGGCAGGCGGCTTCGAGATCGGCGTCGACGGGCGTGATGCCATGTCCGACAGACGAAGGGGAGTCGATTTTGAGATAGGGGAAACCGGTGCGGAAGCTTTCGAGTTGGGCTTCTACGCGTTCTTGGCTGATGCCCTTGGCTTTAAGCTGTTCAAGGTCGGCCTGTGTGAATGTTGCCATTTTATATAGAGTGTTAGTATTTTAGGCAAAAAAACTATTACAAAGCCAAAAATACGAAAAAACACCGATTCCGCAAACTATTTCAGTCTTATTTCTGTGATCCGCCAGTTGCTTCCCGTATACTCTTGGAAATCGACAGTTTCGGTGTCGGCCGGAATAGGCTCGAATGTAAGGCTGAAGGAACCTTCTCCATTTTTGTCGGCAGTAAACTCTTCGCCGGGAGTGATTCCATGGCTGCCGGTCAGCTTATATTGCTTGCCGGCAGAATCTGCAAGGAATGCCCGCGGATCTATTTTGATCCACCAGCCCGGTATGTACCGCACCTTGAAAGATATGGTTGTGCCTTCCGGTGTCTGTTCAATACGTTCGATATCGAGTACGAAATCGGTGGTGTTGGTTATGTATTCAGGCCTGACAATTGTGCGGGTGCCGGCTGTTTCGGAGATGCTCTTTTGACCTTTTGAATCGGTATGGAAACGGATCATGCGGTCGAATATACCTTTGCTGTAACCGAGGAACCGGTCTGTGACGATGCCTTCGGGCGACACAAGCACAAACGTAGGCATTCCCTCGGCTCCGAAATTACGGTATAGGCCCAGATCTTCCTTGCCTTCGTTCCAGTTGTTGCCTTCGAGGCTGTAGCTCGCGCTTGCCTCACGCCACATCTCATCGCTATCCAGCGAAAGACTGATGACCTCGGCGATATCGGCATATTTATTTGCGAATTCGTGCAGTTCGGGAATAGCCATTACACACGCGTAGCAGCCACGGCTCCAGAAATCGAGGAGCAGCCATTTGCCGCGAAAATCGGCAAGATGATGCACATTGCCGGCGAGATCGTAGAATGTTCCGTCAGGCACGGTGTCGCCTCTCTGCGCTGTTTTCGGAGGATAGAGCAGGATTTCTATCTTTTTCCCGGCCTCCGATGTTTTCACGCTTTCGTCGAGACTGTTGAAAAGTGATTTCAGTTCATCAGTATACGAATCGGGATATTTTTGATAAAACTCATGGCTACGGGCCAGTTGCTCTGCTTTGGCAAGCCACGAAGCGTTGACCGGCAGTTTCCGGAGCAAGGCAATGTCACGGCGGTAGATTGCTATCATGATTGAGTCGCCTATATAGTCATTGTCTCTATAAGCTTTGCGCACGCCCTCGCGTGATTCAGTATCGGTCGCCGCTGTCATTGCCTGGATATAGTCGGTTTCGCGTTTCTGATATTGATCCCACAGCTTCTTGCTGTTTGTCAGGAAGCGGTCGTATTCGGCCTGTTCCGGCACGGCGCTGCGCACAGGCCATGTAAATATATTATAATCTGAGGCCTCGACTTCGACCTCGGCTCCGGGTCGCAGATATATCGTGCGATCCATCGAGGGAACCTGGGGAGCGTTCACGCCGAGGGCCGTTTTCATCAGTCCGCTGTCGACAGGCACGACGAGCCTGAAAAAACCATTGATTACGGTATCTCTCGCTATGCTTGTTCCGGCCTGCCCGAGCATTTGGAACAATATGACTTCCGTGCTGTCGGGAAGAGCGCCGCAGTGCCCTGTAATCACGGCATTTTCCGCATTGCCGCACATCGCTGCAGCTAAAGCAGCACCGACAATAAATCCTTTTTTCATGGCTATAACTGATGATTTAGTTTCACTCGCAAAAGTACAAATAAAACCGAATCCTTAAAAAATAAATGCACGATTAAACATGTATTTCGCAAGAAAAAAGCCGCAGACACATTGCAGTTCTGCGGCCCGGAAATTCATGATTTGGTGAATGGTTACCTTCGGTCTGAAGCGGGAGTTACTCCCATTCGATTGTGGATGGGGGTTTTGAGGAGATGTCGTAGCATACGCGGTTGACGCCGCGTACTTTGTTTATGATTTCGTTGCTTACTTTGGCGAGGAATTCATATGGGAGGTGTGCCCAGTCTGCGGTCATTGCGTCGGTAGATGTGACGGCGCGGAGGGCTACGGCGCGTTCGTAGGTGCGTTCGTCGCCCATTACGCCTACGCTCTGAACGGGCAGAAGGATTACGCCTGCCTGCCATACCTGATCATAGAGGCCAGCGTCGCGCAGACCCTGGATAAAGATATGGTCGGCGTTCTGGAGCACGGTCACTTTTTCGCGGGTCACTTCGCCGAGAATACGCACGGCGAGGCCGGGGCCGGGGAAGGGATGACGCTTGATCAGAAGTTCGGGCATACCGAGTTCGCGGCCTACGGCGCGCACTTCATCTTTGAAAAGGAGGCGCAGCGGCTCGCAAAGTTTGAGATTCATTCGCTCTGGGAGGCCGCCGACGTTGTGATGGCTTTTTATGACGGTGCCGGTGATAGACAGCGATTCTATGCAGTCGGGATAGATGGTGCCTTGGGCAAGCCATTTGGCATCGGTGATTTTATGAGCTTCTGCATCGAAGACCTCGATGAAGTCGGCGCCGATGATTTTGCGCTTGCGTTCGGGGTCGGTGACACCGGCAAGGTCGGCGAAGAATTTATCGGAAGCGTCGACGCCGATAACGTTGAGGCCGAGGCACTGGTAGTCGCGGAGAACGTCGGCGAACTCATTCTTGCGGAGCATGCCGTGGTCGACGAAGATACAGGTCAGACGGTCGCCGATGGCTTTGTTGAGCAGAACGGCTGCCACGGAGGAGTCTACGCCGCCGCTGAGGCCGAGTATCACACGGTCGTTGCCGAGCTGTTGTTTGAGTGCGGCGACTGTGGTTTCGATAAACGAGGCCGCGCTCCAAGAGCGCGAAGCGCCGCAGATGCCAACGCAGAAGTTCTCGAGCAGCTGCATGCCGCAGGTGCTGTGGAATACTTCGGGGTGAAACTGCACTCCCCACAGACGCATTTCGGCAGGTGCCTGGAAGGCAGCGAAACGAACATCGTCGGTCGAGGCGACAGTGGTGAAACCTTCGGGAATGGCAGTGATGGTGTCGCCATGGCTCATCCATACCTGTGCTCCAGGTTCAATTCCTTTGAAGAGGGGGCAGGCGGGGTCTATCTGAGCAAGGTTGGCGCGTCCGTATTCGCGCGAAGGCGCCGGTTCTACTTTTCCGCCGAATTCCTGAGCCGTGAGCTGAGCTCCGTAGCAGATACCAAGCACCGGCAGACGGCCGACGAGTTCGTGGAGGTCGAGTTTGAACGCACCTTCATCGTAAACAGAAAGAGGGCTTCCCGATAGGATTACGCCGATAATGCCTTCTTCAGCTTCGCGGCCGAATGGAAATTTGTTGTAGGGGATGATTTCGCTGTAAATCGACAGTTCGCGCACGCGGCGACCAATCAACTGGGTTGTCTGCGAGCCGAAGTCGAGGATAACAATTTTCTCCGTCATAAAAAATATGTGTTTTGCTGTGCAAAAATACTGAAAAATCGCGACATATCGTGTATTGACCGCTCTCGTATGACAATAAAATGTATAGCAAAGTGCCAAAATGGTATAAACAGACAGAAATTTGAGTAATCGTTAGATTGGACAATAATAAATTAGTACTTTTGCAGTACCTAAAACAAACAGATGATGAAAAATCGCATTATTTCTTTATTATCAGTGGCTATCATAGCGTGTTCTACGGTCTTTGCCGCTGAAGGCGATGTGCCGGTTGAATGGCACAATCTTAAATCTTACCCACTGTTGGGCACACTCGCACCGGATGCATCCGTGCCCTATTCGCGTTTCCCCGATTCGATGAAGGACAGTGTCCGTAAGGAGCTCTGGCCTATCAGCACATGTTCGGCGGGGCTGTCGGTGCGCTTCCGCTCTGATTCGCCTCGTATTCAGCTGAAATGGAAAAGCAGCGGCGGCGGTGACCTCAACCATATGACCGCGACCGGTGTCCGCGGTCTCGACCTCTATGTGCTGCAGCCCGATTCGACCTGGACTACAGTCGGCAGCGGGCGTCCTCTTTCAAAAAACTGGACCACTACAACGGTCATGAAAGACATGGAGCCGGGTGTGGTCCGTGAATATATGCTCTATCTTTCGCTTTACGACGGTGTGGACAGTCTTTTTGTCGGTGTCGACTCGGCCACGGTGCTCGCCATGCCGGCGGTTGATTTGCCGGTGCGCCGTAAGCCTGTGGTGATGTATGGCACCAGCATTCTGCAGGGCGGATGCGCCTCGCGCGCCGGTATGGCTCACACAAATATATTGCAGCGAATGCTCAACCGCGAGGTTGTGAATCTTGGTTTCAGCGGCAACGCACGCCTCGACCCTGAGGTTGCCGAGTTGATGGCAACATCGGATGCTTCGTGTTTCGTGGTCGACGCTATGCCCAATTGCACGCCGGATATGATTGATGAGCGTATGGAGAAATTTCTCGGAATACTGCGTGCCGCTCATCCGACCACACCAATTCTACTGGTCGAGAGTCCGTGGTTCCCCATAATGCGCTTCAACCGCGAGACCAATACTACCATTCGCGAGAAAAATCGACGTCTGCGTGCTATCTACGACCGTCTGTCGGTTAGCGACAAGAATCTGCATTATTTCAATGCCGACAATATACTGACAGACCCTGAGGCGACGGTTGACAATTATCACTTTACAGATTACGGCTTCCTTGAATTTGCCAGGGCGTTGCGTCCGGTTCTGGAACAGTTGATAGAGGAATGATTCGTAGAATACTGTCGAATGTCGTTCTCGTCGCCGTTCCGGCGATGTGGCTCTGTGTGTTTTGTCGAATCGACGGCGGATTATCGTTTTCCGGCTTGATAATGACCGCATTTCTTGCGGCAATATCATATCTGATAATATATCTGTTGTTTGTAATCGTGTCAAGGCTTGAGAGCCTCTGATAGATCCACCGGACCGTAAACCAAGGAAATTACCTCTCTGGTATCGGGTTTTGTCGAAAATATTCCGGTGATTTTTTAGTGAAATATAAAAAACGCGCTTCCACATGCTACTGCGGAAGCGCGTTTTTTTGCCGGTATTATGTATCAGTCGAATGCTCCTGAGAGCGATTCGTCGAGAGTTTCTTCTTCTTCAACCGGGGCGAATTCGGTTTCGCAGAGGTTGAGGCCTGCGGGGAATTCGAAGCGGGAAGCCTGTGTGTAGGGCAGCGACGGGTCGGCATATACTTTGCTGATATATTTTCCGTAGATTGGCAGTGCCATCGAGGCGCCTTGGCCCTGAGCCATATTGTTGAAGTGGATATAGCGGTCTTCGCCTCCCACCCATGTGCCCGATACCAGGTCGGGAGTGAAGCTCATGAACCAGCCATCGGCGTTGTCGTTGGTCGTGCCGGTTTTGCCTCCGGTCTGAGCGGTGACGTTGAATGGCGGGCGGCGCAGGCGATTGCCGGTGCCGCTGTCGACAACGTTGAGCAGCAGCGATAGAATGCGCCAATAGCCTTTTTGCGTTATGACCTCGGTCTGCGAGGGTGCAAAATCGCTTATTATGTTGCCGTTGGCGTCGGCAATGGCTGTGACGAAGACGGGGTCGGAGCGCATGCCTTTGTTGGCGAATGCACTATAGGCCGTCACCATTTCTTTGACAGATACTTCGCACGGGCCGAGGCAGAGCGACTTCACTGCCGGAAGAGCGTTCGTAATGCCATAGCTGTGCATGCGTTTCACGAGTTCAGCCGGGCTCAGACGGTCCATGATTCGGGCCGAAATCCAGTTGTTGGAGTTTGTGAGCGCCCAGCGGAGGTCTACCATCTCGCCCAGGCGTGCATGGCCGGCATTTCGGGGCTGCCAGATTCGTCCGTTTTCGTCATATAAGGTCGGCTGTTCGTTGAGCAGCTGGGTGCACGGGGTGAACTCGTCGGTCTCGAGGGCGTATGTATAGAGGAAAGGTTTGATGGTCGAGCCGACCTGGCGGCGACCGGTCGATACCATGTCGTACTGGAAGAAGCGGAAGTCGGGGCCACCCACATATGCCTTTACAAAGCCAGTGGTAGGATCCATCGACATGAAGCCTGTGCGGAGGAAGGATTTTGAATAGAGCAGAGAGTCGCGCGGTGTCATCACTGTGTCGACAGGGCCGTCGTAGCTGAATACGGTCATTTCTGTCGGAGTATTGAACTCGGCTTCAAGCTCGGCCTCGCTTTTCCCTGCCACGCGAGCCACACGCGCACGCTCGCTCTGCCTGATGGCGTTTTTGATGAGCTTGGCGCGCATATCGTCGCTCAGCTCGCCGCGGTTGGAGGTGTAGGGGGCGGCTGACGATCCTTTCTTCTCGCGGAAGAACTGGCTCTGGAGCGTTTTCATATGTTCCTGCACAGCTTCTTCCGCATAAGTCTGCATACGCGAGTCGATGGTCGTGTAGATCTTCAGTCCGTCGTTGTAGATGTCGTATTTTGTGCCGTCGGGCTTACGGGTCTTTTCAATCCATCCGTAGAGCGGGTTGGTGGCCCAGGCGATTGAGTCGTCTGTATATTTCTGTCGGTCCCACGACGGATAATTGGAGCGCACGGGCTTTTTGGCCGTGAGATAGCGGCGCAATTCCTCGCGGAAATAAGGCGCCAGGCCGTCTTTGTGATCCACGCGGTGGAAATTGAGAGTAAGGGGTTCGTTCTTGAGGCGTTCAAGTTCGTCGCCGGTGAGCATGTCGGCCTTGTACATCTGTTCAAGTACCACATTGCGGCGGTCTTTGGTTCGCTCGGGATGACGCACGGGGTTGAAGTAGGACGGGTTTTTGACCATGCCGACCAGCGTGGCTGCCTCGAGTACATTGAGGTCGGCCGCTTCCTTGTTGAAATATACCTTGGCCGCCGACTTTATGCCGACAGCATTATAGAGAAAGTCGAACTGGTTGAGATACATCTTCAGGATTTCCTCTTTCGAATAAAAACGTTCGAGCTTTATGGCTATCATCCATTCGATGGGCTTCTGCATGGCTCGCTGCAATATTCCGTTGCTCGGAGGAGTGTAAAGCTGTTTGGCGAGCTGCTGGGTTATAGTGGAGCCGCCGCCGGCGTTTTTCTGTCCGAGGAGAACGGTCTTCACCATGGCGCGGGCTATGGCTTTGACGTCGATGCCGGAATGATCTTCGAAGCGGGCGTCTTCCGTGGCTATGAGCGCGTCGACGACGGCCGGCGAAATTTCGTCGAAGTCAGCATAGACGCGGTTACCCGTATTGCGGAAATAGCGTCCCATTTCCTGACCGTCGGAGGTATATATGACAGAGGCGAATTTATCCTGCGGATTTTTCAGCTCCTCCACAGGTGGCATATATCCGATGACGCCGTTGTAGACGAGAATGAAGAATATACCGATGAATACAACAAGCGCCACAAAACCGATCCACATCCATCGGATCGCTTTTCTGACCCAGGGTTTCTGCCGGGGGCTTTTTCCCGTTTTTTTATTTTTTTGATTAAGAGTTGACATATGTTTTATGATAGAGAGACTGGAAAATCGTGTAAAATTAATCAAAACTTACCAAATAAGCAAATTGCGGTCGACGCACTCCGCAATCAGGAAGCATATGGCACAGGCGAACATACACATCGAGGTCATGCCAAGCAAGGGAGTGAGAGCCGCGCCTGTGCGTTGCCCCATGGCTTTTGTGATAAGAGCCGTTGCAAGTAGATATGCGGCTGGCACGGTCATCCATGCCATGCGCTGTACATACCATATGTGCATGGTCAGGGCAACTGCGAGGATGGCATTGGCCATATACAATATGCGCATGGCTTTTGGCCCCCACGCTGTGGCGAGGGTGCTTTTGCCGGCGGCACGGTCGTCGGGTATGTCGCGGTAGTTGTTTATCACAAGTACATTGGCACCCATCAGGCCTATTGCGCATGACCCGAGGAAAACCGGGTGAGACCATTCGAGTGCCTGTACGTAATAGGTCAGATTGACAGGGATAATGCCGAAAAAGAAAAATACGGCGACTTCGCCGAGACAATGTGTTGAGAGAGGATAGGGGCCGGTGCTGTAGGCGAGCGCTCCGAGTCCGATGGCTATGCCGGCGCCAATAAGCCAGTAACCGCCCCAGTACGTCAGGCTGAGACCGAGCAACGCAGCGGCGCCGAGGACTCCGAATGTGGCTGTTTTCATGGCGCGGGGAGTGATCTCGCCCTCGGTCACTCCCCGTCGCGGCCCCTGGCGTCCGCGACGGTCGCGTCCGGCCTTGTAGTCGTAATATTCATTGGCGAAATTCGAGGCGATCTGGCATAAAATAGCGAAAACAAGGCATATTGCCGCCGGCAAAGCCTTGAAAGTCCCGCTACTTATATTATATGCCAAAGCCATCAGCACTCCGGCCACAGAGACAGGCAGCGTGCGCAGACGCATGGCTTCGATCCAGTATCCAATCTTTTTCATGCCGCAAAATTACTCTGAATTTATGAAATATTCCTATTTTGAGAGACTGAAAAAGGAATATATAGATAATGACAATCTCTGTAACTTGTGGCTGGATTGTATTGCCATGACGGTTTGCATAAATCAGAGTTTTTGTCTGTACATTGCGCGAAATTCCGACGGAGTGCACTTTTTTCGTTCACGGAAACAACGGCTGAAATGGCTTACGTTATTGAACCCGCATTCGTAGCATATTTCTGAAATCGGCATCTTGGTGTACACAAGTCGCCTCGAAGCTTCTCCTAATCGCATGTTTATGATGTAGTCGCTGACCGACAGGCCTGTATGCAATTTGAAAAAGCGCGAGAATGATGATTCGGTCATCCCGATTATGTTTGCCAGATCAATCAGACGGATACGTTCGGTGATGTGCTCGGTGATATATGTCTGTACTTTGGTGATTCGACGGGAGTCGTTCGAAGTATATTTGTGGGAGAACGTTGAACTGGAAAGCATGCACATATCTTTACTGTTGGCAAGTATATCCATAAGTTTCAGTAGGTCGTACATTCTGGCGATCGGACTTGTTTCTTTCGCTATTTTATTGAAATAATAAAAAGTATGCAACACGGTCTCTGTTCCGAATGCCACACCGTTTGTTGCCTTGTCTAGCAGGCGCACAATACTGTCGAAGTTATTGCCTCTCAAATAATCGGGATTATAATAGTCGGGACCAAACTGAATGGTGAATTCGCTTATTTTGTTCGACTTGCAGTTATACATTTCCCACCCGTGTTCAATGCCGGGTCCCAGCAACACCAAATCAAAATCATCAAGCACCTCAATGGAGTCGCCAACAATACGGCGGGCATTCCTGCATCCATAGATAAAGTTTAGTTCATAGGCATCATGGCTGTGGACCGGATAGTCAAATTCAGACTTTTCTCTTGCCACAGCATAAAAATCATATTTGCCTTTTATAGGTACTAATTCGGTAATTATCTCTTTATTTGGGCTTTTCATGGTGGTTTAAAACTACAAACGGTGTTCTCGGCATATGCAAAGATATACTATTTTTCTGCAACGTGCCAATTGTGTTTTATCGCATATGGCATATGATGCATATGTAGTTTGCTAATTTTAGCTTCATAGTGCAGGAATCGGAATATCGGTAAAATTGCGTGAAGTTTATAACTTGGTTGATAACAGTTTGTTGCGTCGGATTTGCGTCCGTATTTTGTTCTGTTTTTGTCTATTGCTCGTCTGTTCTTGAAAAAGCGGTTAATAGACAAATGCAGAACAATGATACTTTAAAACTCTCTGTACTTTTGCAGCGAATAGCAAAATACCATAGTTAGACACTGCAAATCCCATGAAAAGATTCTTAAGTTTATTATTAATTCATCTTTATTATTTTGTCATTGTTCAAGCTCAGGGAAGTTTCAGCACCAATGGATCCCGTCTTCTTGATGCTAATGGCAACGAGTTTGTAATGCGAGGTGTAAATTATTCGTGGTGTTGGCAGAAAGGCAAGGAAAATTCAGTCATTCCCGCCGCAAAACGTATAGGCTGCAACACCGTGCGCATCCAGCTTGGAACAGGTCGCCGCTTTTCTAAACCGGGTTTACGCGACCTCAAGAAACTGATTACACTCTGCGAGGAAAACAGACTGGTGTCAGTCTTTAATACCCACGATGCCACAGGAAGCGATGACTATGCAGACCTTGAGGAGGCTGCTGATTTCTGGGTGGCCTTTGCCGATATTCTTAACGAACACGCCAATACAACCATCATCAACATTGCAAATGAGTGGATGGGGTCAATGAATAAAGCCAGCCAATGGGCCGACGGCTACAAGAAGGCGATAGCCATTATACGCGACGCCGGTATCCGCAACACCCTTATGATAGATGCCGCCGGTTGGGGCCAATGTCCAAAAAGCATTTTCGAGAAAGCAAGCGATGTGGCCGCTGCCGACCCTCTTGGCAACATAATTTTTTCAATGCATTTTTACGATGTTGCCGCTAAAAACTCAAATACGGTCCGTCAAAACATCGACCAGGCTATTCTTACCGGATTTCCGGTTGTAATCGGCGAGTTCGCGTGCAGCCACGGCGGGCGTTATGTCGACTGGCAGACAATTCTGGACTATAGTGCCGCAAAGAAAATGGGCTGGCTGGTCTGGAGCTGGACCGGTAATAGCGGGGGCGTTGAGGACTGCGACATGTTCAGAGGCTACGATGAGTCTGCATACCTTCCAAATGGCACGAACACCGTGTTGGGCCGAAACGGTATCAAAGAAACCTCAACCGAATGCTCGGTTTTCGGCAACTCCGGTATTAAAAATATAACCGAATCAAACGATATCGACATGTCTGAACCTTACGAAATCTTCGATATAACCGGCCGACGTGTAGAACGATTCACCGGACCCGGCCTCTACATTGTGCGGCAGGGCAACAAGATAATAAAACTATTCAAACAATAATTAACCAATTAGCTAAGAAATGAACAAATCAATCTTATCATTTATGGCTGCCATGGTTATGACTCCGGCAATCAATGCTGCCGAACTCGACCTGACACCCATGTATTCCGCAGAATTGTGCTGGAACGGAGCATCATTAGAAAACAATAGAGCCTCATGGACCGAAGGCTGGGGCGGCATTGTATTCAATCTTGAAAACAAGGACTATTCGGGCTACAACTATGTGGTTTTTGAATTTGCAGAACCATCGCATGCAAAATTCAAACTTGAATCTTACTATGCCGCTGAAAGCGATGCAGCAACCGCAACGGAAGCCGATGCGGCTTCCTCAAAAATAATCATGAAGCTGGATCAAACTAAGAAAGGCGACATTGCCAAAATAGCCTTGATGTCGGCTAAACCAGGTTCCACAACTATTTCAAAAGCCGTGATGGTTGATGAACTTGAAACAGATCCCGTGCTCTTTGATGGCAGTGTTGAGGTGCCTGATATGAAGAAAGTATATTTCAAACTTGGCGCAGATAAATTCATTGGTCTCAAAAAAGGGCAGACACTCACTGTGGAATTTACCACAGGCTCGCTCCAGCAGTATGCATCGGTAGATTTTTACTCCAACAATGCCAAGCTCGCATGTCAGAATACTCGCACCAATACTAAGAAAGACGGTCAGTTTGATCTCGGTACAACCTATACTTCAACAACTATAGCCGAAGACAGCGATGTAGAAAAACTTCAGGCATACGGACTGCAGATTAAAGGCCGCAATGTGACCATCACTAAGGTGACACTTGCCGACGGACCCGTTGTTCCCGATAAGCCCGAAACTCCTGATACACCCGACAGCCCGACCGACAATATCCTCTGGACTGGAGAAGCTGCTACCGGCAGTTGGGCCAACGATGTTACTGTCGATGCTCCCAAGTTCGCCGCTCTCGCTGCCGGCGATAAGATTGCAATCTATCTCAATGTTGATGCCGGCAAGGACTACGGCAACATTGAACTTGCCGACCAGAAATACACCAAACTGGCCGCTGATGGCACCGGCGAGGGTCTTGACAACTATGGCTGCATTCAACCGGACATAAACTGCATTACCTACGAGCTGGGTGCGGCCGATGTCGCTTTGCTCAAGAAAAACGGCCTGCGTGTCAAAGGCGCAAACATTACTGTCACAAAAATTGAACGTATTCCTGGAACCGGTGGTAGCGTCGTCACTCCTGGTGCGACTGAACTCTGGACTGGAGAAACTGCTACCGGCAGTTGGGCCAACGATATAACTGTCGATGCTCCCAAGTTCGCCGCTCTCGCTGCCGGCGATAAGATTGCAATCTATCTCAAAGTTGATGCCGGCAAGGATTACGGCAACATTGAACTTGATGACCAGAAATACACCAAACTGGCCGCTGACGGCACCGGCGATGGTCTTGACAACTATGGCTGCATTCAACCGGACATAAACCGCATTACTTACGAGCTGGGTGCGGCCGATGTCGCTTTGCTCAAGAAAAACGGTCTGCGCGTGAAAGGCGCAAATATTACAGTCACAAAAATAGAACGCATTGCAGGGGATGGCGGCAGCTCCGATATTCCAGGGGAAATCGAGCTCTGGAACGGAAACTTTGCCACCGGCAACTGGGCCAACGATGTTACTGTCGATGCTCCTAAGTTCGCTAACGTCAAAGGTGGTGACATTATATCGATTTATCTTGGCGTTGATGCCGGCAAAGACTATGGCAACATTGAGCTCGATGACCAGAACTACACCAAACTGTCGGCTGACGGAACTGCTGCAGCTCTTGACAGATATGGCTGCATTCAGCCCGATGTTACTAAGCTCGACTACACTCTTACCTCTTCAGATGCCGCGCTTCTCAAGGCTAATGGCCTGCGCGTGAAGGGCGCAAATATCACAATAAGCCGCATTACACTGACTGCTGGTGATGGAGAACCCGATGAGCCGGCTGTGCCCACTAATGAAACCGTGTTGTGGAGCGGTAGCGTCAACTGTGGTCAATGGGCTCAGACAGTGCATGTAGCTGCCGAAAAATGGGCAGAAGCAAAAGTTGGCGATAAATTCAAAGTAAACCTCAAAATAAATGCCGGCAAAGGCAAGGGTATAATAAAGGTGCAGAGTGCAGGCGCAGACCTTGAGGTCAATGGCAAGGGTACAAACATGGATGCCAATGGCAATTTCCAGCGCGGAGCCTCTGAAGCTGTATATGAACTTACGGAAGGCGACCTTGCAATGCTTAGGCAGAACGGCCTTACAATCTCCGGTTTTGCCGTTACAATCTCACAAGTCAGCCTGCTTTCTCCTGTCAATTCCGGTATCAGCGATGTCTTTGTAGATGAAAATGTTTCTATCGAATATTATAACCTCAATGGAATACGTGTGGACGAACCCACTCCGGGCATCTACATTCGTCGACAGGGCAACAAAGTGAGCAAGGTTATAGTGCGCTAAGCCTTCGACACTGCTATACTCTCAATCCTCGTTAGGTCATGGTGTCATAACTCAGCTTTTCAAGGCAGTAGGGGCGCGCGTTCGGCGGGGCCGCCGAGAATTGCTTGCGAAATTCGCAGATAGCCAGACCTTTGATACGCGGGCGCGCCGAACGCGCGCTCCTACTGAGGACTATGTATTATGACACATCTTCCTGACAGTTAATGAAATAAAGGCCCACGGAATTTGAGATTTCCGTGGGCCTCATGCTTGTGGGGGAGGAGCTGATTAGTATCCGAAGATGTCTTCGGTGGTGAGGATTACGACTTTGCCGAGTTTGCGGAGTTCGTCCATGGGAAGCTCTTTGATGTCGCCGAGGATTCCGATGTTATAGATACGGCCTTTGACATTATCTTTCTGGAACGTCTCGAGCTGGTCGAGGGTTGCTGTCGGAAGAATTTCGAAGAGTTCGCGGCGCGGGTCGTGGTCGTAACCGAGGTCGCGGTCATCGAGATATGCGAATGCCAACTGATTGTTGACGTAACGCTCGGTGCGGCAGCGGGCGTCGAGGCCGGCCTTGGCAAGCTCGAATGCTGCCTCGCTGCGGGGCATGTCGTTGATTATCTCATCGAAAGCGCTCATGGCATCGAGGAGTTTGTCGTTCTGAGTGGCAATAGTTGTCACATATGCATAAGTGCGGTCTTTCTTGGATGGCTGGCTGAAACCTGCCCATGCCGAGTATGCGAGCGAGCGACTTTCGCGCATTTCCTGGAAGACGATAGAGTTCATCGAGCCTCCGAAATACTCGTTATAAAGCTGGAGCATAGGCTGCTTGGCCGGATCGAAAACTTCGCCGCGGTTCGAATAGCCCATCATATAGAGCTGTTTTGCCTCATAGGGAGCTATGTAGATCACGGTTTCGGTGGGCTGTAGGGGTTTGTATTTCTGCTCCTTGGAGGGCACGATAGGCTTTTTGGCGATGGGATGCGTGGCGTTTATGAGCTTCACGACTGCTTTCTCGGGTGCGTTGCCCCAGTAGATTGCTGTCTGTTCGTAGTTGTTGAGCTTACGGAGCGCCTCGATGAAGTCTTCGGGTTTGGCAGCTCGCATCGATTCGATGGAAGGCTGTTCGGTGGCTGGATTCTTGGCTCCGTATCGCACATAGTTCTGGAGCATGCTGAAGTTCGAGCGCTGGTTGTGTTTTGCGTCGAGACGCATTTTTTCTTGACGGTCGATATTGGCCTTCAGAGCCTCGGGCGAGAGGACTGCGTCGGCCATAACTTTCTCGAAGAGAGCCACTGCCTTGTCCATGTTTTCGCTCAGACCGGTGATGACGGCGTATGTACGTTCGCCGCCGACGCTGAAGTTGAATTTGCAGGCGAGCTTGAAGAATTCGTTCTTCACCTCTTCAGGTGTCATGGTCGAGGTACCTACATAGTTCATGAGGTTTCCGGCCATATAAAGAGCCGGATCTGTATACCAGCCGAGGTCGTAGACGTAAATGAGCTGGAAGATGTCGTTGGTTTTGTTGGGCATGTAGAGTACTTCCATGCCGTTTTTGGCCTTGAGACGGGTGAGGTCTTTCTTATAGTCGGCGAAGACCGGGGTGATAGGCTCCACTTTGCTGTTCTGGATCTCCCTGAGGAAATCGGAACTGAGATGGCGGTTCATCTCGATTGGAGTGATTGCCGGTTTCGCTATCTTGAGCTCGTTCTTGTCCTCGCCCTTGCGCTTGTATATGGCTGCAAAATTTTCAGGACCGAGATATTTGTTGGCCATAGCCACGATGTCGGCTTTGGTCACTTTGTCGATTTTCGAGAGGTCGGCTACTTCATCGGCCCAGGGTATGCCGTTGACAAAGGCATCGACATAGTAATTGGCGCGCGAGCTGTTGTCGGTAAGACCGCTCTGGACGTCGAGTTTCATATTTGCCTTGACGGCTTCGACGAGTTCGTCGGTGAATTCGCCTTTGCGGAGCTTTTCGGCTTCGGCAAGGAAGATGGCGCGCACGTCGTCGAGGCTTTGATCGGCCTTTGGACGTCCGGTCATCACGTAAGCACCGGCATCGGCCATATCAAGAATATATGCTCCACCGCCGAGAACGCGCTGGGGAAGAGTGATATCGAGGTCGAAGAGGCCGGTCTTGCCGTTGGCCATAACGTTATCGAGAACTTTGAGAGCCGTCATGTCTTCGTTGGCCGCTTCGGGCAGACGCCAGCAGAGAGTGATGTTTTCCGCCTCAGGACCGAAAGTCTCGACATCGACGGGTTTTGTGAATGCTTTTTCAGCCGGAAGCGACGGGCGCGGGAGGTTTTTGTTGGGTTTGAGATGACCGAAGTATTTGGTGATGACGTCGACCATATAGTCGGGATCGAAGTCACCGGAAAGGCAGACAGCCATATTGTTGGGCACGTACCACTGTTTGTGGTAGTTCTTTACGTTGGTGATCGACGGATTCTTCAGATTTTCCTGAGTGCCGAGCACAGTCTGTGAACCGTAGGGATGGTTAGGGTAGAGTGTCGAGAGAATTGCTTCGTATACCTTTCGGTTGTCCTGAGTCAGCGACATGTTCTTCTCCTCGTAGATGGTTTCCAGCTCGGTATGGAATCCGCGGAGGATCGGGTGCTCGAAGCGGTCGGCCTGTATACGTGCCCAGTTTTCGATCTGATTGGACGGTATGTCCTCGACGTAGCATGTCACGTCGTAGCTTGTGTAGGCATTTGTTCCGTTGGCACCGATAGCGCTCATGAGTTTGTCGTACTCGTTGGGGATAGCTATTTTTGAGGCTTCGTAGCTCACGGAGTCGATCTCGCGGTAGATGCGGGCACGCTCGGTGCTGTCGGTGGTGCGGCGGTATGTCTCGAAGAGAGTTTCGATACGGTCGAGAAGCGGTTTCTCTGCGGCATAGTCGCTTGTGCCGAATTTTTCAGTGCCCTTGAACATAAGGTGTTCGAAATAGTGGGCCAGACCGGTGGTTTCGGCGGGATCATTCTTACCTCCCACACGCACTGCGATATATGTCTGAATGCGCGGCTGGTCTTTGTTGACGCTCATGAAGAGCTTCAGACCGTTTGGAAGAGTGTACATCTTGGTCTGCAGGGGGTCGCCGGGCACGGTCTCGTAATTGTACTTCGCAGCCGAAGCCATTACGGGCAGTAAGAGTGCCAGAGCGCCGAATAGACGCAATCCTTTCATAAGTCGTAAAGTTTTAATTGGTTAATTTTACAGGAGTTTTGGATGCGGATTTGGTTTTGATTGTTTTTTCGGTTCCGAGAGAGCGGTCGGCATTGCGCATCAGCTCTTCCATTGCCGGCGGTACTATGAATATGTCGTAGCGGTCAGCTGGCCGCATTCCGTCGAACCATTTGAATTTAGGCAGGTAGTAGTTGCTCTTCTTTGCAAGGAAAAGAGGTGTCGCGGCGCCTGTTGTCTCTGGCCACATTTTGATCATCTCAGTGGTCTGACCCCGGAAAAGAGCCGTCAGAAAGCTGCTCTGGGCATTGACCATTTTGTTGATCGTACTGTCGGATTCTTCGGGATACATTATGATCTCGACGTTACCGTCGATGTCAAGCCTTCGCATCTCTCCGTTTTCGAAAGAAGCCACCATCTTTTTTCCGCTAAGCTGATTGTAGTGGTCGCCTTCGATATGCTGGGCTGTGAAGCCCTGGTCGGGCAATGTTGCCGTTTCTATGGTCGAGTCGTTGAGATGCAGCTCTATGATATTTCCAAAAATCTGACGGTCTTCGCTCCATACAATCGGGCTTACGAACATGCGTAGCATGGTGTCGGCTTCGGTAAAGCGCATGGAATCGCATATGCCCTGCATGTCGGAGCGGAAGAAACGCACTCTTGGATAGGCGACAGCCACATGGGTTGTGTCGAAGCGTGTGAATTCAGGCGTGCCTTTGACGGTATCGGCCTGTATCAGTGTTGTATCTATTTTACGGAATGTCTGCAGATAGCGGGCGTGCAGGAAAAGGGTATCGGGTTCGCCGAAATGCCGCATTTCGGCATGCCCGGTGACAAAGGAGCTGTCCGTAAGCTCGTTGTAGTAGCCGTAGTCTCCATAGATAGCCGCTTTGTGTGCCGAATCAGTCGCTTCCATCGACCCGAAGGCTTCGCCGAAACCGCGGTTGCGGTCGTAGAAGATTGTATCGGCGGTGAGCGTCTGGCCCTGTGAGGTCACTATTGTGGAGCGGTCGTAGAGCGTCGTGCGGTTGCTGTCGGTGTCGTATATGCCGAGCGAGGTAAAGATCGTGCCGCGGTCGTTGACGACAGTCGAGGGAGAGTGAAGTTCGGCGATATGGGTTCCGGTATTGTAATATAATGTATCGGAGTAGATATTGAGAGTATCGGAGCTGTTCCGTGAGAACAGATGGACGTCGGTGTAGAAGTTAGCTTCCTTTGTCGACGGCACATATTCTCCTTTGAGAGAGGTGAGAGTATTGCTTGGATCGGTAAGGGTGCCTCCGACTTCATAGTAACCGAGATCGATTCCGAGATCATAGATGAAGATATCGGTCTCGAGCATTACGTCGCGGTTGATGAGCTGCACTTTCTTGCCGGGATCGGCATAGAGTGTGGCGATTTCCGCCACGCCATCGAAGTTGAGTTCGTCGGCATATACGAACAAGGTATCGCCCTGCTCCATGCTTACGTTTCCGAATGCATCCATCGATTCGGTTTCGGCGAAATAGTGGGCGCTGTCGCAACGCATGGTCATCGGGCCTTTGGTGAAAATCACGTCGCCTACGAGTACCATAAACGAATCGCTTTCGTTTTTTTTCAGAATGTCGGCGTGCTCGAGAAACACGCGGTTACCCGCTGAGCGGTCGGCTGTAGGTACTGTCGGACGGATTTCAGGCCGTTGTTTCTGAGGTGCGGCAAGAAGCATCAGCGCAGGCAGAGCGAGCGCCGATACCAAAGCGAAAAACGACTTGCGTCCGAGCATTTAAGTGAATTATGGATTATGAATTGAATAATGAATGACGAACTGACGAATCTGTCAATTCATCATTCATAATTCTTAATTAGTTGGACATCCAGCCTTTGTGCTTGAAGTCGCAGCCACGCCATCCTTCTTCGATGCGGACGTAGGTGTCTTTGATCTTGTTTTCAAGCCATTTGTTGATTATCTCTTCTCGCTGGGCATTCTCATACATGTCTTTGATTGTCTGATAATCGTCGGCGAGGTTTGCCTGATGTGAATCGAGGCGGGATGTAAGTTTAACCATTGCCACAATTTCGCGGTCGCGCTTGGGATCGCGCATGATGAAGGGTTGTGAAATGTCGCCGGGCTGCATGGTGCTGACTGCTTTGGCGATTTCCTGCGGAAGTTCCGACATCTGGAAGCGGGTGGTGCCGTTTTCGGCATTCACCATCACGCCGTTACTGAAACGGGTGTCCTTGTCCTGAGAAATGAGGCGTACGGCGTCTTCGAATTTGAGAAGGTTTCGGTCGACTATATCAACGCGTACACTGTCAAGACGAGTAAGGGCTTCGGTGAGGTCTTTTTCAGCTACTTTGGGCCGGAGAAGAATATGACGGGCGTTGATTCGGTCGCCACGTTTCTCGATCAGCTGTATTATATGGAAACCATATTCTGTCTCTACGATTTTCGATACTTTCTTGGGGTCGTTGAGGTTAAAAGCTACCGCAGCGAACTCGGGCACAAGCTGGCCGCGACCCATGAAGCCCATTTCTCCGCCTCGGCGCGCACTGCCCGGATCTTCGGAATAAAGGATGGCGAGAGTCGAAAACTCGCTTTCGCCGCGGGTGACGCGGTCGGCATAGTCGCGCAGTCGTGCCTTTACATCGTCAATTTCCTGACGTGGGATCTGCGGGTTAAGGGTCAGAAGTTGCACTTCTACCTGCAAGGGGATAAATGGTACACTGTCGGCAGGCAATTTATCGAAATAGCGACGTACATCGCCCGGAGTAACCTTGATATCCTCGGTAAGTTTACTGCGTACCTGCTGTATTCTCGAACGGTTGCGGAGATTTTCGGCGTAATATTCGCGGATATCCGGGAACGGTTTGCGGAAATATTGCTCTACCTTTTCGCGTGAGCCGAGGTTGTTGATGAGATAGTTCATCTGCTGGTCGAGCTGTATCTGTACCATAGATTCCTGTACTTCGATGGTGTCGAGGTCGGCCTGATGAAGAAAAAGGCGTTCTATGGCAATCTGTTCGGGGATAATACAGTACGGGTCGCCGGCTACGGGCACACGTTCACTCTGCATTTCCTGATACATGCGTTCGATTTCCGATTTATAGATTGGTTGGTCGCCTATCATCCAGGCCACTTCCTCGATTACGTTTCCCGGAGTTGCGGCCCAGAGACCGATAGCACTCAGAAGAGCGGCAATAGGCAGTAAATTCTTTATTTTCATAATGTGTATATTCGATCGATTCTGCAAAGTTAATCTTTTTTTCGCGCTCAGCACAACTGTTAAATCTTTTTATGAAAAATATCGGGTTAAAGCAAGTCGTCTGAACCCAGGCTTGCCGTGAATTGTTTCTTTATTGCATTTAATGAACTAACACTACTGAAATATGGAATCAACACATCAGAAAGCGGCTCAGGCAGCCGCCGAAGTTTCTGCAGCCGCAGCCCGGATTTCGGCTGATGCAGCAAAAGTAGCCGTCGGACAGCAGGCCGAGGCTGTTAAAGAAGGAGCTGTCGATCAGGCCGCGCAGCTTAAGGAAAAGGCAGCCCAGGTAGCTCAGAATGTCAAGGACAAGGCTGCCGGCGCGGTCAGCAATGCCAAGGAAGGGCTGTCGCAGGCTGCCGCCGCGGCTCAGGACGCGCTCGAGAGACAGAAATCCGATCCGGATTCGGCTCTTAACCAGACAAAAGAGGCTGCCGGAAGCATTGTCGACAAAGTGAAAGGTGCAGCAGCCTCGGCTATGGAAAAAGGAGCTGATATGCTCGACGGGCTTGCCGACAAACTCCGTGGCGAATAGTGGTTATTGAAAAATTATGATAGAAGAAGGTGCGGCGACGTACCTTCTTTTGTGATATGTCTGTTTGCCTGAATGAGGACTGAACCTTGGACGATAATCATGTGTTTCAATAAGAAAAACAAACAGTTATGCTCAGACGTCTTTCTTTCCTTACGGCCTTTATAGTGGCGGCAGTCTGTGCGCATGCGCAGTATTATGAGCTTGCGAATCAGCTTACAAACCTTATATCGCCGGCGCTCAGCGGCTCGGCGAGCTATCGTGGATATGTAGATCTTACCGGCACCGCCGGCTTTGGCGACAACAGAGCCAATTTTGTCGGTATCTCCACATCGCAGGGCTTCCAGTATGCACCATGGTTCTTTATGGGCGCCGGTCTCGGTATCGATGTGGCTATGGCGCGGGGTGAGGATGCCGTGTATGATACTCCCGGATATTATGGCGGCAACACAACACGGACACAAGCCATGTTACCTGTGTTCTCCGACTTCCGCTTCAATATAGGAGCCCAGAAAACCGCCTCTTTTTTCATTGATCTCAAGATCGGCGCCGCATGGTTTCTCGGCGGCAAATATCTTGAAATGACCGATTTCACGATGGGTCACGGTGCCCAGTTCTTTCTACGGCCAACTATAGGTCTGCGGATTCCCGTGAGTTCGGCCAATCAGAAACAGGCTGTCAACATAGGCGTTACATATCAGTTGCTTACCTCCAACAACAATTACCGTCGCAATGGAGCCTCAGGAACTTTAAATGCCTTTGGAGCGACGATCGGGTTCGAGTGGTAGCGAATGCAGCTTTGTAAAGGCCAGAATCTCGTCGATATAGCCGAATGCAATGCAGACGCTGGTATCGGCGGCGCCATAATATACGGCCACCCGAGAGCCATCTGTAACTGCGGCGCAGGGGAATACCACATTCGGAACATCGCCGGCCAGCTCATAAGGTGCCGCTGGAGCCAACAGGTAGTCGCGGGTGCGGTATAATACTCTTGCCGGATTGTCTTTGTCGAGAATGGCGGCACCAAGAGAATAGCGGTAGCCGTTGCAGGTACGTATTACTCCGTGATAGAACATCAGCCAACCTTCTTCGGTGAGAAACGGCACCGAGCCGGCTCCGATCTTTAGACATTGCCATGCGCTTTCCTCGAAGGGTGTCACTTTCATTACGCAACGGTGCTCACCCCAGTATTTCATGTCGGGGCTGTAGCTGATGAATATGTCGCCGAAGGGCGTATGTCCGTTGTCGCTCGGCCGGCTTAGCATGGCATAGCGTCCGTCTATTTTATCGGGGAACAGGACGCCGTTACGGTTAAAGGGCAGAAAGGCGTTCTCGCACTGAAAAAATTCTTTGAAATCGAATGTATAACCGATGCCTATGGTCGGCCCGTTGTAGCCGTTACACCATGTGATCCAGTAGCGGTCTTCGATCCATGCCACACGCGGATCATATTTGTAGTCGGAGTCTATCATGTCGGTGTTACCGGGCCGGAAACGAATCGGTTCGTGTTCGATTTCCCAATTAATGCCGTCTTTGCTGAAACCGGCAAAGATATTCATCTGCACAGCTCTGTTGTCGCAGCGGAAGACGCCGGCAAAACCATTGCCGAACGGAACGACCGCGCTGTTGAATATGCTGTTGGACGTCGGGATTGCATAACGGTCGATTATTGGATTGCGGGAATAACGCCACAGGGCGTCTGTGCAGCCTTCGGGTCGTTCTTCCCAGGGCATGTTAGTGATATCGGGTTTCATTGTTTTTCTGTTGTATGAGTGAATGGTATTTTTGCCGCTATAATGAAAGCCGGCAGCGACATGGCCAGTGCCAGCAGGAAAAACGACTCATAGCCAAGTGTACGACATATATAGCCGCTGACCATACCCGGCAGCATGAAACCCAGATTCATGATGCCGCTTGCGAAAGCATAGTGCGCCATAGGATGTCGACCTGCTGCGACCTGCTGCATCATAAACAAAGTCAACCCGACGAAACCGAAGCCATAGCAGAAATACTCGGTGACAAGTGCTGCCGCGACAATCATGAGACTTTCGGGTCGAAAATATGCCAACAGGTAATATATGACAAAAGGAATGTTGAAAATACTTACCAGGGGAATCAAAACTTTTTTCAGGCCGAAATGTGCGGTGAAATATCCTCCAAGCACAGACCCGGCTATGAAGGCTACCGTTCCCATCGTGCCGTAGGTAAGTCCGATGTCCTCATTTGATAATCCGAGTCCGCCGGCAGCGGCCGGCGCTTTAAGAAATAAAGGCACCATTTTGACGGCAAAACCTTCGGTAAGGCGATAACATATTATGAAAAGTATATACAGCCAGATATGTTTTTTTGTAAAAAAGTCTTTGAATACATCGCATAGCGATGACATTGCATCTCGGAGAGTGGCCGGAGTCTCTTGATTCGTGGAACCTGTCGGAAGAAAAAAACAATGGTATATCTGGACTGCGATTAGGATGCCGGCCATAAGCCCCATGATTATCATCCATGCATAGATTGCCGCCATGTCGGGGGCTGTCTTTCCGAAATGTCTCATGAGGCGCCCTGCAAGATAGATGAGACCGCCGTTGACGAGCACTTTTGCAAGATTGTAGAATGCTCCCTGCCAGCCGATATAGCGGGCCTGTGTTGTTTTGTCGAGAGAGGTGAGATAAATGCCGTCGGTGGCTATGTCGTTGGTGGCTCCGCAGAAAGCTATGACACCCATAAGTGTTATCGTATAGGCGAAAAAGTCGGGCAGCGGAAGTGAGAATGCGATAAAACCGAAGCAGATACCCGAGAGGAGCTGACATGTGAGTACAAACGTCTTTTTCGTGAAATACAGTTCCAAAAGAGGGCTCCACAGCGGTTTAAGGGTGTAAGGTAAAATGAGAAGGGATGTCCAGAAAGTAATGCTCGCTTCGTCGATTCCGAGGTCGGCAAGCATTATGACTGCGGCCAGTGAGATGGCCACAAAAGGAAGCCCCATGGCGAAGTATGCCGTGGGGATCCACGCGACGGGTGATATCCGTTTATGGACGGTCATCCTCATTTACACCGAACGATACCGAAGGTTCGGGTCCCATTTCAAATTCGAGTATTCCTCCGGCGGCAATATCGCGATAATCGATATATGATTTTTCGTAAGGCTTGCCGTTGAGGCGGGCGTGCTGAATGTAGATGTTTTTATCGGAATTGTGGTGTGCCATTATTTCGAAAGTACGGCCATTGCCGACATCGATAGATGCCGAATCGAACAGAGGAGTTCCGAACACGAATTTTCCGCCAGCCGGTTCAACCTGATAAATGCCCATAGATGAGAGAACGAACCATGCGGACATCTGGCCGACATCTTCATTGCCGCATAGACCGGCCATGTCGTCGTTATAGAGTCTGTCCATGACGTGGCGCAGAAGCGGAGCCGCTTTTGCCGGTTGTCCCGCATAGTTGTAGAGGTATATGGTATGATGTCCCGGCTCGTTGCCGTGTGCATACTGGCCTATGAGGCCGCTTATGTCGGGCGACGCATTACCTTCGAGAGCACTGTCGACCGTGAAGAGCGAGTCGAGTTTTGATACGAAAGCCTTGTCTGAGCCGAAAAGACCGATGAGTCCGTGGGGATCGTGCGGCACAAGCCATACATATTGCCATCCGTTACCTTCGCAATAGTCGTCGGCACGGTGTGTTGTGGCGAAGGGATTGAATGATTCGTCGCGGAATTGTCCTGCCATGGATTTACCACGCATGAATTGCAGGGTGGAATCGAAATAGCATTTATAAGATTTGCCCCGGCTTCCGAAATATGCCGTATCGTCGTCGAGTCCGAGGGTGGCTGCGATCTTTGAGACAGCATTGTCTGCAATCGCGTATTCGAGCCCTTTGGCGACGCTTTCGCCGCAGTCGGGAGCATCGAAAGGCACATATCCGTAGCCCTTAAGGGCACTAAGAGAACGCTCGTCGAGCATGCAGGAAGTTTTCATGGCCTTGAATGCGCCCAAAGAATCTTCGACAAAGCCTTTCAGGAACAAGTCGGCGAGCACAATTACTCCGGGGTTGCCGATCATGCAGTCGGTTTCGTTGCCGTGGAGATGCCATACGGGGAGTTTGCCCTGCTGGCGATGGATGTTGAGGAATGTGGCCGCATAGTCGGACTGTATGTCGGGGTGGATTATGGTCGATAGCGGGTGGGCGGCGCGGTATGTGTCCCAAAGAGAAAAAATAGTGTAATTGGTGAATTTTCCCTCGGTGTTATGGATATTGCCGTCGGCTCCGCGATAGTCTCCGTTTACATCGGAGAATGTGGCGGGAGCGAACATGGTGTGATATAGCGCCGTGTAGAATTTACGTAAGTCGCTCTCGTTATTGCCGCTGATTTTTATTTTTCCGAGACGAGCGTTCCACTCTTCGTCGGCTTTGGCGGCAATGGCGTCGAAAGTTCCTTTTTCCGCTTTGAGATTATGCAGTGAGTTGTCGGTGCTGACTGCCGAAATACCGGTCTGTGCGGTGAGGATATTGTTTGCAGGACTGAAAGATAGAGTGGCAACGGTGCCTGCCGAGGTAGAATCGACCTCAAAAGAGGTTATCGGACTTGAAAATACTGTGGTGAAATATAAGTGCTGGTCTTTGGCCCAGCCGGTGGAGCGTCGGTAGCCCGAAACCGTGGTGTCGTTGACGAGGCTTATACCGGATTCCACATGATTGTCCCAGCCAATGCCGTATCCGAGATCGATTTTAATAAATGCGCTGTCGGTTCCGGCCGGATAGGTGTATCGGTGCGCGCCTGTACGGTTTGTTGCGGTGAGTTCAGCCTTGATATTCGAATCGTCGAGAGTTACCTTGTAATATCCGGGACGGCACAACTCTTTGTCATGGGAAAAATGAGACATACTGTCGGTTCTGGAAGTGACAGGCAGAAATAGAATGTCTCCGAGGTCTCCTATTCCGGTGCCGCTGAGATGTGTATGGCTAAAGCCAAGAAGAATCGAGTCGGAATAGTGGTATCCAGAGCACCAGTCCCAGCCCTTCACAATCTGTGACGGCCCGAGCTGTACCATACCGAACGGCACGTTTGCGCCAAGGAACACATGCCCGTGGTCGCCAGTGCCTATAAACGGATTTACATATTCGGTCAGATTTTTTTCGGATACGTCGGTTTTTGCGCCACCGCACGATATTGACAGCAGAACAAGAATAATTCCGGCGATGGAAATGGCGTGCCTGTTTTTCATGTTGTGAGTTGTGATTGGATGTTTGCAGTGCAAATGTAATTAAGATTTTGCTAATTTAATCGGCATTGCAGACATGGCGACACATATGGCAACATGAAGGACAGAAGAGTCTGTACTCGATTAAATTCTGAATCTTTCAGGATATGAGCTGAGCAGTGTGTTGAGCACGATAACCGCATTATTCCGCTGGTGATCGTGTGACGAGTAGAGAAGGGTGGCTTTAGTGTGAGAGGCCAGTGTCTGTACGAGATCTGCGAAAGCGGCGCTTGTCCGAAGCTCTGTTCCGTAGCGTTTTTCGAATTCGGTCCAGCGGTTTTCGGGATCTGCATGAAACCATTCCCTCAGTTCGGTTGACGGCGCAATATCCTTATCCCATAAATCATAGTGGAAGGTCTCGTGGGATAATCCGCGTGGCCATAATCTGTCGATATATACGCGGAAACCGTCGGAATTGTCGGCGGGATCATATGCGCGTTTCAATTGCAGTGTAGTCATAATCAGTTATTTTTGATTAAAGAACGTTTCGGTTAAAATGATTGTTCGTATGAATATTAGGGAATTTTTGTATCTTTGCACACCGATGGAAGAAAAAAAAGAACATATCGACGATCTGACAGCAAGGCTTCGCGACCCTGCTACCGTGCGTGCTGCTTTCAGCGACATGGTTGCGGAATTCAGCCGCCCGCTTTACTGGCAGATACGACGTATGGTTCTCAATGCCGATGACGCCGACGATCTGTTGCAGAATACTTTCATGAAGGCGTGGAACTCGCTCGAGAATTTCCGCGGGGAAGCCAAACTGTCGACATGGCTTCATAAGATCGCCATAAATGAGGCGATAAGTTTCCTTGAAAAAGAAAAACGTCGTGCCGGAGTCTCACTTGATGACCCTGACGGTGCAATGGCGGCCGGTATAGCGGCCTCACCGGATCTCGACGGAGATTCTCTTGGCGCGCATCTACGTCAAGCCGTGGCCGCTCTTCCTGAGAAACAGAGAATTGTTTTCAATATGAAGTATTTCGATGATATGAAATACGAGGATATATCCGAAATTCTCGGCACTACAGTGGGCGCGTTGAAGGCATCGTATCATCTTGCAGTTAAAAAAATCGAAAAGTATATGGAGCGTTTCGACCATGGCGATTAAACCTTGAAGTCGAAAGATAGTCTCATCTATATAAATAAATATCAGAATATGGACCGGAATAAATCTCATATACTCGAAATAGCCCGAAAGCAGGGTCTTGCCACTCCTTCGGCCGGTCTTGATGTGCCCGAAGGTTATTTCGATTCTTTTACAGCGCGCATGACGGCTGCGTTGCCGGAGCGGCCCGAACTGGAACACCCCGACGACATTGAAGCCGAGACCGCTCCGCGTACGTTCTGGCAGACGGTGCGTCCATATGTATATATGGCTGCCATGTTTGCCGGAGTATGGCTCATGTTGCAGCTTTTCACCATGCTTACCGGTACGGGACGCCTTCAGCCGATGGATTCGAATCCTGTGCTTGCCGAAGCTCTTGACAACGACGCCTTTCTGGAACAGTTTGTCTATGATGATTTTGATTCGTGGGATATTGTCGACGAGATGGTCGAGGACGGTAGCCTTGATGCCGATTTCGAATTTGTCAGCGAAGATATCCCTGAAAATATTGTGCTCCCTCAATAACTAACAGAATATGCTCAATCGTTCTATTTCAATAATGTGTGCGGTTTTTGCCGTTTTTATGTTTTCGTTCAGAATTGCAGCGCAGCAGCTTAACGAAGAAGACCGCAACCGCTATGTCACTCAGATAAGGGCCTACAAGCATGATTATATTGTCAAAGAGCTCGATCTTACCAAAGAGCAGCAGAATGCTTTTTTCGAGCTTTATGACAATATGGAAGACAAGATAATGGATCTTGGCACCGAAGTCCGCAATCTTGAGAATAGCGCTCTTTCCGACAATGCTTCTTCCGAGGAGGTCTCGGCTGCCGTAGCCGCTTTATACAGCCAGAAACAGCAGGAAGGAGAGATTGAAATGGAATATTACGAGAAATATAAGAATATTCTGTCTCCTCGTCAGCTTGTGCTGCTGAAACAGGCTGAACGGAAGTTCAATCAGCAGCTTATGCGTCAACATCGCCGTATACGGGGTGAGAAAATGAACGCACGCGACAATAAACGCTGACCGCCATGGCTGTGCGAACCCCCTCCGAAACAATAGATGCCGCAGAATCCGCCGGCATTGCTAAAAATAGCCGACCTTTAGGGCGCCTTCTCGCCGGTAGCGCGCTTGCTGGTGCCTATATCGCCTTGGGCGGTACATTGTCACTGATCATAGGATTTGGCTTTCCGGAACTTACGGCAGCCAATCCAGGACTTCAGCGTCTCCTGAGCGGACTGGTGTTTCCGATAGGTCTGATGCTTGTAGTGATACTCGGCGCTGATCTTTTTACCGGAAACAACGCACTTCTTGTTCCTCCTTTCATGCGTGGACGCGTATCTGCAGCTGACATAATACGAAACTGGACTATTGTCTGGTTCGGAAATTTCGCGGGTGCTCTTGCATTCGCGTATTTTCTTGTCTATATACCTGGTCTCTCATCGGCTCCATGCTATTCCGATGCACTTGCAGGTATGGTAGCCGCAAAGACCAATGCCTCTTTCTGGGTCATTTTTCTAAAAGGAATCGGAGCAAACTGGTGCGTTTGTCTTGCGGTGTGGCTGGCCTTGAGCGGGCGCCGTCTTGGCGAGAAGCTTATTGCCTGTGAAATCCCGGTGATGGCGTTTGTCGCCCTGGGATATGAGCATTGTGTGGCAAATATGTTTTTTCTTCCTCTCGCCATGATGCAAGGGGCTGATCTTGACGTAATATCACTTTTTACGGCTAATCTGATACCGGCTACGTTAGGCAATATCGTAGGAGGCGCGCTTTTTGTCGGGGCGCTCCAATATTATCTACATCGCCGCTAATGTGTTAACGGTTGTTAAATATCGATTTCCCCATGCAGTAATCGGCATTTTGACACTCTTTTCTATGTAGGTTCATCACATGGATAATGCAAGCCTCATAGAGCAGTGTTCGGCCGGCAGCAAGGAAGCGATGGAGTCGCTTTATTGCTGCTACAGCAGGCGTATGATGCGTGTTATCCATCGTTATGTGACGGACAGTAAGTGTGCCGAAGATATTTTACATGATGGTTTTGTGCTTATTTTCACCCATATCTCAGAGGTGAGACAGCCCGAACGTCTTGAATTCTGGATGGGTACCATCATGAAGAATCTGTGCCTCAACTATCTCAGCACGCTTGATGTCATGACCATGCTTGATGATGATATCGAGTTGCCTGAGATACCTGATCTTGAGGACATCCTGAGTTACGAAGAGCTTGAACAACTGATCAATCGACTTCCCGACGGATATCGTACGGTATTCAAACTTGCTGTTTTTGAAGGAAAATCGCATAAGGAGATCGGACGTATTCTCGGTATTTCGCCAAATTCCTCGTCATCTCAGCTATTCCATGCCAAAGCGTTGCTTCGTAAGCTTATAACCGAACGGAGGCGTCAGGCCGAACTTATAGCTCTGGCCCTTCTTGTTGCAATCGGTGGTTTTACAGTTCTATATCGGAGTGATATCCCCGACAAGAATATGGAGATTGTGCAGACGGAAGTGCCGGAGATTGAAGAACGATTTAGTGAAATTCTGGCAGAAGCAGCTATGCCGGAATGCAGAGAGACTGTGCAGATCCGAAAAAAATATGAAGTCAGCGAAAACAGGACGGCAGAGACTATGGAGATTGTTGCCGACCTCGACAGTGTGTCTGTAGAGGATACTCTCGTCGCTGAGGCTGATTCGGATTCTGTTGTGCCGCAAGTCGAGACTGGGCCTGTAAGGCAGACAATGTTTGATATTCCCCGAAAGGCTGTGGCAAATGCCCTGTGGACTATAGGCGCGCACTATACTGTTGGAGCCCAGACCCCGACAGTAGTTGGCGCGGATTATGTGGATAGAGCCCCGATATTCAGCACAATGGATGGAACTGCAGGCAATTTTGTACCTTCGGATAAGATGCCGCTTCCGGAACCTTCGCTCTATCATGAGACAGACTATGATCTGCCGCTGACTTTCGGAGTCTCTGTGTCGAAAAAAATTACATCAAGACTGAGTTTGGAAACAGGACTCAACTATACCTATATGCATGCGACACTGAGATATACCTCTCTGAATATGAGTCAGTCTGTGAAATCTAATTTCATCGGCATACCTCTGAAGGTTTCCTATACCTTTTACAGTAAAAAGGGACTGTCGTTTTATGGAACCGGAGGCGCTTCCGTCGATTTCCCGATAGGGATGCATACTCGGACGACCGGAACGTCGGCCTATCCGGTGGCTGTGTCACTTCCTGAACTCAAATCGCGTACAGAGTTTTCGGCGCATGGTGGAATCGGGCTGCACTATTCCCTTACGCCAGTAATAGGTGTCTATATCGAACCGTCTGTAAGACACTATTTCAGGAACGGCGCGAGCGCTCCGTCCTATTGGCAGGAACATCGCACGCTTATATCCGTGCCGATCGGAATAAAAATAAATTTGTAGACTGCATGCAGTATTTGTCTTTTTTGCTATCTTTACTATAGAAATCAATATTTGAACAATATGAAACTTACCCGTTATCTCATTATTGCAGCGGCAGCTCTCTCGCTGGGCGCTTGCAACAACAGCGGCGATAATGCCGTGGCGTATTTCACCGACATTGTGACACTCGATTCGAGTACCGACCAGGGATCGGTGATGACATTCCGTGAACTGAACGACTCTCCTGTCATTACTCTGACGAGTACTACGGCTTTGCCGAAAGATAATGTCGGAAAACGTATTGTTATTCTGTACAGCCCCGTCGGAACAACCGAACATGGCGTGAGCGGCAATGTTAATCTTGTCAACGCCGGTCTTACCTATGGTGCCGGTGCGCCTCCGCTGGATGCCGTGGTCGACACTCTCGACAACTGGAAAAGCGATGAAATAACTTTCATGCAGGCTTACCGTTCAGGAAAATATCTTAATCTCGGCATGATCCTTCCCACCAATGCCTCGCTTGAGAAATTCCGCTGTTATATCGACGTGACTACTCTCGACAACGAATATCCGGAGCTTCATGTGGTGTATAAGGCTCAGGTCGGATATGATTCGCAATCTGCCAATTTCTTCGGGTCGTATGATATAAGCAGTTTATGGAACCGTCCCGGTGTCAAAGGCCTCAAGGTGCTCTACACCGGATATAACAACGGTTCGGTGACCATAGAGAAAGAAACCGCCGTCAAACCGGCAGAATAAACACGATTCCATTATATACGTAGAAAATGCACCGGCGCTCCGCATATTGGAGGCCGGTGCATTTTTTTGTTTTTATCTTCTATGGATTATTTGCGGGCAATGCGCCAGATGGTTCCCTCGATAAGTGATACGTAGATGTCGCCGGACACAGGATCGATGTCGATGCCGTTGACCTCGCTTACGCCGAGAGGTAGCGACGCTACGAGTTCGGGGCCGTCGGCGCGGGTTATGGTCACAATTCCGCGGCGGCTGCCTGCGTAGATATACCCGTCTTTTTCGACTACGATGCAGGGGGCATGTTCATATCCGAGACCGAGATCAAGAGTCCAGAGTTCCTTGAATCCGGGAGCTGTGGCATCGACTGCCACAAGTTCGCCGTCCATGGTCTTGGCATAGATACGTGTGCCGTCCTCGCTGTGGCCCAGACTTTCGCGGTAACGGTGGCTGTTGTCGCGCCACAGCTGGCGCCCGGTCGCCCGGTCGAGAGCAGTCATATAGCGGTCGGGGGCCACGACAAACACTTTGTCGCCTGTGATTACTGGTACGACGTTGCCCGGACCGAGCATGTTGGCTGTCTTACCGTTGTTCCACACCCATTTGAGTTTGCCCGTATTGAGGTCGAGAGCGCGAAGATTTGTGTCCCATGCGCCGAACACGAGATCGGAACCGTCGATTGCGGGGGCTGCCTGACAGTAGTTGAAAATGGAATCATAACTCCATACGAGCTTCCCGTTGTCAGGGCGGCGACGTTCCATGCGTTTGTATGCGCCCTGGATATAGCCTTTTCCGTCGGGGGTGATAACTCCGTCGGCTACATACGGGCCTTCTTTCGAGGTCTGTTTTTTAACGCTACGGCCGTTGCGGGCATCAAGAATGAGGATGCCGTCGTGCGATGGGAATGCGACACGGCGGTTTTTCAGTGCCACAGGACGGCTGAAGAGGCTTGCGCCGGTCGGAGTGCTCCATGTGCGGCCGGTACTGCGGTCGATGGCGCGGGCCTGGCCCAGCGAATTGCCAAAATAGATGTTGTCGCGGTCGAAGCCAAGGCGGGTGAATATGGAGGCGCTGTCGGTCCATACCTTATCCACGGCAAAGCCTTCGGGGACGGTGATGTCGCGTTTTTCCGGACGTTTGGCCTTCTTGTGGGTTGTTTTTGCCGGGAAAGCGTATTTGGCTTCTGGTGCTTCTCCGATATTTTTATTATAAATATGTACCCATGCAGGATCGACTTCGACTATAGTATATCCGTATTTGCCGTCGCGCATGTCTAAGGCACGAGTCATCACACAAGGAAGATCGCTGCCGCTGTTGTCTCCGCCGGCTTTGTAGCGGCGCCAGGTATGGTAATGTCCGTTGATATGACCGATGACAGGATATTGTTCGAGCAGTTCAAGATAGTCGGCACAGTTGTCAAGATCGTCGAGGAGGGGATAGTGATTGAATGACAGCACGCGTTTGCCTGGTGTTGCGAGAGAGTCGAGTGTCGCTTTGAGCCAGTGCAGATCTTCCTGTTTCACATGGCCGTCGCCCATCTTCATGTATGGACCGCAATTGATACCGATGATGATGAGAGAGTCGAATTCGGCTACAAATCGGTCGTTACCCCAGAGGTCGACGAATGTTTTTGTTGCACTTTGGCTCCAGGTATCCTCGTGGTTTCCCGGGAGAACGAACAAGGGTGCTTTGATTCCGTCAAGAATGCTTTTTACATTGTTGAGTTCGATGTCTGATCCTTCGTTGCCGAGGTCGCCGTTCATCACCACGAAATCGTATTTTCCTTTGTTTATTTCATCGACAGCCAGGCGCAACTGCGATTCATTTGCGTTCCCGGGTGTGACATGGACATCGCTAAGTACAGCCATGCGTTGCCCTGACATGTAAGAAAAGGCAGAAACAGATATTGCGGCTGCCAGAAAGATTTTGCGTAAATTCATGGGCTTACGTTGTTTTTTGTGTTTTTCGTTGTGCAAAAATAGCCAAAAAACAACGACCGGCAAAACTTGTCGGGCAAGAATTACCGGTTTTTCAGAGGTGATGTTTTATGATATCCTTTGTATATTTCAGGATTTCCGACTAAGGAGTCCTACCAGCCATAAAAGGACGATAGCTCCGATGACAGATGTTATCAGGCTGCCTATTATTCCGCCGGCAGAAATACCGATCAGGCTGAATAACCATCCGCCGAGAACTCCGCCTATTATGCCGACGATGAGATTGACAACAAGTCCGAATCCGCCGCCGCGCATTAGCTTGCCGGCTACGAAACCCGATACCAGACCGATGAGAATGAACCAGATAAAATTCATGATGATATATGTTTTGATGATTTTATCTGAAAACGTCGCCTGTGACGTTATTGTTCATATTGTGACTGCGAACAGGCTCTGCGCCTCCAGAAGCGTCTTATGTTCGGGATGAATCAGGAACAGAAACTCACGTGCGAGTATCGCGGGTTCAATATCGGTGGCAGCGGGTGTGAGACTGATCGAATGTGGAACCGATGCTCCCGTGCGTAGGTTAAGGATCCACAGAGGTGTGTTGCCGTTTCTCGCGAGATCGGTGATGATCTGTTCTGTTCCGCAATTGTCGGGATAGTGTCTTACTCCAAATTTTTGAGCGAGAACCGAAGCATTTTTACCGCCGTTCCGGCAACATAATGCCACGGAAATACCGGCTTCTCTCATTGCCGATACGAATGGAGCGGCCTCAGTGGCCGTGTCGGCGAGAAGAGTTACCCAGAGAGGCGGGAAATTCAGATGTAGTCCGGGGGTGAGGACTCCGGCACGTCGTGCGCCGCTTTTTACCGCCGGTCGGTGGAGACTGCGGCGGTGTTCCTCCATTTTGTTTTCGAGATAATTGTCTGCCATATTTTTTCTGACAAAGATAACGATAAAAGACGATATGCCATCTTTATCGGTCAGTAGAAATAATTTTGAAAAATTTTAAAAAATTCAGAACCTTTTTCTCTGTAACCGTGTTGTAATATCAAAATCGGATAATTCAACTATCTGAGAGACAAAAGAGATAAGAACACTATTATTAATATGTCATGAAAAGAATCGCATTCATCCTCGCTGTTGCTCTCGGGAGTGCAGCAGCTTTCGCTCAGGTAAACAAGGGCGAGCTCAAACAGCTTCAGAATTTCCTGGCTCAGCCGGCCGAACACGCCGCTACCAATGCCGAAGCTCTCAAGATTACAAACATTAAGGATCCTTCCACCTGGGAAGGCGTTACTGTCGTAGGCAAGAATGTTACCGCCATCGACTGGAAAGACAAACACCTTGCAGGCGTTCTCGATCTCAGCGGTTTCACCGCTCTCACAAAAGTGGATGTATCGAGAAATAAACTTCAGGGTATCACAGCAAAGGGTGATGCAGCCCTTGCCGAAGTGAATGCCTCCCGAAACCGTATCTCGGAAGCCGATTTTGACGGATGTACATCGCTTACCAAGCTGACGATCAATAATAATCGCATCGCCGAGTTCTCGCTCAACAATGTGCCTTCGCTCAAGAATCTCAATATAGCTTCGAATCTTCTGGCGGCTCTCGATCTTCAGGCCTCGCCGACTCTTGAGACTCTTAACTGTCAGAGCAATCACCTCGAAAGTCTCGTAATTGCTGACTGCACTGCCCTCAAGAACCTCTATTGCGGCTATAACAAGCTTACCGGTGTGACACTTTCGGGTGTGACAAGTCTTCAGAATCTTAATGTTGACGACAATCAGATTGCCAACATGATTGTTTCCGGTCTTCCTTCTCTCTCTACTTTTATTTGCTCCGACAATAATATGAAGCAGCTCGGACTTCGCGAGTGCAACGCTCTCCTCGATATTGTCTGCTCTTATAATGATCTTACTTCCTTCGAAGTGTCGAATTGCCCTAACCTTATCTTCGTGGACTGCTCGTACAACGACCTTACCCAGCTCACACTCAGCAATCAGACCTTCCTGCAGCGCCTTCTCTGCAACAACAACGAACTTACAATGCTCGATGTTTCTTTCGACCAGGCTCTTACCTACATCAATTGTCGCTACAACATGATTACCGACATGCGAACCATAGCCTGCCCGAACCTGAGAATGATAGCCTGCCAGTGGAACTATTGATATCGGCAATGCGATAGACAAATACCCCCCGAGCCGGGCGGAAGGTCGAGAAGCCTTCCGCCCGGCTTTTTTCAGATATAATGAAACGGGTCTGTTTGAAAAAGCGGCCCCGTTTCATTATCTTTGCAGGCGTTATGGAAATTTCATTTGAACCCGCTATAAAAGATGCCGCCCCATTGCTGACGGTGATGTGTGTGGAGGCTGATATTGACAACGGCCCCACTTCCGATACTCTTTGGAGTGAAATATGCGGCTGTGCCGCCGGTATCGCATCTTCGACGCCAATGGAGATGGTGCGTCATCGTCCGGCTATAGATGCTACGAGAGCTGTATATAAAACTCTCGGCAAGGATCCCAACCGTTACCGTCCGAGTGCAGAGGCTCTTTGCCGGCGTGCGGTGAAAGGTCTTGAACTGTATCGAACTCTTACAGTGATTGATCTCATCAATCTTCTGTCTATGGTCACGGGACATTCGATAGGCGGTTTTGATGCCGACAAAATAGCAGGCGACCGGCTGATTCTCGGTGTCGGTCGTGCCGGAGAGCCATACGAGGCTATAGGACGCGGTTTGCTGAACATAGAAGGCTTGCCCGTTTATCGCGATACTGTCGGAGGGGTGGGCACTCCGACTTCCGATAATGACCGCACCAAGCTTTCGCCTGACAGCCGACGGTTGCTTATGACTGTCAATATGTACGGTTCTTCCGAAGTAACGCCTGAGGAAGTAGAGGCTATGGCCAGGCGCCTTCTCACTGATTATGCCGGTTCTAAGGACATCCATGTCAGATATTACAGACCATGAAAATACTTACCGTATATCCTAATTCCGTGAATCAACGGTATATAGACGAGGCTGTGGATGCCATGCGCCGAGGCGAGATAATAGTATATCCGACAGATACATTCTATGCTCTCGGTGCTGATGCGCTCAATAACCGCGCCGTCGAACGCCTATGCCGTCTGAAAGGTATAAATCCCGATAAAAATCTACTGTCGGTAGTTTGCTCAGGACTCTCGCAGGCGGCTGAATATGCCAGGATCGATAATCGCGCTTTTCGTCTGATGAAGGAAAATCTGCCGGGGGCATTTACGTTCATTTTGCCAGCTGCAAGCACTTTGCCGAAAGTTTTCAAGAGCCGCAAGACGGTTGGCGTACGTGTGCCGGACAATGCTATAGCCATGGCTCTTGCCGAAAGTCTCGGCAATCCTGTGATGAGTGCTTCGGTTCCTCTCGGAGACAGTGACGACGCACTTGTCGAGGCTGCCGATCCGCGGGCGCTCGGCCTGCGCTATTCAGGCACACCGGAAGTAACTGTGGTAATCGACGGGGGAGACGGCGCTACCGAAGGGAGTACAGTCATAGACTGTCTTGACAGCTCGTCTCCGGAAATAGTCCGCCAGGGTCTTGGTATTATTGAATTGTGAAAAATACCGGCACAGCCATCGGGCATGTACCGGCATTGTCGTATATTGTTTCAGCCTATATCAGGATTCGGATTTTTGGCAGGCATCTTCGGTTTTTGTTGTCTGCGAGGGATCGAGCATGAGTTCGTAGATCTGGCGGGTGTCGGCCGGGGTGAGCTTATAGTAGTTACCGAGGGACTCGCCTTTGTTTTCGTGGAGTTTGCGGACGAGGGTGTCGATGTCGGGGTTCTCGATTCCGAGAGCCTTAAATGTCGATGGCATTCGGAGCATGGCTGTGAAGTAGGCCTTGAGGGAGGCGACAGTCTCGATGGCTGCCGAGCGGTCGTCGGTAACCTCTATCTTGAAAATGCGTCGTCCGAGCTGTGCGACTTTCGACGGTTTATGATGTGCCATGAACGACATCCATGCCGGCATGACAACGGCGAGCCCGGCACCGTGGGCAACCTCGGGATAAAGTGCGCTGATTTCATGCTCCATAGCGTGTGAACTCCAGTCTTCCTGTCTTCCGCAACCGACGAGGCCATTGTGAGCCAAAGTTCCGGCCCATTCTATATTTGCCCGAGCTTGATAATCGGACGGATCGGCCATGGCTTTGGGGGCTTCGGTCATGAGAGCCATCAGTAATCCTTCAGCAAGGCGGTCGGTGACTTCGACACGCGAGGTATTCGAGAAATAGCGTTCGAGTATATGGGCCATCATATCGACCACACCTATGGCTGTCTGTTTTGCCGAGAGACTTACAGTCATTTCTGGATTCATGATGGCGAAACGAGGCTTTAAAATACTGTCGGTGCGTACGCTGATTTTGCGCTTATCGGCCGAACGAGTGATCACGCTGTTGCCGGATCCTTCGCTGCCCGCGCCGGGTATTGTGAGTATAACGCCGACCGGCAACGCCTCCTCGACGCGGGCCTTCCCTTCAAAGAAATCCCAGAAATCGCCTTTGTATGGCACGCCTGCGGCGATGGCTTTGGCGGTGTCGATGACCGATCCGCCTCCGACGGCAAGAAGACCATCGACTTTTTTTGCGCGCGCGAGTTTGATGCCTTCATAGACAAGTGTGTCTGTCGGATTGGGCTCGACGCCACCCAATTCTACATGTTCTATTCCCAGTGTATTGAGTGAATTGGTAATTCGGTCGATGAGTCCGTTTGTTTTGGCATATTTCCTGCCATAGACAATGAGAAGCTTGGCGGCTCCTGTGAGGAATGTCAGCATACCGACTTTTTCCTCGGCACCGCGTCCGAATTCGAAGAGAGTAGGGGAGTAGTATGAGAAGTTTTCCATAATGCGATGGTAAATCGGAGGAGAGGATTAGTGTATCATTTACATTCTAAACACTCTGAGGGTGTTATTGTTCAGTCTTGCGTAACTCGAGGACATATACGGGCTGGGGTGCCGCATCGGTGGTTCGCTCGCCGTCGCCCTGAGATGCGCATTGTACGTAGATATCGAGTTTTTTGTCGGCTGTCCACCGCACGGGGTCTATGCTCGGCTCCCATGCATCGACCGAAAAATCCGTGAGGTCGCTGATTGTCCATTCCGAATCTTTACCCGAGCGATAGGCGAGGCTGACCCGGCTTTCGCGTTCGGCATCGCGGAATACGAAGTAGACTTCGTCGCCGTCGGCGAGTATCTGCGGCCGGGCAATAGGAATCATTTTTGTGCCGCCGCCTGAGAGTGAAAAGGGTGTTTTGCGTTTGCCGACTGTGCTCATGCTCCAGTGTTCGCCGTCGTGATTTATGAGGCGATATTGCGGAACGGAATCGTTCTGTTCGCGCCAGTATGTTGCGATAAGGGGATTGCCTTTGCTGTCGGCTGTCATCGATGTCTGATTGATGAGTTCGGAGTTTTGCGGTACGGGCCAGGCAATCTCGGCTTCGTCTGCTGTTATAGGGAGGGTATAGGGTGTGCCGTCGCTACGTTCCCATGTAATGCCGCCGTCACGCGAGCGTGCATAGCACAGATCGTGATTAGTTTCCACCAGTCCTGATTCGCGCCATACCCACGACAAGTGGATTGTTCCCTGTCGGTCGGCGGTCATCTGCCAGTAGGCGTTGCGGTCGCCTTCGCCGTCGAGAAGGACGGTGTGGACACGGCTCCATGATTTTGTCTTAGGATTATATCGGTTAAGTACCATATTGCCGCCGCCGGAGAATCCGGACCGGTATGCGAACATCAGAGTTCCATCGGGCAGAAGATGAAATTCGGGATAAGTGACATCGGTTTCGTTTTCGCCTGTCATTGCCTCGAGGGGACCGAGAGTCAGCGATCCGGGGGCGATACTGTGGGCGTAGTGGAGTGAATCGCCATGATGATCGAAAGCCGCATGGATATATCCTTCGCCATCAACTCCGATAGATATCACATTATGAGCGTCCGTTACTTTACCTTTATACGGAGAGCGTTCGATGGTCCATGTGTCGGTGTCGTGGGGTCGCGAGGCGAGAGTGACATATCCCTCCGGATCGTAATATGCCGCATACTGTGTGTCGCCGTAGCTCACTATTGAATTTGTGCGGAATACCGCCGTATTGACTGATGTGGCACTGTAGCCGGGCGCGATTTCGGAGAGATGTGTGGTGAAGTCCGATACGCCTTCCTGACGGGGCTGGCAGGCGGCACAGACAAGAGCAAGAACTGCAATAATGGTATTGGATTTCATATTATGGTTTGTTTTTGCAAAAAAACGAATAACAGAGTCAAAAATACGAAAAAAAAGCGGACAGACAGCTCCGCGTCATACGTATATTGTCCGGATATACGTAAAAAGCCGACCCCGGAGGTCGGCTTTCATATTTTTCCTTTTGAGATCCGGAGTGGCCTTGCGCATTGGCGATCCGGAATTCTATAAAGGTTTTTATTTCTTGTTACGAACGCTGTAGCGGCTCATGAACTTGTCTACGCGGCCTGCGGTGTCGACGAGTTTCTGCTTGCCGGTGAAGAAGGGGTGCGAAGAGCTGGTGATTTCAAGTTTTACCAGGGGATAGGTCACTCCGTCGATTTCGATGGTCTCGCGGGTGGCTACAGTCGAACGGGTGATGAATGTTTCTTCGTTCGACATGTCTTTGAACACCACTTCACGGTAGTTCGCGGGATGGATGTCTTTTTTCATTGCTATTCTCTCTTTAATACGTATTAATCAGTCTTTTAGAAACGGCGATGGTAGGTCGCCAATTCGTAATGGCCTGCAAATGTACGAAAAAAATCCGAATTACCAAAATATTTTGACATTAAGGATTCCGGCTATGGGGCCGATTGCCTTTTAACTCAGTCTGTTGCGACAGTCGCACTATGGTTTGAACGCATTTTAACATGCGGAGTGGCGCTATGACATATTTTTTGTTTAACTTTGTGGCTCAAAACGAATCTGCCGTTGCGACGATTATTAATATATGTTTTAATACTTGGGGCCATCTCGATGGCTTTTTCGGGTAAAGGCACATCACTGCCCGATATGCCCGACGGGGTTTTCGACTCCGTCGTGCCTTTGTCTGCACCGGCAATAATGGCTGCGGATACGAGCGCGACAGTCGATTCGGTGCTTGTGGTACCTGCAGATTCGTCGCGCGCTGTCAACAGAGCCATTGCCTCAGCCCCTTCGCGAATGCGCTATACCAAAGCCGATCTGGATGCTCCCGTTCTGTTTACATCTTCAGACTCCATGCTTATCATACGCCGGGATTCGGCGTTCATGTATGGTTCGAGTTCTGTCACTTATGGCGACATAAAGCTTGATGCCGAACAGATAGAGATGAATCTGCGCGATAATACCGTATATGCCGTAGGTCGCGAGGATTCCACCGGCGAGCTTATAGGCAAGCCTGTGTTCAGTCAGGGCGGTACTGACTACGAGGCCAAGACGATGCGCTATAATTTCCAGACAGAGAAGGGCTATATAAAAAATGTGATCACTCAGCAGGGCGAAGGTTATCTGACGGGTGGCACGACTAAGAAAGATTCGACCGGCAGTTTCTATATCGGTGACGGTAAGTATACGACCTGTGACAATCACGATGACCCTCACTTCTATTTTCAGATGACCAAGGCAAAGGTTAATCCGGGCAAGAACGTGGTGTTCGGTCCGACGTATATGGTTCTTGCGGGTTTACCGCTGCCTCTCGCACTGCCTTTCGGTTATTTCCCGTTTACCGACAGCTATGCCTCGGGTATTATCGTTCCGACTTTCGGCGACGATTATAACCGCGGTTTCTATCTGCGCGACGGCGGCTATTATTTCGCCATCAACGACAATATAGATCTTGCGCTTACGGGCGAGATATACACAAAAGGTTCGTGGGGCATAAACGCCCGTTCGACTTATGCGAAACGATATAAGTATAGCGGAAATTTCAGCCTTAATTACCTTAAAACCATTCTGGGAGAGAAAGGTTCGCCCGATCATTCGGTTCAGACCAACTTCCAGATTCTCTGGAGTCATAGTCAGGACTCCAAGGCCAATCCCAATATGTCGTTGTCGGCGAGTGTGAACTTCACAACTTCGGGCTATACACGAAACGACCTCAATTCATATTATTCACCGTCGTTCACTGAAAACACCAAGAGTTCGACCGTCAATATGACCTACCGTTTTCCCGGCACGAAGTGGAGTCTGTCGACGACTATGAATGTCAGCCAGCGTACACAAGACTCGACACTGGCAGTGTCGTTCCCGAATGTGACGGTGACGATGTCGCAGGTTTATCCATTCAAACGCAAGAAGGCTATTGGCGCAGAAAAGTGGTATGAGAAAATAAAACTGTCGTATACCGGCGTATTACAGAATTCACTCACTGCCAAGCAGGATGTGTTCTTTAAGAAAAGTCTTATAAAGGACTGGCGAAACGGCATGAGGCATACAATACCTATATCGGCGACATTCAATCTTTTCAACTATATAAATGTGACACCGTCGATCAATCTGACCGACCGCATGTATACTACAAAAGTGAAGCGCGACTGGGATGCCGAGCGCAATGTCGAAGTGATGGATACGACCTACAGTTTCTATAATGTATGGGATTTTTCGGCTTCGGTGTCGCTTGATACCAAACTCTATGGTTTTTTCCAGCCTATCGGGCCACTCGGCAAAAAGATAAAGATGATACGTCACGTGATGACGCCGTCGATCTCGTTCAGCGGTAATCCTGACTTTTCATCGCCATTCTTCGGGTATTATGGTCAGTATGACTATGTCGACACCCGTGGCCAGCAGCAGATGAAAAAATACAGCTATTTCCCCAATTCGCTGTTTGGTGTACCGGGACAAGGCAAATCGGGTACGGTAAGTTTCTCGCTCGCCAACAACCTTGAGATGAAAGTGAAATCCGACAATGATTCAATAGGCGAGAAAAAAATATCGCTCATAGAGAATCTGAACATACAGGAGAGCTACAATTTTGCAGCCGATTCACTTAACTGGAGCGATCTCTCGACCTCGATACTGCTGCGTCTTACCAAAGGTTTCAATCTCAATCTGTCGGCTACATGGGATGTATATACTTATGCGTTGAACGAGGCCGGAAATCCCGTGCGTGTCAACAAGACGCGTCTTGCAGCCGGTAAGGGACTGGGGCGTCTAATGCGCACCGGTACATCGTTCTCGTATACGTTCAATAACGATACTTTCAAGAAGAAAAACAAGAAAGATAATCCGAACGACAATAACAATCAGGACAACAGCCAGAATTCAGGTGCCATGAACGAACGCAATCAGCGCGACCAGGAAAATGACAACAATAGTTCGGAATTCGGTGCCGACGGCTATGCCAAATGGGAAGTCCCGTGGAGTCTTACTCTGAATTATTCGGTTAATTACGGATACGGCGCATTCAACAAGCAGAAGATGGAGTATGACGGCAAGATAACCCAGAATCTGTCGTTTTCGGGAAATATAAGACCTACGCCGAACTGGAATTTCTCACTGTCGGCCTCATATAATTTCGATACGCACAAGATCGCATATATGAACTGCAACATCTCGCGCGATCTGCACTGTTTCTCTATGAGTGCAAGTTTCGTTCCGGTCGGTCCTTTCAAAAGTTATAATTTCCATATTGCAGTCAAATCGGCCATGCTCAGCGACTTGAAATACGATAAGCGTTCTTCGTTGTCAAACGGTGTGAGCTGGTATTGATCGATATCTGAATTTTTCTGTTTTTCGGGTGTAACATTCGGACGTTTTTTGCGTCTTATATATACAGCTTCTAATTTCTACAACTGAAAAAACATGAAAATCTTATCAGCACTTCTTATCGCTGCAGTGGCATATTTGCCGGCATGCGCACGTACTGTCACTCCGAGTTCAAATATTGTCACCAAGACGGTATCTGTCGGTTCTTTCGATGAAATAGATGTTTCACGAGTCAATCTGATTGTGCATATCGGTCATCCGACTGGTTCGGCCAAGATAAGCGCTCCCGACAATCTTATCGAAGAACTCAAAGTGAGCAGTCATGGAGGCGAACTGGATATTCACTTTCCTAAAAATTTCAATATAAAGGGCAATGCCAAAACAACAGTCGAGGTTACAGTCAATACTCTCAAGGAGATAGATGCATCCTTAAGTTCTAAAGTGGAGGTCCGGGGGGCACTTGCCACAACAGGCGATCTCGATCTGGCGGCTTCCACCTCAGCTGTCATTCTGCTCGGTAAAGCTACCGCTGGTTCATGCGATATGGATGCTTCTACTTCCGGCTCGATAAGTATCCAGCAACTTACTGCCGGCAGCAAGGCTGATGTCGAGGTCAGCACATCGGGAGCTGTCAAGATCAAGACCGTGCAGTGCGGACGCTTTTCAGCGGATGCCAGTACGAGCGGTTCGGTTAGTGTCAAGGGAGGCCGTGCGGAGAATGCTGAGTTCGAAGCGAATACTTCCGGCTCGATCAATACTGCTGCAATGACCGCAGACAAGGGTAAAGCTGAGGCAAGTACCGGAGGATATATAAAGTGCAACATAGCACATCCGTCGAATATCTCTACCAGCACGGGCGGTTCGATAAACAACAATAAATAGATTATAATAAAATGGCGGAAAGACGGTCTATGATATCTCTTTCCGCCATTTTTATATGGTTATAGCAAAAACGGCTATGAAAGTTGATCATATTGCAATATATGTAGAAGACCTTGAAAAGGTGCGGCAGTTTTTTGTAGAACATTTCGGAGCTCTGGCCAACGGGATGTATCATAATACTCGTACAGGATTACGGTCGTATTTTCTGTCGTTTGACGGGGATTGTCGTGTCGAGGTAATGTCACGACCGGAAGTGCATGCCGAGGATTTCGACGAGTATAGAGCAGGCTATACACATCTGTCGTTTGCTGTCGGGGGCAAAAAAGCGGTCGACAGTCTTACCGCGAGACTGAAAGCCTGTGGTTACGAAGTGCTGTCGGGTCCTCGCACGACTGGCGACGGTTATTACGAGAGTAGCATTCGTGTCATCGGGAATCTTATTGTCGAGATATGCGAGTGAGGCGCGAGGCGTGTGTCATTCGTTAAAGGCAGTCTGATATTCGGCGCGATGTTTCATGACGGTCTTCATATTGGTCTGAGCCCACTCTGTAAGCTGCATGATGATTGGAATCAGTGATTTTCCTGTCTCGGTAAGTTTATATTCGACTTTCGGGGGTACCTGAGCATAGATTTTGCGGCTGATCAGTCCGTCTGCCTCAAGTGTTTTCAGTGTCCCAGATAGTACCCGGGTCGAAATATCGGGTATCAGGCGTCCGAGTTCATTGAAGCGGACGATACCGGCGTTATCGATCACGAGTAGTACAAGCAAAGACCATTTGTCGCCGAAGCGGGCGACGACATTCCGGATGGGGCAGATTTCTATTATGGAGTTTGTCTCTTCTTTTTTCTTCATGTTTTTATACTTTATTTTGCAAAGTTACTGACAAAACGGGAAATATGTGCGGAAACGTAAAAATTTTCGAAAAATAATGTGTCTGTAATTTATTGTGAGTCTGTAATAGTGATAAAAAGGTTACTATTGGAGCTGAAAGTAAGTTCTTGACAGGCATGCTCTTCTGCCGTAATTTTGCGGTACGAAAAAGATATGTTATTTGAAATGGACAGCATAAACCCTAATCTCGAAGTGATGGATAAGTTCATTCGCTTCATCAATACTGGCGATACAGAACTTGGCGAGTCTGTAATCTCTCCCGATGTCATTTTCTATGCTCCGACGTCATCGGAACCAATGCATGGTTTCCGGGGATATACCGAAGTACTGAATATGATGCGTGGCGCGATGCCCGATGTCCGCTGGACTCCGGAAGAGACAATAGCGGAAGGTAATAAAGTCATGATACGTTTTGCGATGACAGGTACTAATTGCAATCCGTTCATGGGTATGCCTCCGACAGGCCGGAAAGTGAATGTAACGGCTATAAACATATATGAATTCGAAAATGGAAAAATAATACGTGAGCATGGCTTGCCTGATCTTTTTACGATGCTCGTGCAGCTTGGTGTGGTATCCATTCCGGAAAACAATAAATAAGATAAGAAATTATGAAGCAGATTGAGAAACTTTCAGAGGCTGAAAACTACAATGCGGTCAATATCGGTAAGCTTGCCGATGTCAAAGATTACGTACTTCAACTGGGGCCGGAAATCAAAATTCCCGGCAAGGTATTCGGAGGTTCTGCACTTGGAACGACCGGAGCTGAGTTCTCGTTTCAGGTATTTGCTCCGGGGCAAGAGACAGGATTTCTGCATACCCATAAAAATCATGAGGAGCTATATTTTTTTCTGAAAGGTAAGGGAGACTTTCAGGTTGACGGAAATGTATTCGCAGTGGAGGAGGGCAGCGTAGTACGCGTGGCTCCCGATGGAAAACGTTCGGTACGGAACAGCGGCAGCGAACCTCTTGTAATGCTCTGCGTGCAGTATCGCGGCAATTCTTTTACCGCTGAAGACGCAACCGATGGTACGATTCTTGCTACTTCTGTCGTATGGTGACAACATGAAATAAATTGCGGATACGCAAGTGTATGCTGCATTCCAAAAGTTGGGCATGAAACTTTTCGGAATGCAGCTTTTCTATGCGTGAATGACATTTGTCTATGTGGATGATTCGAAATGTACTAAAATTCTGAGTGAACAAATCGTGTATTTTTTGCCTTTGATGTTATAAAAGGAATAAGATGGATCGAAGGACTGTATACGATAGATTTTCCCGGTGGGTCGGATGGCAGCCGAATGCTCTTGCTGTAATTGAAGATGGCCGATCTGTAACCTATCGGCAACTGGATATTATGGCAAATGCCATAATGTCGAAATTTTATGCAAAACAATGTCGGGTAGTAGGAGTGGTAATGGGGCATAGCATCGAAATGATAGCGGCTATACTTGCTGTCCTGAAAAGCGGTGCGGCTTATGTACCGGCTGAGCCGTCGTTGCCGGAAGATCGCACAGATTATATGATGCGTAGCGCAGGCGTGGATTTCATAATCACTGATGAGTATTGCCGTAATCTTCCGGAAGCACAACCCCTGGCAGACAGATCTGAGCCGGGCGGCGTGGCTTATATCCTGTATACATCCGGCACATCCGGCCGGCCGAAGGGTGTTGTGGTCGAGAATCATAGTGTGGTGAACTATGCGGAGGCTTTTGAAAACGAATTTCATGTTGCGCCGGGCGATGTTATGTTGCAATATTCCATATGCTCATTTGATATTTTTGTAGAGGAAGTTTTTACGACTCTCCTAAGTGGCGCGGCACTCGCAATACCCTCGAAAGAAATATGTGAAGGCAGTATCTCAGATCTCATGAGCTTTTGTGAAAGACACGGTGTTACTGAAATAAGCGGTTTTCCATATCTTCTTGCTGATATGAACCGCTATCGTTGCTATCCGTCAAAGTTACGTTTGCTCATCAGCGGAGGCGATGTGATACGGGAGTCTTACATCACCTGGCTCAAAGATCAGGGTTTCAGGATTTATAACACTTACGGACCAAGTGAGACAACAGTCTGCGCGACATATTATCGTGTCGATAATGCCGATTCCCTCGATGACGGCACATATCCGGTCGGAAGAGCTGTAAAGGGTGTTGAAGTGAAGCTTCTCGATAAAAATCTTGATGAAGTTCGCGACGGCGATACCGGGGAAATATGTATTTCCGGGGAAGGCGTTTCGCGCGGTTACCTCGGAGATCCGCCGGAGCAGATGAATTTCGTTACGTTGGATAACGGAGTCCGGTTGTACCGTAGCGGTGATCTCGGTTATCGGTTGGCCGATGGCAATATCGCGTTTCTGCATCGCAAGGACAAGCAGGTGATGATACTCGGCAAAAGGGTGGAACCGGAAGAAGTGGAGAATGTGCTTAATGAATCGCCATGTGTGGAACGTGGAATTGTGCGTGCGTTTACCGATGAACAGGGTCTGGCATATCTCACGGCTTATTTTGTTCCTTCACATAAAAATTGTCGAATAAGTCGGATAAAAAACTTTTTGCGTTCCCGTCTTGCCGATTTTATGGTGCCTGAGTTTTTTGTAAGGATGGACGAAATCCCACTTACAAAACGCGGGAAGGTCAATGATCGGGTACTGCCGGTTATAATGAAAGAAGGGATATGGGGATGAAACTTATTATAAGAGAGACAACAGTCATACCTACTTTGATGTATTGGCGCAAAGAGGTAATAGAAGAAGTGTTCGGGTGCATTCCTTCAAAGAGATTACTCGTGGCCAACCGACGGTATTACAGGAAACATATTGAAGACGGAACACATATTGCGATTGTTGCGGCAATAGACAATATTGATGTGGGATGTGGTTCCATATGTCTGTCGGAAGAATTGCCTTCACCCGATAATCATTCAGGGCAGTGTGCTTATCTGATGAATATCTATGTGCGCAAGGAATATCGCGGACGAGGTATCGGTCGTTCGATTGTACGCTGGCTTGTGGAGAAGGCGCTGCAGCTGGATTGCGGCAAAATCTGGCTTGAGACGAGCGATGGTGCGCGTTCGTTATATACAAGCACAGGGTTTAAGGAATTATCAGGGATTATGAAATATGCAGACATACAGAATAGCAAATCTTAAAATAGTGTCGGTAATGGAATCGACCGAAAGGATATGCTATGTGCTTTATCCTCTTGATTGCCTCGGGGAGTGGATTGAGGAAGCGGCACGTAAGTTCGGCGTATCGATAGCAGTGATAACTGGTATGGACTGGGATGATGATCTCACGCCCTGGCCTGCTAAGGGAGAACCGCCTGGCAGTCCTGATTTCAAGGGGAAAGCCTTCGGATTCCTTTCGACATTTATAACGGAAGTGATTCCGGCTATTGAACAGCGGATGGACTTGACCGACAGTATCGAAAGAACTTTGGCAGGCGTTTCCCTCTCGGGTCTGTTCGCGCTTTGGCAGTGGATGACAAAAGATACATTCCACAACATAATCTGTCTGTCCGGATCGTTCTGGTATGACGGCTTTGTCGCGTGGATAAAGTCGCAACATGTTCCGGAAAAGACCGGAAAAGCATATTTTCTGTTAGGTGATCTGGAAGCTAAAACGAAGGTAAAGGCATTCCGGCCGGTGCAGGCTGACAGCATAGAGATTGTAAGATATCTGCATGATAACGGCATCGACGATGTTTTCGAACTTGTGCCGGGCAATCATTATCAATATGGTGAACAACGTCTCGATCGCGCATTCACTTGGATGTTTCGTCGGGATCTGACAGAATCGTTATAGAACATGGCTTTTAGATTGTTATAACCACTTGAGTTTGCGAAGGCATAGAAAGGCGACGGTGGTAAGGACTGCGGCGATGCCGAGAATGATCCAGAATGCATATGGCGAGGCTATGAGGATATCTACGTTCATGCCGTAGAGCGAGGCTACGAAGGTCGGTACTATTAGAATTATCGATAGCGCAGACATGCGCTTCATGACATTGTTGACGTTATTGGATATTATGGAGGAATAAGAATCCATGGTCGCTTTCAGGATATCGTTCGATATTCCTACGGTCGTATCGGCCTGTCGCATCTCGATATCGACATCCTCGACGAGATCTTCGTCGATCTCATGCTCGTATATTTTTTGAATTCTTTCAAGCACCATGACATCGCCTTTGATAGATGTATTGAAGAGAACGAGGGATTTCTGAAGCTTCATAAGTTGCTTTAGGTCATCGTTTTCGACGGATTTCTCAAGAGATCTTTCGGTACCTATGACATAGTCGGACATTTGTTTGAGATATTCCAGATACCAGTATGCAGTAGAGAAAAAGATGCGTAGAGTAAATTCGGAAACAGTCCGTGTCTCCAGGCTTGTCTGGCATGAATGTGCAGCAAGATCGTCAGGTAGAGTCGTCTTGTGGAAACATACGGTGATTACCCGTTTGCCTGATCGGCTGATGATTCCGAACGGTACGGTGGTATACGGCATTATGTCGCTGTCGCATTCTATGGGAATACGTATTATTGTCATCAGCCACTCGCCGTTGCGCTCTACACGTGGTCGCTCGTCCTTGTCTTCGAGATATTCGAGAAGAATGGGAGGGACACCTTCTTGTCCGATGAGATATCCTACGTCCTCGCGGTCGGGATCGACTATACTCACCCAATATGCTTCGGTCTGTTTCTCTGTCGGGTGAAACCCTTTGTCATCATAGAAATATCTTCTCATCTCGGATCAGATTCATAACTTATTGATTATTTAACAATCTGCTCCTTTATTTGTTTTAATAAGCAGCCGAAGCCCGGTAAAAGATGTCGGTGGCAATTGTGATTTCATTTTTTATGCTTACTTTTGTGAGCTTTTTTACGGCGATTATATCTGTCAGAAAATGTATTTTTCACCTATAATATCCTTTACGGCCCTCTGGCTCATCGGTATTTGCGCATTGTGTGTGCTTGCTGTGGCTTCCTACTATTTTTTCAGGGTAAGAACAGTCATCAATTATCGCAAGCGCGCCGACAGCGAGCGCCCGGACAAACCGGATGCCGACTATCTTCCCGCCTCGGTGATAATATATTCGCAGGGGGATGCTGAAAATCTGAGGGAACTTCTTGAAACGGTTCTCAATCAGGACTATCCGGCAGCCTACGAGGTTATTGTGGTCAATGAGGGAGAGGCAGGTGACGTACGCGACACTGTGGGAATGTTGCGTAATCGGTATCCTAATCTCTATCTGACGTTCACGCCTGAAGGAGTTGTCAATCTGAGCCGTAAGAAACTTGCACTTACTCTCGGGCTTAAAGCGGCGCGGTATGATGTGGCGGTTCTTACGACATCTGCCGCAATTGTGCCGTCTTCGCTGTGGCTGAGACGTATGACGGCGCGTTTCAGTGTCGATTCTCCGGTTGAGGTGGTGCTTGGTTTCGCTGCGGTTGATCCGTCGGAGGATTCTCAAGCAGGTCGTCGGCGTCGTGCGTTCGATTTTGTTGTGGAAAATGTCCGATGGCTTGCTGTCGCCATAGCCGGAAAGCCATTCCGCGGCACCGAGTATAATATCGCATATCGCCGCTCGCTCTTTTTACGAAATAAAGGCTTTGCCCGGTCGCTCAATCTGCATTCGGGCGACGATGATATTTTTATATCGGAAATTGCGCGTGGTTCGAATACAGAAGTTGAGTTGTCGGAAGATTCCATTGTTCGTCTGCGTCATGGCAATCATCCGCGTCTGTTCAACGAGCGTGTGCTAAGGCGTATATTCACCGAGCGGTTTATCCGCCGCAGGCCCCGTATACTTATGTCTCTTGCAGGTGTACTTCAGCTGGCAGCTGTTGCTGCTGGTATTGCCGCGGCTGTCATCGACTGGCCGAATCTACAGGTTACCGTTATTGTGGCTGCGATTCTTGTCGCCATGATAGTTCTCGATATTGTTACATGGCGTAAGGCTATGAAAGCACTGAAGTCGCGTTCTCTCATGCTCACCATACCATGGTTCGTTCTCACACATCCGGCTCGCAGGGCAATGGCTCGTGTGCGTTCACGTCTGAGCAAACAGAAGAAATATACTTGGGATTAATAGCTGAAAAAGTCTTTGGATATTCGCATCCAAAGACTTTTTTATGATACTCTTATTCGCACTTGCAGCCTGCGACGGGTATTTTTGCGATACGGCGTGCATGGCGGCCGCCTTCGAATTCAGTCGACAGGAATACATCTACAATTTCAAGAGCCACTTCAGGCGAAATGAAGCGGGCGGGTAATACGAGAACATTGGCGTCGTTGTGGGCTCGGGCAAGACGCGCAAGTTCGGGCGTCCAGCACAGAGCGGCGCGGATACCTTGATGCTTGTTGAGGGTTATACCGATACCGTTGCCACTGCCGCATATGGCAATACCGGGGTAATTTTCACCTTTCTCGATAGCTACGGCGCAAGGGTGGGCGTAATCGGCGTAATCACAACTTTCGGCGCTATGTGTACCGAAGTCCCGACATGAAACACCTTTCGATTCCAGATAGCCCTTGACCATCTCTTTCAGCTCATAGCCTGCATGATCACTGCATGTGGCCGGCTGTATCCCTTCCTTTAAAATAGTCATAAATCGTATGTTATTAGCAAGTTAATAGTTATGAAGGAGCAACTGCGTACACTTGTTCGCAATTAACTGCACAAAAATAATGAAAAAAATCCGTCAAAAATTTCATATTAAAGAAAAAAGCACTAATTTTGCAACGCAAAAGAGCTAAAGCTCACCTATGCCCAGGTGGCGGAATGGTAGACGCGCTCGTTTCAGGTGCGAGTGCTGCGAGGCGTGCAGGTTCGAGTCCTGTTCTGGGCACCACAACCCCTTGATAATCGACTGATTTTCAAGGGGTTTCTTGTTTCTCTGGTGTACTAAAAGTGTACTCAATGCGAAAGTGTACTGCAAAAGTCGGCCGCGAAAAGAAAGAATCGACGAAAAATTTTCAAATGATGTTTTATCGACCGGAATAACTTTTCGTATCGAGATATGGCAACATTTTTAGCCCGATACCGAACCATGTATCATTCTAACGCTCGGTAAGAAAATTATGTGATGTCATATCGGATTTGAATTGAATGTGGCAACTGCATAATCTGATTGATCGCAACAATGGTTGCGATCTCCATTCTATAATCCCGAAATAGTCGAAACTCGCCTTTGAAATCCTGTGCTGCCGACCAATTCAGGTGTGTCTATTAGAGTTTCAAATTATAGCCTGACTTTTCGGATAACGAAAAGTGGTTTATTATTTCTGAATTTCACATCGAATTGCCGCATAGCATATAGCTTTTATAATCGGATAGTGATTCTCAACTTTGGGTATGCTGCCGAGTCGGTTAATTGCCAAACTGAATTGCCGTATGACGCAGCCGAATAAGAGAGCCATACCATTACCAACCAGACTTGGAGTAAACCCAGCAAGCATAACCGCCTTCTTGCCATATAAAAACCATGCTCGCAGTAGGCTTGGACTCGGCAACGGAAGTTGTCGCAAATGCCCGCAGGGGGAAGTAGGCTCCCCATGCTGGGTTTTATACGGCAAGCCTACGCCAAAGCAGCACATTCGGGAACATACGCCTTTTGAGAGCCATTTTGACAGATCTACGGCTATTCACAGACGAAAAATCGACATTCAGGAGCTTGCTCAGACACCGCCGATGCGGCAACTCTCAGAGGATTTTTAATCCGAAGGGGGGTATTAGGCTACCCCGATACCGGGTAATGCGGCAACAGGCTTATTTCGCGCAAGCGCGTTGGCTCTGTCAGTCGGTTCTATCGAGAGTGACGCCGTGGGCCTCACATTGGTGGAAGAAGGTCGCAATTGTCACCTTTCGGGTTGTTCTGAGAAGGTTTGTGAACTTCGTGTCGGCCTTTGCCCGATCATAGCCGGTGTAAATGGAGCTGACGGCATGGAAGAACTCTCTTCCGTTCTCTCCAAGATTCGCCAATGCCATACCGATTTCAATCCAGTTGCTATATCCGTCGGTTAGGTCGATACCTCGTCTTACAACTTCTTCGGTCAGACGAGCTACTTTGTCAAGTGTTGTTTCCGGATTTTCATTCCAAGTGCGCTGCCCCATTGCAGCTGTTGTTTTTGTCGGATTATGTTTTGGGGTAGTTGTCGCATCAAATATCCGGAATGGCTCGGCACTGTCGTTGACATATGGTTCCGGATCATAGCTGGCGAATCGAAGCCGCTTCACATCCTTGCACTGTCCATCAATGACTATACTGAGCCGCGACCTGAACAGTCGTTGCAGTGCAAGGAAGTGGCCGAGGTGATTTTCGGGATGCGACAACCGAAAGATAGCAAAGCAGCCGTTTCCGCTCGCCGAGAGTGAACAGTATGCCACCTCCGCAACCTTGCAAACCTCGGCTTTCAATTCGGCGCCGCTTGCAAATCCAGGATTGTCCTGTCCGTCAATGTCTATGCAGATCAACCCAGTGTGCTCGAAGACATCATCAGCCTTACGCCCATTAGGGCAGATAGCTGAAATGGTAGCGCATGGCAGACCTGATTTTAGTCGAGTGCGTTCAGCCTTGTCCTCCGTCATACGGATTTGTTGGATATGTTGATGCGACGACGCATCATTGAGGAATTCGGCAAGTGATGCGACACGACCGTTAGTTGATGTAACGCTGTCGAATATCGTTATAGGAGTTTCAAGAATATTCATGAGCTGATAAAATTGTTTGTTTCTGTCCTATGTCCTACGTCCTCCCCAGAGGATTTTGAACAGGACATAGGACGTAGGACATCGTTATTCATTCATCCATCGCCGAACCTGACGAGGGTCTACTCCGATTGCTTCCGCAAGTTTTGACTTTACCAGATTCGGAAACCGGCGCTCCAGTAATAGCATCAGCTCCTTGTTGGAGAGTTGAGCCGTTGCGTTGGCCGGACCGATTATGTCCGTCAGCATACGGAGTTGAGACGCCTGTGAATAGTATGCCATATCAACGGCCCAGCTCATTTGCTCTGCAGTGACGACTGACGGTTGTGTTCCTTGTTCGACCGCATTCATCACACAGGCGATTCCAGCAAGCTGAAGAACGTAGATTCTCAACTTTCCCCAGATGGATGCTTCGTAGTCGGTTGCAGATGCTTCATCTGCTTGGAATGAGTTTTCAACGAAACGGCAGTATACGTCTATCGCCGATTCGGAAGCTGTTATCACAGATGAGGCTACATTATTATATGTGTCGATGATAATCTTGTTCCAAGCCTCCATTACAATAGGGTCGATTGTTACTGCCTCCGGCGATTTTCGTGCCGTGCGTTTTGGCATATCGGTGGGATAGAATGTCAGGAATCGGTTGAGGAATCCCATTGACAGAAATTTCGGATTGTCGAATGTCGGTTTCAACATCCCTGGCTGAATGCCGCTCACCCACGAGTAAAACGGAGCCTTTATGACTTTCAGGCCTTCGCCTTTGCGATTGGAAGAGAACGGAGTGCAGTCACGAAGTGATAGCAATGCGCTCAATTCGCCGCTGCTGCCATATCGCCCGATGTCGCCGATTGTTGCCGTCAGTTCCTCGCGGCTGTTGAGAAGTCCGTGCGGATTGTCCTCCAGAGCCTGATTGCGTGCTTCGGGTGTAGAATCCTCAATCAGAATCTGACTGGTCTTCGGAAGTGGCTTTTCGTTTCCGGCAGCACGCTCGGCTTTCACGGCTTCTACCTTTGCGCTGTATTCATCAAACAGCCGATTGTTGATTTTGTACAGCGGAGCGTAGATGTCCTTCATTGGAGCGGTCTTATTGGCCGTACTGCGTCCAATCATCATTATCCACAGATTGAGCCGGTTGTTATAACCGTAGGCATTGAGCACAATCCGGCTCCCGATGGCTATACTTGCTGCACCCAACGCCGGACCGAGTGCGAAGTCAATGGCTGCCTGACGCTTCTCCGACACCTCACGGATAATCCTCCGCATCGTTGCCGGAAGTCCGTAGATTGGAGGCGACAGCTCCGTATTGAAAGAGATAATCTCGCCGCACATCACTTCCGGGTCTTGAGGCAATAGGCATTCGCCCGTTGCGCGATTTCAGATTTTGTTGAGATTCTTCCGGCGAGAATCCATGCCTCAAGTTCGCTTCGCTTGAAGTAACACCTCTTGCCTGTCGGCTTGTAATGGGGAATCGCCTGTGCGCTTGTCTGCTTGTAGAGATAGCTTTTCGACACACTGAGAAATTCGGCAGCTTCCTCGATAGTGAGGATTTCTTTGAGAGTTGAGACAGGAACAGCGTTGGTTGCCTGATTTGATTGAAGATTAAAATTGTCCGCCATGATATGAATTATTAGCGGTTATGGTCGTCGGGGAAGTGTTGCAGGCATTCCCGTGTTCACCATCTGAAAAGATGTCTCTGCAATTGACATCGTATCAATACAACGGCAAAATTATGCAAATAAATTTACTCATAAAAGCCTGTCAACCAGATATTCACAATCTTTACAAATGGGGCGATTATTTATATATGCTCTTTCGCCCTACTATTCACCTATTTGTTCCCAAATCCATATAAATATCGACTACTTTTGCCAACAATTTTTACCAACCGCGCCGATATTTATATATTGGCTCCTATGGGCTTATGTTTCTGAGCATACTCGATGATAGTCTCAGGAATTTTTGCTAATTTTGCAATATGAACCCCGCGATGCGTGGTGCCTCGGAGGAGGATAAGCACCGGGTATTGGGAGGTTCGTATACATAATACGAAAGGCGTTTATCAACGCTTTATTTCTTGGCTTCTTGGAAATTTGGCCGTTTTCGAAACTATAGTCAAGAGTGAAGCAATGGTGGATGCCGCGGGTAAGTTTATGTTACCTTAGTCCAAACTCAACTGATTTTGGACTGAGTGTTTGCATATACATACTTCGCGGGTGATTCTACCTTGCTCATTCTACTATAGTGGGCGAGGCCAAATGCCCCAAGAAGCGGAATGAGCAATGGTGTGGCTCCCGCTTTTCTTTTATCCAAACCAATCTAATTGCCATATGGAGTCAGTGGCTGTGAAGGCTGATGGCTCGAATATTCGACAATATAGACTTGAAGTTCACTCAAGGACTTCAGGATATAATAACAAACACAGGCGTCAAGCGTGTGGACTTCTGTGTTGGCTACTTTAATCTTCGAGGGTGGGATTTGATTATCGACCAGATAGATAATTTGCTCGGTGATTACGTTGAGGAAGAATCTGCGAGGGAGCCGCAATTCCGTATCTGTCGTTTGCTCGTCGGAATGCATCAGCCGCCGGAAGAATTGACGCGATGGTTATATAGTAATGAAGACTGTACGCCTGACCCTGAATTTGTCCGTAGTCAGAAAGTAAGAATTGCCCGCGATTTTCGCCGTCAGCTTCAACTCGGTCTTCCGACTAAGAAAGATGAACTGACTCTGCGCCGCCTTTCGCAGCAGCTTAAAGACGGCAAGGTCTGTGTAAAGTTATATCTTCGCCATCCACTTCACGCCAAGCTTTATCTTGCACATCGTCCTGACGATAATTTCAACAAGATAATGGCTTTGATGGGCAGCAGTAACCTCACTTTTTCAGGACTTCGCGGAAATGGCGAGTTAAATGCAGAATTTGCCGACAGCGACCAATCCAAGAAACTTGCCGATTGGTTCGATGACCGCTGGGATGACAAATTCTGTATTGACATTACTAAAGAACTCATAGACGCAATCGACAATTCGTGGGCCGGTAAAGATGAAATACCCCCATATTACATCTATCTTAAAGCCGCCTACCATCTAAGCGAAGAAGCCCGCAGCGGCATCAAGGAATTTGCGCTCACTCCCGAATTTCGTCGTGAACTTTTCGATTTTCAGCAGACCGCTGTTAAAATCGCCGCCCGACATCTTCGCAATGATAAGCGCGGCGGTGCCATGATTGGCGATGTCGTAGGCCTTGGTAAAACCATCACGGCTTGTGCAATCGCCAAGATTTACGAGACTACTTACGCGAGCAGCACTCTGATTATTTGCCCGGCTAATCTCCAGGAGATGTGGAAGAAGTATGCCCGCAAGTATGACCTCAAAGTAGATATAATGTCAATGGCGAAACCTATTGACGTTGACAATGCCCGTTACTATCGCCTAATAATAATCGATGAAAGCCATAACCTCCGCAATGGTGCAAAAGGCAGTCGATATCGCAACATAAAACAACTTATCGACCGTCAGGACAGCAACGTGCTTCTTCTCACGGCCACGCCTTATAATAAGGATTTCTCCGACCTCGCCAATCAGCTCCGGTTGTTTATCGACGAAGACCAGGACCTCGGTATGCGTCCTGAAACCTATATCCGCAGCCTCGGAGGCGAGCGCCAATTTATGCAGACCCATAGCGAGACTTTTATCCGCAGTATTGCGGCTTTCGATAAAAGCGATTGCGTGGAGGACTGGAACGAGCTTATGAAGCTGTTCCTTGTCCGTCGCACACGCACTTTCATCAAGGAGAACTATGCAAAAATAGACCCTGAGAATGGTCGCCGCTATCTGGAGTTCCCCGATAAATCGCGCTCATATTTTCCCGACCGTCTTCCAAAGGCACTGAAATTCAAGACAACGCCCGGTGACCAGTATTCCCGGCTCTACTCCGACAAAATGATTGAGATGATGGAATCACTCAATCTGCCGCGCTATGGTCTTACCGCTTTCCTCAATGAAGAAAAAGCAAAGGAAGCCTCAGTTACCGAGAAAGGCATCATAGAGAACCTTTCCCGCGCCGGTACACAGCAGATGGGATTTTGCAAATCTACTTTCTTCAAACGTATAGACAGTTGCGGCTTCTCTTTCCTCTTGACGCTTTCACGCCATATACTTCGCAATATGGTTTTCATCTACGCTCTTGAAAATAAGCTGCGGCTACCCATAGGCGATGAAAATCAGTTGCCCGACGATTTCATCGACGATGAAGATGTCAACGGCAACATTCTCGACGAAGAATTTTCCAAAAACGGATTGCCCGGCAAAGGTGGTCTGCCTAAAATCTCAACTGACCTCGATGAGTATATGCGTCGCGCCGAGGAATATTATAACCTTATCGCGACCAAAAACAATGTCGGTTTCATAGATTCTAAGTATTTCAAGCGCACTCTCAAGCAACAGCTTAAAAAAGACTGTGAAACGCTTATCGAGATGATTAAACTTTGTGGAGAGTGGCAACCGACCACCGACCAAAAGCTCAATCTGCTCTATGAAATGCTGACTACGACGCATAGGGATGAAAAGGTCGTAGTGTTTACGCAATATTCCGATACGGCTAACTACATTTATCGCGAACTTAAACATCGCGGACTTAAACAGCTTTCCGTCGTAACTGGTGGATGTGAGAATCCCACAGCCGAAGTCGAGAAGTTCTCACCTATTAGCAATGACCGGCCCGATATACCCCCCGAGGAGCAATACCGTATAATCATTGCTACCGATGTTCTTTCTGAAGGTCAGAACCTTCAGGACAGCCACATCATTGTGAACTTCGACCTGCCGTGGGCTATTATACGACTTATTCAACGAGCCGGTCGTGTTGACCGTATCGGTCAGAAAGAGGACCAGATATACTGCTATTCTTTCTTCCCGGCTGATGGCGTCGAGAAAATAATCTCGCTTCGTGAGCGGCTTAACAACCGTATCAACCAAAACGCCAATATCATCGGCTCCGACGAAATATTCTTTGAGGGTAACGAGAAGAACCTGCGCGATATGTTCAACGAAAAAGCAGGTACGCTCGACGATGAAGACGATGGCGAGGTCGACCTTTCTTCGCAAGCCTTCCAGATATGGAAGAACGCGACCGACGCAAACCCGAAGCTGAAAGAAATTATCCCTCAGTTGCAAAACATGGTTTATTCCACCAAAGCTGTTGAAGATGCCGGTAGCGCCGGAGTCATTACATACGCCCGGACTTACAACGACTTCGATGTATTGACATGGCTTGCTCCTGACGGTTCGGTAGTCAGCCATTCCCAAAAGAAAATCCTTCAGGCCATGCAATGCTCGCTCGCGGATCCGAGTGTCGAACCGCTCGCCAATCACCACGAACTGGTCTGCCAGGCTGTCGAACAAGTAGAGCAGGAAACCGCCGATCCGACTACCGCAGGTATTCTCGGCAATCGTTTCTCCACCCGCTACCGCCTTGTTGATTTGCTCGACCACTACTATAAGCAGGATATGAATATTTTCTATACGGCGGAGGACAAGGAGGACCTGAAACTCGCCATAGACGATATTTATAACTATCCCCTTCTCGACTCGGCAAAACTGACTATCGGACAGATGTTGCGCCGAAACCAGAACAACGATGAAATTGTGCAGTATGTGCTCGACATCCGCAAGAACGGTGCACTCTGCCGCCTCCCAGTGGAAGACAATGCCCATCGCGACCCGGTAATTGTCTGCTCTCTTGGTATGAAATACAATAAATAATTCCTTGCCATGTTAAGAACGCCTCAATTCTTCACTCTCATTCGCCAAGGCGATTTCAAGGAACTTTTTGTCTCGGAACTCGGCTGGAACCGCTATCGTGGTTACGCCCAGTTGCCGCCCATTCTTGTCGATGACAAGGAATATAATATAACCGCAATAGCTGAACGCAGCGGTTTCCAGATATTATATTCGGAGGTGGATGAAATCCCCACTCAGAGTGTTGCCAAAAAGATTGACACAAAACTGCGGCGACAGGCACTTGACTACATCTGCATCTATCGTCTGCGCGGCACCGCTCACGATCTTTGGGTAGTACCGGTACGGACCAACGAGAAACGCGACCTGGTTCTTGTGGAATATGACAACGCCAATGCCGAAGTTCTCTATCAGAAAATCGACGGAATTACCTTTGAACTTGATGAGGAAACGAATATCGTAGACCTCCGCTCAAAAGTGCAGACGGCCTTCGCCGTCAACTCCGAGAAAATCACAAAGGATTTTTATGCCGGTTTCAAGAAACAGCATAAACTCTTTGCCGACTTTATTACGGGCATAGATGACCATGTAGAGACCAAGAACAACCGTAATAAACAATGGTACACGTCAGTTATGCTCAACCGACTTATGTTCTGCTATTTTATTCAGAAGAAAGGCTTTCTCGACCTCGATGTAGACTATCTGCGTAATAAGCTGAACTATGTCCGGGCAAACGAGGGCGAGGATAAATTCTATAATTTCTATCGCAGCTTCCTTCGTCGGCTGTTCCATGACGGTTTGAACACGCCGAAACATTCCCGCGACTTTGAGGCAGTGTTCGGGAAAATACCGTATCTCAACGGCGGTATGTTCGACGAACATCAGCTCGAAGCCGATTATGCCGACATCGACATTCCCGACGAGGCGTTTATCGGTCTGTTTGACTTCTTCGACAAATGGAACTGGCATCTCGATACTCGCCTGACCGCTTCGGGCCGCGACATCAACCCCGATGTACTCGGCTATATCTTCGAGCAATACATCAACGACCGCGCCCAAATGGGAGCGTACTATACCAAAGAGGATATCACTGAATATATTGGTCGCAACTGCATCTTGCCTTACCTTTTTGACCAAGTGCGCACTTCGACGAAAGACTCCGCCAAAGAGTTTGAACCGAATGGGTATGTATGGCGCACCCTGCGCGATAGCGGCGACCGATATATCTTCGACGCTGTCAAGAAGGGCTATACCGATTTCAGGCAAATTCCCGAAAACATCGCTCGCGGCATCATTACCGAAGAAATGCGGCGGGAATATGCAGAAACGCCGGTGAGCGAACTCCCCGATAATCATATTCCTCTCGCTGAACTTCGTTCCGACTGGAATAGCCGCACACCCGAACCATGGGGGCTGCCTAACGAAATATGGCGCGAAACCATCGACCGCCTGCAGCGGTGCGATGATATTCTCGGCAAAATCAATCGTGGTGAAATCACTTCGATAAACGACTTCATCACCTACAATCTCGATATCCGCACATTTGCCGCCGACCTTATTGCTCATGGCGACAGCCGCTTTGTCGGGTGGTTCTACCACGCATTGCAACGCGTAACGATTCTCGACCCCACCTGCGGCTCAGGCGCATTCCTTTTCGCGGCTATGAACATACTCGAACCGCTCTATGAAATCTGCATAGACCGGATGCAAGAGTTCAATCGTGAAAACCTGGTAATGTTTAAGACGGAACTTGCCGAGATTACCGACAAGTACCGCTCCAATATCCAATATTTCATCTTCAAGTCAATCATTCTGCGCAACCTCTACGGCGTTGATATAATGGTTGAAGCCACCGAGATTGCGAAGTTGCGCCTGTTCCTGAAGATGGTTGCAGTCGTGGACGTTGACCGCAGAGCCGACAATCTCGGCCTCGACCCGTTGCCCGACATCGACTTCAATATCCGCTGCGGCAACACTCTCGTCGGATATGCCAACAAAGAACAACTCGATCACGACCTCGGCCACGCCGAGGACATTTTGCAAGAAATTGCTAATCAGGAGTTCAAGCATCAGATTGACGAAGAAATGCAGAAAGTCGCCCGCGCCTACGACATTTTCAAGGATGTTCAACTTCGTCAAGCCGAGGATATGTTTGCCTTCAAACAAGCCAAGCACGAACTGCGCAAACGACTCTCTGTCCTTAACGACAAACTCAATCGTCGTCTGTTCATTGCAATTTCCGGCTACCGCGCAAATGACGGTATAGATTTTACTACAACCAAAGCATACAGAGATTGGCTAAGCTCTCATCAGCCATTCCACTGGCTTGCAGAGTTCTATCAAATCATAGAAGGTAACAAGGGTTTTGATGTTATTATAGGCAATCCACCCTATGTTGAATATTCTAAACGTAATGTAAACTATCAATTATCTAAGTTTGAAACACAAAAGGCTTCAAATTTATATTCATATGTATTTGAACGTTCTTTTGGAATTGGCAAAGATTATATAGGTCTTATTGTCCAACTTTCTGCAATAGGAACGGAAAGTATGCGACCGCTGCAACAATATCTTATTAAAAATTCAGGAACAATGCATTATGGGTGTTATCCTGAAAGGCCTCAACAGCTCTTTGAAGGAGCTTGTATAGCCCTATCGATTTTGATCTGTAATAAAAAGGGAGATAAAAATATTTTCAGTTCAGGAATTAATCGTGTTTCAGATGGATCTAGAATTCATCTGTTTAGACAAATAACATTTACTAATATAAAGGCTACTGATTTTCTATCAGACTATTCCCTCTATCCCAAATTTAAAAATCAACTTGAAAAAGACATATTCAACAAACTGATAGTTGATTCTACTATTAGTAAATATCTTGGCGTAAATAATAATAATGCATTAACATATCGAACTGCAGGTGGTCGTTATTGGAAGATTGTAATTAATCGCCCTTTCGCCAATACTTCTACTTCTAACAAAACTAAGGCTCTTAATGATAAGATCTCAAGTTCTGAGTTAGTAGCAGTCCTTAATACCAATCTGTTTTGGTGGTATTATGCAAATTTCTTTGATTTGTATAATTTTAAAGACTATATGATATTCCACTTCCCATATAGCTCTGATGGGAAAAAAGAATCAAAGGAATTGTCTCGACTCGGAAAGTCACTCATGAAATCTTATGAGCATAATAAAGTAGAAAATACTCAATTCATACAGAGTAGGCAACAAACGACTGTATTTGAATCATTCAATCCCTCTAAATCCAAACCAATTATTGACGAAATAGATACAGTTTTGGCTCGGCACTATGGCTTTACCGACGAGGAACTTGATTTCATAATCAATTATGACATCAAGTATCGTATGGGCGATGAACTCAACAGCACCGATGAATAATGGAAACACTCGGCAACATTTCTTTACTTGACCGTAAGAAGATTGGTTATTTTGCTTCGAGCAAAATAGCTACTTTGTCAGTGCTCCCTACGCTCGACTGGGCTGCAGAAGTAGCCACTCGCGAAGATGTTGCCATTGTTAGCGGTTTCCACTCCAAAATGGAGCGCGAAGTCCTCGATTTTCTTCTCCGAGGCAAATGCGGAATAGTCTGCGTCCTCGCCCGGTCTATCTACAAAAAGATTCCTGACAAGTTCAGCGAGGCATACAACTCTAGACGTGTCCTATTCATTGCTCCATTCAAAACTTCCGCCACAATGACATCCCGCCATTTATGCGGAAAACGCAACGAATACGTCGCCTCCATTTCTGACGAACTCGTCTTCTCCTCCCTCACCCCCGATAGCTCGTTATATCCTTTATCAGACACAATAAAGACTCTGGTTATAATGACATAATGCAGCACCTTTTCAAAGTAATATCTCAACAATGCAAGAATATGAATTATACTGCATTAGTATAACCAATCTCCTTTCTGATAGTATCCAATACGCCTCCAATCCAATTAATAAGATCGGAGTCTGTTTCTATCTTGTGCCTATGAGATTGATTTTTTGCCCATTGGCCATTCATTGCAAAATGCATTTCTTTTAACTCTGATATGTCTTCTTCTTTGGGGGCTATAATCTGCATAAAACCATTGTCTCCGCATCTTTGTGCATATTCAGTAAAAGTTCTAGAAAGAGCTGTGTCTGCAGTAAAATGCCAATGAGGTTGAGGATGCTCGTCGGTCGATTCTGAATAATCGTCCCACTCTGCTCGGAAAATTTGTATTATAAAGTCACTTATTTTCTTGAAAATTGATATAGATACTGATATTTGTTCTACTCGTTCTCTCGCTTTTCTTTTACCTTGTGGAACGTGGATGCCATAGAGAATCTTTATTTCCATGAAGATATAATATTGGTCAAACCAATTGTAGACACTTACTTCACCAGTAATTCCATCTTCTAATCTATTTAAGGCTAAATCATTTCCGTGCGTTTGGTAAACACGAGACATATTACTCTCGCTAACTTTGTCTAACGCAAAACCGGGTCCAACAAGACCTCCCAATCTTCGATTTAGATCTCTGATGATTGAATCTATATTTTCTATCATATTCTAAATATAATAGAGTCAGGGCTCATAATAGACTTTCAATAATACTATTAATACTCTCTTGATAGAACCATGATCCATCTGAAGATATTGCTTTTCCCAGTTGCACCAACTTATGAAATTCGGGAAGATTTCTATCACGAATTAAGCTTGATGATAAAATAGGGATCTGATTGGTAAACTTTGCGGATAAATCATAGACATTCCCTCCTGCTAATTGCGTGGAATATATTGACAACATTTTTTCAAATGTTGAACTTGAGAAGAATGCCAAATAGAAATAATAATCATCCTCAGAGAATTTCCTCTTGGGAATCCAAGCATGACCTCGTTCAATTACAAATGTTCCTTCAACGTCAAGTGCAAATGATTTCGCACTTCCGAATTCTGTTGATACAATTCTTGTTTCAGACTTTAACAACCAATCTCTATGTCGGCTCAAGACCCACCAATGTTCTTTATTGGAAATAGATCTTCTGCTCATTAATTTATCTTTAAATGGCAAAAATCTTTTATAGGTATATGGAGCTTCAGACTGCAATTGTTCTTCAGTTTGAATTAACAAACCATTGTCATCATATGGGAACCAAACGTAGTTTTTAATTGTAAGCTGTCCATTAAGTATGGCTCCATTATCTATTGACGGCCTATAGTATTTTCTTTCGGCTTTAGGTAAATCCTCATATTGTTCTTTCGGAATAATAAATGTTTGGTTATCACCAGTTCGTATACCTTGTTTAACTGTGAAAACGGTCTGTAATGGAACGACCACCCCAAAGCGTAATAAATCGGAAAGTTTCAATCTTAAATTATAATCAGATTTTGAGACCACTTTCCAAGAATTATTTATATCCGGATACATATCTGGTTGATAGATACTATACCCCTTTTCATCTATCTCAGGCAAATTGGCATCTTGCATTTTTCTCAAAGCACATAACGCTTTAGGAGCAATCCCTTTTTCATTATTGCACCACAATAATGTAGTGAAATCCAGCCCTTGCTTTTTTTGTCCGACATAGATGCTTACATCAGTCAACGCGCTTTCAAAAACATAATTACCTAACTTGCCGACTAGTTTATTAGTATAAAGTTCATTCAGTTCTGCTCTTATGGGCACATAATTATCTGAAGTAAAAAATGCAGAAGGTAGTACACAACCAAGCATTCCACTCTCTTTAAGCGAATGAAATGCCTTATACAAAAATGGGATTGCTAAATTGGGTTTAGTTATATCGAATGGAAATACATTAGACACTCTACCGCGTTCTTCCTTGTTTAATAATTCCCATGCTTTATAAGGAGGATTCATAAGAATGATATCTACATCATTGTCCCATTCCTCCATCAATGAATCATCAACTACCTTTAAACAAATAGACAATCTCTCTCCCCAATATTCTTTTTGAGCAAATTTTAGCAAAAAGGATGTTGTACTAATACCACATTCGGATTTATCCCATCCTTTTAAGGTAATGTTACCTTTATAGTTCAGACCATGTAATTGTTTGAGAATTTCCACCAAAAACTCTCCAGACCCACAAGCCGGGTCAAATATACATATATGCGGTAAATTTATGTCGATATTTCGCAAACACTGCTCAACGATAGTTCGCGCTACATATTGCGGAGTATAGTACGTACTACTATAATCTGATAACGAACTTATAAGTCTGTTACTTACATCGCCAAATAAATCTCGTTCTGAAAAAAAAGTATCAACTATTCTATGAGCCTCTTGGAAGATAGGACCAGAACAATGTCTAAGAATGATATCTAAATCTGGTTTAATTTGTTTTACCCCAGAACGGATATCATCTATAAATAAGTCAAATCCCTCTGGTAACTGTACTCGAGATATTCCATAACTCTCAAAATCAATCTCATTTACATCGTCATATGAAAGGGAAAGTAAAAGTATATATAAATAATTTAAAGCCTCTAATGGAGCTCTGTCTTCATGAGTTAAATTCCTCATTTTCCTAAACAAACTTATAATGAAAGGCACTACATCATTAACTGTTGCATAGGATGAAGATAGGATATACTTATAGAACTTGTCTATATTAGACTCAACGTAATGTTTTTTTATTGGCTCAACATTATCTTTTAACCAATTATAAATTTTAACGTCATCATTACCTATGGCAATATAATTTTTCGTATTAAGAGACCATGCTATTGTGTCAAAATTTCTTTTATCCAATTCTGGTGACACATCAAGACAAAAATCTCCCACACCACCTGTCAGTAGAGCGTATTGCGTAGGAGTATTAGCCTTGACGTTTATAGGATAAACGCCAAATGCACGCCGCCAATGTTTTATGTCTCTTAAATCGAACATATTCATCCTTATTAAATGTGCAAAGTTACGAAAATTTCTTGACTTATCATCAATGATTATCTATGCTTAATAACATATTCGCCTATGAAGATTGTTCGTAAAAATATCCTGATCTTTTTGTAATATAATCGCATAAAAGGGAAAAGTGATAGTGGGCTCGAAAATACAATCTTAGTTATTTTTGTTAATGAGGTTGACGATGACTTTGACCATGGTATCTTTTTCTTCGGTGCGGCTTTCGGCAATCATAAGAGTGAGAGCGACAAGTGTATTGTCGGCGATGCGCTTGGAGCCGTCCTCATTATAAAGGATGCCGTTGCCGTTGAGGAACCACAGGAATAGTGTGGCGGCAATGCGTTTGTTGCCGTCGCTGAAGTAGTGGTTCTTGGTAACGAGATACAGGAGCATGGCTGCCTTTTCCTCGACTGATGGGTAGAGGTCAACGCCGCCGAAAGTCTGATAAATCTGACCGATGGAACTTTTGAAGGAATCGTCTTTCTCGTTGCCGAACAATGTGCTGCCTCCGAATTTCTCATGCAGCTCGCGGATGACTTCCATTGCGTTTTCGTATGTGGCATGGAATGCTTCTTTGCCGGTGGTGTCCTCAATCTTCAACTCCTGATAATCGTAGCGGTCGAGGGTGTCAAGCGCGTATGTATAATCGACAACGACATCAAGCAACGAGCGGCTATCCTCCGTCAGCTTCTCCTGATTCTGGATTGTGCGTCCCAATACCTTTACCAACTGGCTCAGCTCATCATACTTCTGCGCGGCAACCCGTTCGTTGATTGCGTAACCCTGCAAAAGGTATTGTTTCAAAACCTGATTAGCCCAGATTCGGAATGCTGTGGCATTCTTGGAATTGACGCGATAGCCTACCGAAAGGATAGCGTCAAGATTATAGAAATTGGTTTCTGTAGTCTGAGTCTTACCGGCTATTGCACCGTGTCGAGTGGTTGTTTCCATTTTGGAAATAACCATATCCTCCTGAAGTTCGCCGGATGCGAAGATGTTCTTAAGGTGTTTGGAGATAGCCGGAACCTTTGTCCCAAAAAGTTCCGCAATCTGACGCTGTGTGAGCCAGATTGTTTCGCCTTTGACTCTTACATCTATACGAGTGTCACCCTGTGGAGTCTGATATATTACGAGTTGAGATTTATTCGTTTCCATATACAAAAGTAATACTTTTAATTTTCAGACAAGTGCTTTAATCAAAATGAAATATCCGGCAGGGAGTCGATGGCCTCGCGTTTGAGGGAATCGATGGCGCGGGTGTATTTCTCAGTGTGCTTGAGTCCGGCGTGTCCAAGGAGCGAGGCGACGGTCTTGATGTTGGCACCGTTGTTGAGCAGGTTGACTGCGAACGAGTGTCGGGCGCAATGCCAGGTGATATGTTTCTCGATTCCGGCACGGGCAGTCCAGTGACGCAATGCCTTCAGGCACATGGTGTGTGAAGGTAAGGGAAAGATGAGCTGATTCTTGTCGCCGTTCTCCGGCTCGCCCATGAGCTTGAGGTGAGTATCGCTCAATGGCATGTTGACCCAACTTGCCGAACTGTGTCCGGCGGTCTTCGCCTGATTGAAGCGAAGGAGTCGGTTTGAGAAATCGACCTGTGCGAAAGTCAAGTCCTTGACATCGCAGAACCGCAGTCCGGCAAAGAGGCAGAACAGGAATGCCCGGCGTATATCGGGATTCTCGTTTAGGTAATGCGTCATCGCAAGCTGCTTGATTTCATCCATCGACAGAATGTCTTTCTTGAGTTGCTCGCTGTCGATCGTGATAACCACTCCGTCGCAAGGGTTTCGCAGGAAGATTTCATCTTCGGTCGCTTTCTTGAACACCTTCTTGAATCGCTGGAAGAGAGTGTGCGGCCCTTCACCATTGAACCGCGACTGAAGATATTCGGCGAACTCCCGAATCATCTCCGTTGTAATCTGGTCGGGACGGATGGTTTCTACAAAAGCCTTGTACTTTTTCTTTTCCTTCAGGAACTCTTTGAATATGGCAAGACCACGGCGCATGTGGCGCACATCCTTCTTCGTATAATTGTCGATGAAAGATTGGAAGTAATCGAAGAAATTGATTTCTTCGGGATGCTTCGCAAGGCGCAAACCGGTATGCTGTTCCTTCAGTTCCTGCTCCTTCTCGAAACGGATTTTCTCCGCCATTTCGAGAATTTCACGATTTTGCTGACGCTCCATCGGCGAAGTAGGTTTGGCAATTAGATAGAAAGGCAGCGACTCCTTCTTGCGGAGATGAGTAACTTTCTTCTTCGGCTTGCCCTTCATGGCACCTTCGGTGTAATACACCACTTTGCCGTCGGCATCTTTTACTACCTCCTCGCTTCGTCCGAGGTAGTATTCAAGGTAGAGTGCAATGCGTCCGTCCTTCAGTTCGCGTTGTTCGAGCTTGGGGTTCTGCTTGGTCTGTTTCTGTAGCTTTGCCATAGAGTGAGAGGGTTTTAAGTGTATTCGGTTCTCCAACCTGCAATTATGAGTACACCGGGAGTACACCCGACGAAAAGTACACTTTTTCGGTTGGAATTTTGTCATCGCAAAGTTAAGAAAAATATTTGATTCAAGGTGTACTAAAAGTGTACTAAATGCAAAAATATGGGTAAAAACATCCAAGTGACGAGAATGAGTTGAAATTTAATTAGCTGATTTATAGCTATATTCTTTCTCTTGTTTTCTTATGATTGCAGGGTTATGTGCCTGTTATGGGCACCGATAAAGCGACTTAACAAAGTGAACATCACCAAGTTAAGTCGCTTCTTTTATTTTCTACAGGCAAAATCCAAATATTCCGAGTAACTTTTGCAATCCAATACGCATAGACGGTATTAGATGGTAACCCAACTTTTCAGTCCGTGAGTCTCACTCACAAACTGTAGCACTACATTGTTATTTTCGTCCAGAGCTTCGAATTTGAACCCGTGAGTGCAGGTTCAACTGGCAAGTGCAAAATTAGCGATTTGTTTGAAGAATTCAGTTTTAGGTGTTGAGAAGTTGAGTTTTTTACGCGGTCTCATATTTAGCTTACGACCTACATTGCGGACGAAAATATCAGAAAAGTCATTGAAATTGGATTTCTTAGGGATGTACTGACGAATAAGTTTGTTCTCGTGTTCGACCGCGCCTTTCTGCCAGGAACAATAGCTGTCAGCGAAATAAACCGTCACATCGTACATTCCACGCATTTTCAGTCCAGCCGTGATTTCGAGATGGGCGGCGAATTCGCTGCCATTGTCAGTGGTAATGGTTTTCAGATACTTGCGGTAGCCGTAAAGCATTCTGACAACGGTACGTGCCAGCGGGGATGCTTTTTTGCCATGAGGCAGTTTCTCCATCATCACGAAGTTGGTCATGCGTTCTACAAGAACGAGTATGGCGTGACCGTATGCGTCAATAATCAGATCCATTTCAAAGTCTCCGAAACGTTTTCCGTCAGCTTCCGCGGGTCGGTCGTGTATGCTGGTCCGGTTGGCTATGTTGGTGGCTTTGGCGGGTATGCGTTCGGCAACGTGACGTCGTTTGAAATTCGGATGGCGGCAGTTCCGGCACAGTTCTCCGCTTTCATCTGCCTTTATGATATTGTATATGGACTGGATTGAAACAGAGATACCGTCTTTGCCTAATGCACCTCGAATCTGTTCGGGCGACCATTGATGGTCAATGATCATCTGCTTTATCCGCCATACCAGGGTATTGTCGAGCTTCCTGTTGGAGGTGGTGCGCTTTCTGCGTTCAACAGCATTCGCATGAGCCTTTTCCACAGATAATTACCTTTTGCCGTTGAGTTGCGTTTTAGCTCTCGGCAAAGCGTTGACTGACTGCACCCTACAATCAGGGCGATTTCTTTTCTCGGAGTTTTTCTTTGCAGTAAGGCGAAAATTTGCGACCTTTGCTGCGAGGTTAATTGATGATACATAAGACAATACAAAATTAGTTAATCTCAGGGAGACTTCGGTCTCCTTTTTTGTTTTGTATTGCCAGTATGCTCTGCTGCCTCCGCTCGCCAGAAGGAGTGAGGAGAATTGTTGATTCTTAACTCAAAGTTTTGCACTTCGATTTGGAATCTCCATTGGAAACTGCTATTTTCTCGATGCTATTCTGTGCTTTCGGAGGAAAGCGTCGAGGTCAGCGCGGTTGACGTATATTTTGCGGCCTATCTGCGAGAAGGGAATGAGGTGTTGGCCGCGATAGTTTTGCCACGTCTTGGGGGAAACACCAAGTAACTTGCGGGCTTCGTCGGATTCTATCCATTCGCTGTTGGAATCATCGGCGTTGCGTTGGGTGATTAGGTCGATGATTTGCTTCAGCGTGTCATGGAGGTTTCGCCATTCTTCTTACGGCACCATTGTTATAGACGGTGCAGATTGTTGAGGTGTCGCTTTGGGTGTAATATTTCATTTTTGTTGCGTCTCTGTTCTATGCACTGGAGGGGTGATTCCGCTGTTCATTGAAAATCAAGGGTTACGGGATTTACTTTTGTTTTTGTCTGCAAACTCAAATTTTTTTCTGTAGATTTGTGGTGCTGTTTTTGCCTTGAATTATGACCATGAGTAGAATATCTGGAATTGTTGCCGCGATTGTCGCGGCGGTTTTGTTTACCTGTGATGCTATGGCACAGGGTGCCGGTGGTGTGGAGCATATTGCCCGACCGATAAGCGGTACGTGGATAAATCTACCTTATAAAGACGGACGTAATAAGTTTACCAATCCCGAGGGTTTTGACAATACTGATCCTGATCTTTGGAAGACCAAGGTTCGTGAACTGGCTGACATGGGTATCGAGTATCTTGTGATTATGGAAGTCGCCAATGAAGGCATGTCATATTATCCTTCTAAATTGATGGAACCGCTCTATGACTCCGCACTTCAGAGTCCGGTCGCTGCTATACTGGAGGAAGCCTCCCGTCATGGTCAGAAAGTGTTTCTCAGTACAGGCTGGGCCAAAAATCAGCTTGATGACATGCGTGATCCGGCTGTGAAACAGCGTCAGCTCGATATTATGGAGGAACTTGCCGGACTGTATAAGAACGAGAAGGCGTTTTATGGCTGGTATCTGCCGGTAGAGGATTGCATGTGTCCTCTTCTGCCTGAGCATGCGGTGGAGGCTGTGAATGCGCTGGTTGATAGGTCTCGCGCTCTCACCCCAGGCAAGAAGACGATGATCTCGCCATACGGTATGTATCAGTCAGATTTTGATGATGAGCGGTTTGCCGAACGTATAGAGCGACTGAAGATCGATATTATAGCATATCAGGATGAGGTAGGATGTGTCCGCGAGACGTTTCCCTTGCCTCGTGTAAGGCAGAACTGGAAACGGCTGCGCGAAATCCACGACAGAACGGGCATCGAAATGTGGGCCAACTGCGAGACTTTCACCTGGGAGAACGAGAAGACAAACTGCTGGGTCTCGGCTCTTGTTCCTGCGGCATATCCGCGTCTGTTGTCGCAGCAGATTGCCGCTACGGCGGGTGGCGTGGAGCGGATTATATCGTTTATGTTCGGTGGAATAATAGAGAATCCTGACTCTCCTTATCATCTGGGCCAGGCGCAACACTCCGCGCAGCTTTACAGAGACTATACGTCATGGCTCGCCGGCGACCGATACTGGAAACTGATGGAGGCGGCCATTGCCGGAAGGCTGCGGAACAATATTCCTTCGGCAACAACAGATGCGCCGCCTGCGCTTACCGACGGACTTTTAGCCGAAGAATGTGCCTCGGACAGTGCCTGGCAAGCTTTTCCGGCGGGTTATAACGAAGTTGTGTATGATTTCGGGAAGTCTGTATGCATCGACGATGTGCTGGTGCGTAATCTCAACTATCATAAAGGTGGAATAGAACCTCTTATGAAGACGTACCTGTATTATTCGTCCGATAGTAAGACTTACCGTCTGGCGTCGATACGCAATACTCCACATTGCCCGAACAATCTCCATGACGCATGGGTCGACGGTGTATATTTCGACAATCTTGGTCTCAAAGCGCGCTATCTCAAGATTGCTTTCAGTGGCGTGTCCGATGTGTTTATCGACGAGATATTCATAAATCCATCTGTCGAGGCGTTATAGCAGTGGATCTTCGGGCCATTTGTGTTTTGGGTAGCGGCGTCTTAGTTCCTTGCGGACTTCATGATATGTCGTCTGCCAGAATCCTTTCATGTCCTGTGTCAGCTGTACCGGTTTGAATCCCGGCGACAGCAGTTCCATCAGTACGGGGCGTCGTCCGCCATCGAGACGCGGTGTTTCCATAAGTCCGAAGCAGTCCTGCAGTCGCGCTTTCAACACCGGAGCTTCAGCGCCATGCCGATAGTCTATGCGCACTTTCCGGCCGCAGGGCAGTGATATATGCGATGGCGCTATGCGGTCGACGGCGTTCTGGGATTCGTAATCGAGCAAGCCCCATATGACTGCGGACATGTCTATTTTGCGTAGTTCCTGTGTCGTAGAGGCTTTTCCTATATATAGTGGCAGCCATTGGTCGGCAGTCGACAGGAGCGTGTCGGTGTCGACCTGAGGCAGATTTAGTTCCGGATGCCATTCTGCCGCTGTGGCTATGCGTACTTGCATGCAACGGACGTCATCGTTGAAGTCGAATATGGTCAGCCCGTATTTGGGGGCTGCCTTGCAAACGGCATCAAGAATGAGAGAGCGCAGCTCTCCTTCGGCCGGCCTGGTGTCGAGAACGAGTGTTCCAACTCGCAGTTCGCGACGCGCCACAACGCGGCCTTGCCTTGGATCCCAGCCTACATTGTCAATCCATGTCCCCATGTCTGAAATATCCGTACGACTGATGGGCGCGGCCAGAAAAATACGTTTGTCCATGGAGGCTATGGCCAGAAATGCTTGTCCGCAGAGGGGGTCTTCCATAGATACAGTCGTGAATTCTCCGCTAGCAAGACGGTAGCGACCGTCATCTGTAAGCATTGCTACGCGTTCGGGATAGGCCTGTGCGATAAGTCGACCGCAGATTTCTGGATCTATAGGTGAATTGTCTTCGCGGGCGCCGATGAGACGCCGGTATTGTGCGGCGATGTCGGCTATGCGTTGCCAGCGTCCCGAGATATGTTTGCGGCGATATTGTCGTAGCAGTGCTATCCGATTGTCTATATCCGCGTCATTTTCATTATTAAGCGGATCTTTCTCTTCGAGTAGAGCGGCAATATCGCATGCAAGCGCACTCTCCTTTTCGTCGTCGGCATTGACAAGCATTCTCGCGATTCGCGGATGACACGGCAACAGCGACAGTCGTTGACCGAGACGGGTTATGCGACCATCCGTGTCGAGTGCATCGAGGTTTTGAAGCATTTCGCGGCCGTGAGCCACATGGCCTGTAGGTGGAGGTGTGATCCATGGTAAACGCATGGGATCGCTTTCGCCCCAGGCCGCTATTTCGAGTATCATCGGAGCCAGATCAGCCGATAGTATTTCGGGGACACGCTGTGTTTTCATCCGGTGTTCCGCGGCTTTCGACCATAGTCTGTAGCATGTGCCCTTGCTGAGCCGTCCGGCTCGTCCGGTACGTTGGGTCGCCATATCGAGCGAAATTGGGACTGTGGCAAGACGGCTTAATCCGCTGGACGGATCGAAAACCAAAGTACGGCATAATCCTGAATCGACCACGGTGGTGATTCCTTCTATTGTGAGCGATGTTTCAGCTATGGGCGTGGCCAAAATCACGCGGCGCGATGTCCGGTCGGTTGGTGAAAGAGTATATCGCTGTTGTTCGGGAGACATCATACCGTAGAGTGGCAGTATGCGGGTCGGACCGAGAGACACGCCAAGCAACTCGATGCATTTAAGGATCTCGGCTTGTCCCGGAAGGAAAGCCAGAATATCGCCAGACTGTTCGCGATGTGCGCGGCGCACGGCCGAAGCGACGGTTGCGGCACATTCACGTGGATTGAAATCATCGGTATGGATAATGTCGATATCGAACAGTTTGCCGTCGCAATGCAGCAGCGGTGCATCTATGTTTTTGCAAAGTAAATCGGCATCGATTGTCGCCGACATTATCACGATCTGTAGATCGGGCCGTACAAGGCTCTGTGACTCAAGAGTAAGAGCCAAAGTCATATCGGAGGTGAGGCTGCGCTCATGGAATTCATCGAAAATAACGACCGACACTCCGTCAAGAGTGGGATCTTCGACGAGCATACGCTCCAGAATGCCTTCCGTGAGGACTTCAATACGTGTTTCATGGGAGACGCAGGTATCAAAACGAACGCGATAGCCTACGGTACGGCCACATGGCTCACCCAGCATAGAGGCCATGCGGGAAGCGACTTGTCTGGCAGCCAGACGGCGCGGCTCCAGCATCAGAATCTTGCCCGCAGGCAGATCTTCGAGCAAAGACAGCGGCAGGAGTGTCGATTTCCCGGCCCCCGGAGGCGCCGTAATGACAAGCCTTGGTTTGATCGCCAGCGAGGCATTGACTTTGTCGGCAATATCCGCAACGGGTAGGGTGGAGTATCGGTCGCTGATTTTCATAGATCTGAGGCTGTCATGCGATGTGTATTTCACGTCTGTTCAGTCTTCGAGGTGAAGTAATTTACAACAAAATTAGGCAAAATTCACCAGATATTCTTATCAGTATGATCGAAATCTCAAATATTTTTATTTCGGCCTGTTTTGGTGTATGAGAATAACAATATCCCGACATTGTGAGATTGCGATTCCTTAATCTCTATCAGGGAATTGTTTGTCCGATAGTCCGAGGAAAGACATAAGTATCTCTTTCCAAGAGATATGGATGCTTTATAAAGTTCTTTTAGTCAGTATGTTATCGACGAACTTAAATGCAATTTGCTAAATATCGGCTCCTTCAGGCTTACTCATTCGCATGAATCTCAGCATCTTATTTTGTGAAGATTCCAAATCGAAGTGCAAAACTTTGATGTAAGACTCATCTATTCTCCTC